>Ga0209929_1000384_pt1 | contig 16730 bp, 40 predicted proteins | sample SalPon2_C_H2O_MG_2_FD_185731 | JGI IMG/M metagenome (GOLD analysis project Ga0209929, IMG submission 185731) | Salt pond water microbial communities from South San Francisco under conditions of wetland restoration - Salt Pond MetaG SF2_C_H2O_MG... ... | reverse complement strand
GAAGAATGCATTCTTCCCTGTAACAGATTCCATTCTTACTTTATCTCTAAGAAGAGAACCTTTTTGTTGTGATAACATTTGTATGTTTGAACTGTATTGTTCTACAAATGCTTTTGTTATTTCAGTTGACATATTATGTCTCCTTAATTGTTAAGTTAATGTTAAAACAAAACAGAGGAGTTCTCAAAAAATTTTGGCTTCTCTTGCATTTAAAGTCTGTTAGACTAGAGTCTATTCCTTCTTGTCAGTAAGGTTCGTAGAACTTATCTTTCGAGTTATCTTACTCTTCTTAGAAGAACTTTCGCTCTCCATAGAAACCCATTTATAATATTTTTCACAGCTTGGCAAGGGATCAGATTTAATTAGTTCTGATCCACTTTCCAATACTGCTCTTAATATTTCTAATCTTATTTCTTCTTTAGTCATTCATCATCGATCTTAAAGTAAATACTTGTTGAACTACTTTGTCATGATCTGGGTGAGATTTATTCCAGTATGGACCATCTCTATCATTAACAATTTTACTTATCTCTTCACCAAGATCTCTACCGGATGTAGTATTATCTTCTCCAGTACCAATCATTTTATCTTCAGACATAAGATTAGCAATGTTTGCAAAACCTTTTATAATTTCTGGATGATCACCTAATCTTCTTCCATCTGATAAAGTTAAATCTAATATTTCTGAGTTCATATTAGCTTTAGCAACTTGAGCAGCTCTTTTAATATTATCATCATAAGATCTACCCCATTCTTTTCTTAACTCTTGTTCGGCTTGTGCTTGAGAAGTTTCAGTATCAATTTTAGCTTGATGTGCAGAACCTTCCATACTTTCTTTGTAGTATTCTAAAATACCTTGAGCCTGTCTATTATTTAAACCAAGCTTGTGAGCATTTTCTGCAAATGATTTTATTGCACCTTCATCTAATGGAGCTGTTTCAGATTGAACTTCTAATTTATATTTATCTGCAGATTCTGGTCTGCCAAGTTTATCATAAACTTCATTCCATTGATCGTCTGTTGAATTGTTATTAGGTACTGCAACTTTATCTTGACCAATCATTCTAGTTGCATTGATATAACTTTTAGCTAATGCATCTATTTCAGTAAACTTAGCAATGTTTGGATCTTGTCTAAACTCTTCTGATATTGAATCTTTCCAAGAATTAGTAATTGGTGTTTGAGCAGTAGGTTGTGTTACTGTCTCTGTTGCCGTAGTAGTTTCTGTTGTCTCTGCTACAGGCTCAGTTGTTTGAGTTGTCTGTTCTTCTGACATGATTATTTATCCTTTTCCTTTTGAAGCATTTGTTTAATAAATAGAAGGATGCTTCGTTGACCCTCTTGATATGCACTCTCATGACTATCACCTTTTACATTGGTTGAAGTATGATAATGACATCTCTTCTCCAGATCAGATAAAACTTGTTTACCTTCCTCTGATGAAAATGTGAATTGATAATCTTCTCTTAATTTTTTTATATATGCTTGTACAGCTTTTTCATCTTGCATAAGATCCTTTCTATGGTTTTTAGTTTTCCTCTATTAATGCTTTAGTTTCTTCTGGTAACGCTTTTGCCATTGGTGCAGCAGCACCTGCAGACTCAGCTACTTGTTGCATCTGTTGCATTTGTTGTTGTTGTGCTTGTTGTTGTTGTGCTTGTTCTCTTTCATCTTGAAGTTCACTAGAAGATTTTAAAACTTTTTGTGGAACTCCAACAATATCCATTAAGTGTTTAACAAGTTTATCCATATTTAAATGATCAAATACTGGAGCAACATTTGCTAACTGACCCATAATTTCTATACCTCTCATGATTGATTGTAACTCTGCAGATTTTTGTGCTTTAGCTAATGGAGATACATATTCAATTTCTATATCTTGACCAGATAAAAATTCCGGAATAGGTCCAAACAAATCTTTTCTAATCAGTAATGAGAATGCTCTATCGATTAATGGTTTTAATAATTCAGATTGAAGTCTACCAAGAACTGGACCAAGTAATCTCATCTTCTCTTCGTTCCTTTGGATAACTTCTGTTGCTGTCATTTGTGGACCACTTTGCATCATAAGTTGATTAACATAAAAAGCATTTCTAATTGAATCTCTTCTTTGCTCTTCCATATTTAAACCTAATGGAGTATTTGCTCCAATGTTTAATGGTTCAATTCTATCTCTTGTTCCACTTCTATAAAAATTTAAACCACCAGGTATTGTTCTTACTGGTAAAATAAATCCATCATCCGGAACTAATAAAGGTGGATCAACTTGTTTCTGTGCAGACTTGATTGTAGTCTTAGACATTTCATTTAGCATTTTAACATCCGGCAAAGCTGTCATTGCAGGAGATCTTCCATAAATTTCGTGTGATGCTTTTAAGTATCTTGGTACTACAAAAGGAAACTCTCTAAATCCAGATACAGATAATTCATCACCTGTTCCTGCTTCTAAATAAACAGACTCAAATGGCATATTAGATTTATCTTGTTTCTTAGGATCAAAGTCAGCTCTAGGATATACTGCATGAAGTATTTCTACTTCTTCGTATGGATCTTTTCTGTGTTTAGTTACAATACTATCAGAAACATTTTCACCAAACTTTTGTATTGCAGCTCTAGCAGTTAATCTAAATTTTCTAAAAATAGTATCTATTCTACCTTTATCATTTTCAGAAATATAAATTTCATTAATGTGTCTTGTAGAAAACTTTAAAACATCTTCTTCATCATCTTCGATAAACATTGCTGCAGTACCGAATGTAATTAGATCATGATACAGTTCAAATATTTCTTGTTGGAAGTTAGATCTATTGATAGCTTTATACATAACTTCAGTAGCATTTTCTAACCAGGCTTTTGCTTCATCGTTATCTGAAAGTTCCTCACCTTTAAATCTTAATGAAAACCAAGTTGTAGATGGGTTCGTCAACATACCATGAAGTGATGCTGCAAGTAATTCTACTGCTTGTAATGGTGAACTATCAAAAATTAATTCAGTTCTTTTATCACCTTTAGATCTTGATTTAGTAACATCTGCTTTTCTTGGTTGCATATAGTCTGCAACTTCTTGCCAATGAGACTCCCAATTTTGTCTGTTAGATTTTAATCTATCAAATCTTTTTAATAATTTTTTTGTTAAATCTGTTTGCATATTATCCTAGTAAACTTTTTTTACCTAAAGTTAAACCTTTATCATCTGTAATACCTTGAGGAGATGTTGCTATTAAAGAACTCTTAGTTCTTGTTCCTCTTCTTTTTTTAAGTAATAGATTTGCTTTTGCTCTAGCTTCTTCTGAAGTCATTTCAACAGCTTTAACTTCTTGTGGTAACTCTTCAACAGGCATAGTTGTTTCAACAGGTGCTTGTACAACTTGATTACCATTATTATCATTACCACCAGTATTAATATTATCTGATGCAGTTGTATAACCTTGTTTTTTTAATTCTGCTAAACCTTCTTTGGATGAAAGATATTCATCACTCATATTAATATCATCTCCTGTTAAACCAGATTTTGAAATAAATTTTTTTCTTCTTGCTAAATTCATTTCTTTTGTTTTTTTACTAATACCTTCTCCAACACCTTTTAAAATGGTTCCTATTGCTCCACCACTTTTAACAAATTTTCTAAATTCATTTCTTCCTTGAACTTTTTTTGCGTCTTTTGCAGTTCCTGTTTCACCTGTCTTGGTAACTAAACCTGCTGGACCAACTCCTCCTCCACCTCCACCAGTTGATGCGTTACTTCCCATATTATTTTCCGAATGTTAAAGAAGATTTAGTTTCAATTTTAACTTCTGATTTAGATTGAGACTTAACTTCTTGATTAACACCTACACCATTATCTAAGTCATCCATATTGCTGATAACTTTTTTTACTGCAGGTTTTTTTTTCTTAAATACTTTTTTTATTTTCTCTAACATAATTATCCTAATAAAGTTTTCTTCTCCAAATCTGCTTCTTCCATTTCAAGAAGTGGTGAAGTTTTTTGTGTTGATTTTTTTCCTCTTCTTCGTCTTTCTTTAGCTGCCATTTCAGCATCTAATTTTTTTTGCTCGGCTTCTGACAACTCTGTATCCGGTGGTTCCGGCAAAGGTTGAACAGGTGGCAAATCAGGTGTCTTTGGTTTAAAAATTGAACCCATAATTACATAATCCTATAATCATTATCTGCTACACTTTGTGGAGCAGTTTGTCTAGTATTTAATTCTTGTAATCCTACTGCTAGGTAACGCATTGCATCACAAGCATGAGAACTCCAATCATGTACCGGCTTTGATCTAAACATTCTATTTTTATCAATATACTTCCGGTGATAATGTCTTAACGCATCTATGAGATTTTTGCAATGGTCTGTGTCAATCCAGCATCGGTTGAGCAACATGGTTACTGCGTGGATACCTTCTTCTACTGGTAGCTTCGGTACTACCTTAAATCTAATTCCAAGTTGATATGCTATCTCTCTTCTGGTCTTTCCATTGCCGAACTCCTGTACCTCAATATCGTGTGGTGCGTAATGTTCTTTGTAAACATAAGGTTTTTCGTTTAGCAACTGAATATAGTGAGGTAAACCATGACCCCTCTCTTCATGATAATCTATTATCTGTACTGCAGTTCCTTTTTGTTGAAAGAATATAATACTACTGTGGTCTGCAACACCGAGATCCCATGCAGTTGAGACAGGCAAAGTGGGATCGTAGGGAACTCTAGCTAATTGTTTCTTATCATCTAGTTTGTTCATTTCATCGCCATATATTGCACCTTCAATGTTTGCTATCCAATCACACTCAAATTCTTGCATATACTTCTTCTCACCCATAACTTCTCTTGCTTTTTCTAATTCTTCTGGATCTACAATCTTTGTCTGACTTGCTTTAGCTTTGTAGTTAAACCAATCTTCTGCACCATTGGCGTGTTGATATAGATCATAAAAATTATTATTCATTCCGGCAGGTGTTCCAATAAAGACGCAGTATCCTTTTCTGTCTGACAATGCCGGTCTAATTATTTCTGCAAACAATTTACCTTCTATGTTTGCGTACTCATCTATGACACAACCATCTAAATAGATACCTCTTAACCCATCTGAGTTCTCTGCTCCAAGCAATGTAATTCTAGCACCATTAGGTAAATCAACTCTAAGTTCTGTTTCATTAAACTTCGTTGCTGGGATCTTAGCTGTAAACTGTTTCATGTAATCCCAAGCAATACTTTTGGCTTGTTTAAATGTTGGAGCAATATAAGCAAATCTAGGATTCTTCAAATTACAGGTTAGAGCTGATTTAATTAAATGGTTGATCATGCATACTGTTTTACCGAACCTTCTGTGACAAACTAGCACACTCCATCTATATTTATTAATTTGTTGATGTAGATAACTTTGATGTTTTCTGGGAGTATACGGAATCTTAATGTTCATTGTTTAATGCATCATTTTAGAACGAGAAGCCTCGTTAACAGGATGGTATTCAACACCTAATGTCATCATTACATAATCTGCAAATAGTTCTGCTGCTTTCTTATTAGGGATACCAAAGAATTTTATTGTTAGATTATTAGTCTTTTCATCAACATAAGCAATACAATCAAAGTCATCACTATTTAAATAATCCATATACCAGATGTAGTGTATTCATATTTTAAAACAACAAAAAAATAATTTTGGGAAAAGGGTTGTATAACTGGTGCAGGGTATGTCTGTGTGTCTGTTGGAAAATCCCATGTATATATATAAGAAAAGTTAGGTAGAAAATTTGGGGTATACGGGGGTAGTAATTTTTAAAAACCTTTAAAAACTCCAGGAATATTACTAGTGATATATTTGCGTTATCAATAGTAATGTTTGATAACCTGGAATTATCGGAAAATAAACCGGCTTATCTATTCCGTTTGTTATGTTGCATAAGATTGAAATTGTTTGCTTGATAAAGTTGAACCATGTTTTTAATTCTTTTTAATTCTTTTCAATTCTTTTTAATTTTTTTTAACTTTTTTAATTGTGGCAAAAATAAGGCATGAGCTGTAATGGGTGCGACAATTGTGTCGTTTAATAAATTAACTCATTTGATATTTATTATAAAAAAAACAAACAAAGGAAAAAAAAATGAACAACTTAGAAAAAAAACAATTAAAAAAAAATGATCTTGTAAATGAAATTGATGTTTTATTTTATGATATTGAAAACATAGAAAAACAAGCGTCAGTTTTTAGATCTATATTAAAACAACAAAAAACAGTTTTTTTAAACGCTTTAAAAGATTTTATAATTGAAGATGTGAAAGGGGGGAAATAATGCTTACAGTTTTTAAATGGGTTTTATTAATCTTATTATCTGTTGCCGGAATGGTACTGGCAACAGACCCAAACTACCAATCAACCGGCTTTGTTTTGGCGTTTGGTTGTTTTTTAATTTTTGCTATAGATGTTGCAAGGAATTTCATTAATTAGGGGGAAATATGGAACAGATGCTTTATGAATTATTTTATATAACAATAATATTCGCTTTAATTGGGTTTAGATTATTCAAAGATTAATGCGACAATTTGTCAATATAAATAAACAAATCAATCAGTAAATTAAATTAAAAACAAAAAAAAGGAAATAAAAAAATGATACCAAAAAAAGCAACATACAAAACATTGACTAAATTAATGTTTACAGACGGAAACCCGAAAACAGACAAAAATAAACATATTGAGGGTTTAGACAAATATCTAATCAAGCGTTTAAATTTATCACCGGCAAAAATTTCCGGTTTTGAAACTTGTGCAAGTCGATCAAAGGGTTGTACTAAAGCTTGTTTAAATGAAGCCGGGAACCCGGTTTTTATGCCTCAAAAAACATTAGGAAGAGTTAATAGAACTTTATTGCTTTTTAAAGATACGGCAAAATTCATATCAATGGCTACTCGAGAAATTAGAAACCATGAGATCTATTGCAAAAAACATAATTTAAAACCGGTCATTAGATTAAACACTACTAGCGATATTATGTTTGAAAAGCAAAAATTCTCATTTATGCAAAACTTTCCAAATGTACAATTTTATGATTACACAAAACATTTTAATAGAATGATTAAATATTTAAAGGGTCAATTACCGGCTAATTATCATTTAACATTTTCAAGGAATGAAGAGAACGACACGCAATCAACTCAAGTATTAAAAGCCGGTGGCAATGTTGCAATTGTATTTAGAAAAGAATTGCCGGAAACTTACAAAGGTTTTAATGTTGTAAATGGTGACTTGCATGATCTAAGATTTTTAGATCAAAAAAATGTAGTTGTAGGCTTAAAAGAAAAATTAACTTTAAATGAAGATACCGGAAAATTAGACAGAGACAATTCCGGGTTTGTAGTTGATATTAAATAAACAATAACAAAGAGAGGAAAAAAACAGATGACACTTGACGAAATAATCAAAATACAAAGCGTAATTGATAAAAGAAAACCGGCTCAAGATACGATTAAACTATTAGAAAAAAAGAGGTTTTCAAAAAGCAAAAATAAAGAAATTAAACTCGGTGATATGCATATTGATCACCTTTTAAGATCTTTAAATTTAAATGGCTTTTTAAATTTCAATAAAACTAAAACAGAGATTGAGACAGAGCAACTTATTAAAAAGCTTAAATCAACTGTTGTAAAAATTAATAATAAAATAGAAAGAGGTTATTAATGGCTAATAAAAAAATAGAAAAAATCTTAAATGATTGGAAAGAAAAAAGAATAAACGCAATTAATAAAATTGTTAAAAATAAATATCAACATGAGCATTATATAAATGAGTATTGTTGCGTTTTAAATTCCAAAGCTAACAACAAAAAAGAGTACAAAAAAGAAAGAGAGATAAAATGTCGAGTCTAAATTTTTATTTTTCAGTAAGTTTATTATTTTTAATAATAGTTTTAATTATAACGATATAGAAAGAGGTTAAAATGAGTAATGAATATGACACAAATGAAGTAATACAAGCAATAAGAAACGCAACAAACATACAACCAAAAAAAACCAATAAAATGAAAGAGGCTTGTGTACATTTTTTTCATCAAATACCAAACTCTAAAGAGGGTTGGGATTTTATAAAAGGTGTAAGAAAGTTTATTAATAAAGATCGTTATCGGGTCCGGGTGTTGGGTCGTGGGTCCAGAAAAGAACATGGAACGCAATCCTTTATTCCATTAAAACACGCAACAAATTATTCAGTTTATATTGATCATAAAATTATGGATAGAAATCATCCAGATTTTTTGAGTCAAAAATTTTATAAAATGAGACAACAAGTATATGAATTGAATAATATAATTAATCAACAAGGGGATAATTAAAAATGCAATTAAATAAAAAAGAAAAAGAATTTTTAATTGATTGGTTAAGCGATGATTTAGATATTCAAATTTATAAAAATCTTTTTGATGAAAGAAATTTGACATTAATTAAATTATTAAAATCAATATTAAAAAAAATAAAGGGGAATAAATGAATAAATATTTATATGAACAACTTAGAAAAATTAAAATGTTACAAGAAAAAAAACCTAATCTTGATATATCTAAATATTTAATAAGACAAAAAAAAGTAAAGGATAAAAAATGAAAGTATTAATAGCTTGTGAGTATTCCGGGATAGTTAGAGAGGCATTTAAAAAAATGGGTCATGACGCCTGGTCATGTGATATTTTGGATACAGAGGTTCCAGGAAATCATTTTAAAGGTGATGTTTTAAATTATTTAAATCTAGAAAAATATAAATGGGATTTAATAATTGCTCATCCACCATGTACATATTTATCAAATGCCGGTGCTTGTAGATTGTACCCGGAAAAAGGTAAATTAAATATGGAACGATACCATAAAGGATTAGAGGCAAAAAAATTCTTTATGTGCTTTTATAATATGGATTGCAAAGTTGCTATTGAAAATCCGGTCCAATCAAAAATATTTGAATTGCCAAAACATGACCAGGAAATACAACCATATGAATTTGGTCATCCTTACACAAAAAAAACTAGATTGTGGTTAAAAGGGTTACCAAAATTAAAACCTACAAATGTCATAGATCGATCAGAGGTTAAAACTTTTATTGAGTCTGGTACTAGTAGATATAAAAATACAAACAAAAACAAGAATAGATATGTTGCTCGTGGGTCCAAAGATAGATCTAAATTCTGGACCGGTATAGCCGAAGCAATGGCTCAACAATGGGGAAATAAATGATTATATTAGGTAAACCAATTCATAGACGCTATGTCGCATGGATTAAATATTTTTTAATACTAATTATTTTAATATGGATAATAATTTAATTAAACAAAATTTAAGAGAGTTACAGAGGTTAACTCTATTAAATATTTTGAGTGCTAAAGGAATAATTTACACTCACTATAAAAACAAACAACTAAACAAAGAGGATAAACATGAACAAAAAAACAAAAGCAGAAAATTGGATGCAAATATCTAAACCAAAAGACTCGATTGAATATCACAGAGGTTATCTTGCAAAAGATAGATACAGAGATCCAGATGTTAGGGATGTTGGAAATCTTTTTAGAACTCTAGCAGAAATGGGTTCAGTTCTTTTATTTCAAAAAAGAATAAGTTATGCGTCTGGTCAAAAGGATCCGGTGTTCCAATACATAGCTAAAAAAGTTTAATGCAATTAAACGAAATAACAAAAAACAATATAATAAAAATAATAAAAAATAAAAATATGAGTATTAGAAGTCTTGGTAAAAAAGCACCATTTAGTACAAATCATATTTATAAATACTTGAATGGTAGTAGAAAAATATCTTTAGAAACTTTAGATGTTTTTAGTAAATTACTAAATGTTAAATCTACTTCTTTAATAGATAAAAATTTTATTATAAAATAAAATCTAATCTTTATTATCAGAGGGTATATCAGTTATATCCTCTGATACATCAATCATATCATCATCGTTATTTTCCCAACTAATAGTCATTTTCTGATCAATGTTTTGTTTAATAGGTTTATTATCAGAGTATAGATCTGTTAATTTATTTGCTAAGAAAGTTATAAATTTAGTTTTCTCTCTAATCCAGAGGATCGCATTAGGATTCTCAACTTCCTGGTATTGAAACACCTGCAGCAACTTATCAATCAGAGTTTGAACTCCGTATTTTCTAGCCTCTGTTATTCTTATTTCTAGTTCTGGATTTTTTTTTAAGTAATGATAAAACTTCATCAAACTGAACGGATATTGCTTTCGATCTTCCAAAATTTCTGTAAGGGTTTTGCCATTTGCTAGAGCATCGCAAATTATATCTGCTTGGTTTGTTGTTATCAATTCCTGGTTTGATTTTTTCGTAGTAATATTCTTTGAGTCTTTCATTTGAGTAGTTCCTAAATTGTATTAGTTTTGATAGTTGTTTTATTCTGGTTTCATCAGAGTAGTTTTGTTTTTTAAAACCTTTTACATTCTGGAAGCCATGATATTTACACTTGTAAGTATTATTTGCAAGTAAATAGCCTTTCATTTTACAAGGTATTTTTAATCCCAATCTTAATCCGGCTCGAGTGTAACCTTGACAGAACACTTTTCGCATTGGTCTACCTGGCATTATTTATTTGGTTCTCCTTTCCAATTTAAATTATTTCTTTTGTTGTATTCAACTTTAGCTTTATAAAATGGGTTAGCTTTTTTTCTAGATTTTTTCATTTGATCCAGAGCTGCCATCATTTTTTGAGGTGTTACATAGGTCGCTTTACTTTCTCGTTCCTTATCTTCCTTTCTTTGAATGGCTTGTTTACAGAGGTAAACATTTATCTTTTCATTTTTTAATTCTTCCAGAGGTAGCTTAGATAATTCATCTAATATTCTTTCACTATCCCCTGCATGACTCTTAACAATATTACTTATATTATTACTACTTAGTTCTTCTACTAATGTAGCCGTAAAACGGCTATCTGGTGTAGGTTTAACGGCTATCTGGGGTTTATTAAAAGACTCATAAGTTTTCTCAACCTTTAAAAATATCTCATTAACAATATAAGTTTTACCAGATCTACCTCGAACAGATTTAACAATGTTAAGTTTATTCAGAGTTTCCAAACAAGATTTAATTGTGGTACGGCAAAGTCCGGTATCCTTATGGATAGTTTCATGTCTTAGATCTGCCTTATATCCATTTTTCTTCCAGGCATATTTCATTACAGATAATAAAACATTTAAACAATGAGACTTTTTCTCTCCGTCAACTAAGTCTAAATGGTGGTATACCTTATAGGTAATGTGTAAAAATCCTCGTGATGTGTTCATTTTTTTCCTTTCTTTTTACAGTTTTTGTTATGGTTTTGGTGTAAGTCTCGCAAAATGTCAACCCATTGCGTCTCATTCATCAGCTCAAACTCTGTCTGAGAGGCTCTTATACGCTTGATTCTAAAAGTTAGAGTGTCTTGGTCTAAAGGCTTATAGAATACTAAAAAACAAGGTAGATTTAAGCGACTAGCAATGATCTTTGACAGGGTTGTAGCCTTATATTTTTGACCTCTATCAAAACAAGTCTCAATTATAGCAAGAGGTTCGTAACAATTAATACAGCATTCAACAGAGTCTACATCAATCATAGCAATTCCGTCATATTTTCTATGCCAATCATTATAGATTCCGGTTGATTTAAAATAAATATCTCTAGCCATTTTTAATTACCATTACTTAGCAGCTCAATATCCAAAGAGGTTTTAAGTGTATCAATTTCTTTTTTTAAAATTTCTATATCTTTTTTTAATTTATTGTTTTCTTTTTTTAATTTTTTTATTTCATCCTTATTATTAACCTCATCGAAGATACCAGAATATGTCATTTTTCTTTTATTATTTTTTTAACTACTGATCTTGGATAAGCTGTGATGTTACCAATGGATAACTTATCCTCATCATAAGAATAAGAAGTAAATATTTTTACTACTTTAGAATCTTTATAATATAGATAACCAATATCCTCACACCAGGAATAGCTAAACTTATCAACATCTGCTAGATCATCATACCATTGTGAGCTGCTACAAATATCAACCCAAATAATACGAACCTTTTTATATGGTAGTTTTTTTTTATTCATTTTCCTTCCGTTATACAATCTTAATTTGTGTTTGACAATAGCAAGAAACAGTAGTAAGCAGAATGAAAAAAACGAAAAGACAAAAAAATGGAAAACGATAAAATAGAAAAAGCATTCTCGATATTTAATGGTGGTGAAGGATTAGATCATTGGTCTTACTCATCAACATCAACGCCTTTTGCAAAAAATTTAATTGGTTACACTTTCCCTCAAGAGGTTAGAAGGAAGTTTGCATTTAGATATAAAGCTAACTTTGGAAACCTGGTTAACAATGTGGTCCAGAGATTAATTGCAGATGTAATTTATAAATCAAAGACAATTAAAGAAACAGAATGGGATAGAGATTATCAAGTTTGTTTTAAAGCAGAACAAGAAGCAATCAATGAGAACCCACCGGTTGACGAAAAAGATAAGTTCGGCAGAGAAGCTATGATTAAGTTCGCAGAAGATTGTATTCCTATTACAAAAAAAGTTGTGCAGCAGATAATTGGTGATGAAAAATTAGTTTGTGAAAGATATGTCGAGCAAAAAGAAATGACTCAAATCAAACCTACAATCGGTAGAATAGATTATGAAACTAAAACAAAATTTATAGAACTTAAAACTAAACCACCTAATTTAAGGAAGGTTAAAGGTAAGGAAGAGTGGAACATGATCACTCAAGAATTACCTACAGAGCCTACAATAGAAAACCTTACACAAACTTCGTTCTACTACATGGCAACAAAGAAGATACCTTACTTGGTATATGTTAATGATAAAGATTATGTCATCTTTGATCAAAGCCATGAGTTAATGAAGGCAGATCATTTGGAAAATCTTTATTTTAAAATGGTAGAGAAGATTCTATTATGGGAAAAGATGATTATGTTTTGTGAAGGCAGCATTGAGAAGTTAGCTTTAATGATAGAGCCACCAGATCTTAATCATTTCTTTTACTATAAAGATTTAGCAGATGAACAAAAACAATTAATAACCAAACTATGGGGAATCAAATATGAGTAGTGAAACTAATATCTATCAAATGAAGGGAAACAATATGGGTAATATACATAAGAAATTACACAATGCTTGTAATCATGCGAGTGGTGTAAAAAAAGCAAACAAGGTGTCCGGAATGCCGTTCAACCCCTTATTACATGATGATGTTCAAAAAGTTGCAATGGCAGCTCTTTTGGAAAATGGTTTATATCCAACTTGCAATTACATTACAGATGTAACAGATAAGTTTGTAGTAGTAACTTGTACAATGAAAATAACTGACATCGATGATCCAAAAAGTTTTATAATTATCGATGGTTGTACTGCAATAGGTAAGTTAGATAAATACGGAACGGGTCAAGCAATGTCATACAGTAGAAAGTATGCATTCTTAAATGCATTAAATTTAAAGACCGGTTTAGATTTAGAAGATGGTTACAATGCTAAACCATTTGAACAAAATTCTGTAGAGCAATCTGCAGAACATACATACATGGATGAGTCTGTGGATGTAGAACAGATAAAGGATGAACTCAAGAATGCAAAAACTTTAACTGAATTTAAAACAGTTAAAAATAAGTATCGAGAGCAAGTTCAATATCTAATTAAAAATAATTTACGAGCATACAGACAAGTCTCAGATATTGCTGGTACTCGTGAACATCAACTAAATAATAATCAATCATAAAGATTGATATAACTAAAAGGATAAATATGGAAAAGATATACATTAACCTAGTCAAGAATGAGAAGTGGAGTGATCCAAAGGATAAAGTTCCTATGATGATTGGTCCAAAGAACATGAAACATCCAGATAAGAACTGGACCATTGGAGTCAACATTGACGGGAAATGGTATAACCAAGCAGGTTTTGTTTCAAAAGATGAGAATGGAAACCCAAAGCCGGGTGAAATGACAATCATCTTGACACCAAGTGGAGCTGCAGCTCAAAGTAAAAATGACTTTGCAAAAGCAGAAAGTGGTGGTAATAACGAATATACCTTTTAACTTAGGCTAGAAGGTATCTAGCAGGGTGGGGTTTTTTCCCTTTCTAATCGTTTTCCCCACCTTGCTTAAAAAAAGGATTTAATATGGCAGACAATATAAAAGAACCAGAACATTACACATCAAATAAAATTGAACCTATTGACTTTATAATTAAAAATAATTTTGATTTTTGTGAAGGCAATGTAATTAAATATATTTCTAGATATAAAAGAAAAAATGGTATCGAAGATCTTAAAAAAGCAAGACAGTATATAGACTTTTTAATCAAAAAAGAAGTTGATAAAAGTAAATAAATATGGCAAAATTTAAAAGAATTATCAATGGAGAGTGTCATTTTACAATGATTGAACTCTTTGATGATATAGAGAAGGCTACCAACCCTCAAAATAGAGGTGAGTTAGTAGAATGTAATATCGACAATTTAAGATTCGATAATACAAAAGTGAAAAAGGAGCATGATGGAACAAATCCGAATGCGTCTGCAGAAGCTAAAGGATCTTCAAGCGAAGAAACACAAGAAGTTCCTGGAAGCAAAACAGAAAGTAAATAAGTATCAACAAGATTCTTATGCTTTACTTTGGAAAATCGAGCAGACAAAAGAAGAGTTAATGAGAAGCAATTAATCATTAACTTAATAGTTGAAAAAAAAGAAAGAAAACAACAGGGGATCTATGACCATAAATATAAGCAAACACTATAACAATCACATTAAACATTTAGACCAAAACACTTTTATCTATAAAGTTAAAAAAGCATTTTACCTTCTAACAGACCAGGAAGAAAGATTATATGAGGTAGGGTTTTCAGAAGGATTTTTGTATGCAGCAAAACTTTTGCAGAGACAACCAATAAAAGATTCCAATGATAAAAAAAATATTATTGGAGTCGCATACAAGAATGCAAACCTTGATACAGTTAATAAAATTGTAGATAAAGTTTGTCAAAAATATCTTGTAAGTAAGAACGATGTATTCAGTAAAGGTAGAACAAGAGATATAGTTAGAACTAGAAGTATTCTTTATAATCTTTTACATGAAGAATATAATGTAAGCATATCTTCTATTGGTAGAGTCTTTAATCAAGATCACACAACAGTATTACATTCATTAAATCAAAAACAAAACAAAGCTAATTATTGGGGAAAGGAATATTCTATATGGCAGGAGTACGAAGATCTAAAGAAAACAGTATTGGAATCAATTGGAGTTTAAAATATAGAAATAAAATTTCTGAACTAGAACATAAGTTAGAAGATACAGAAAAACATAACCGGGAACTAATTAGAAAAGTAAAAAGATATACTAAGCTTTTTTCCGAAATCCAGACTTCATATTCTTGTAAGCCTTTGCAGAAATTGTTGAGTTCTTTTTTGATTTAGAAGTACCGGATTTTTTTTTCTTATTAATATTATAATACAAACCCTTCTTAGCAATCTTGCCAGATTTAGTTTTGTGATAACCTTTTTTCATTATTTCTTTTTAACCTTCATACCTTTTTTCTTTGCGTATGCTTTAGCTTTTTTTTTACCAGAAGTTGTATACTGAAACTTTTTCTTTCCTACCATTGGCATTGTTATTCTCCTTTTGTTGTTTAAGTTTTAACTCACAATAGTTATCAAAGCAAGAACCTTCTTTACCATCATGACAAAAATATTCTTTTTTATGTGTTACTATCCAACCACCCTCATCACTCATTAACTGTTTGTCGCACTCTTTACAATGACCACAAACTAATGATTGAACCTTTGGTTTTTTCCATCCCTTTTTTTGCATATTAACATTTCCATCTTCTTCTAGCTTGTCTTATTCTAGAATTAGGATCGTTTCTTGTTTTAGCAGAAGATCTTTTAAGTTGACCAAGAGATCTAGCACAATATGATTTTCTTCTTTTAGCAGCAGCAGATCCTTTTTTAACTTTTCCGGTAACTGCAGTTTTTAATTTACTTCCTGGATTGGCTCTTCGATATGCTCTAACACCTTTAGCCGTCATACCTGCTCCAGACTTTGTGGGTCTGTAGTTTGCGTTCTTACCTTTTGTAGTTTTTCTAATAGCCATAATTATCTTTCTCTAACACTATCAATAAAATTATATATTCTTCCTATCTGCTTATCAACATTCATAATCTCTTCTGATAACATGCCAATATGAATTTGTAATTCAACTATAGTTATTAATACATAAGTAGATAAACCTAAAAGAATTGTACCAAGTAAAGCAATCAGAGCTGTATTGTGTTGTCGTTTCATTTAGCAACTTTACCTTTGTTGATACCTTTTTTAATTACATAATCTTGTGTACCATTAGCACCAACATTAACTTCTTTCTTTAGATGCTTAAAGATATTCATCTCTTTAAGTTTTCTTTCTGTGTGCTTCTTAAATGATTCTAAAACTTTAGTGTCTCTCATTTTCTTTTTCTCTTTTTCTTTAGCAGCTTAACTCTTAATCCCCATAACCATGAAGTAAACTTAACAGAATAAGTTTCAATAAATGAGAAGAAGTTATCTATTGATTCAAAAAATTTATAAATAATTTTATCAATCATCTGCCTTGACCCTTGTATCGAGTTTGTTTCTTTTGTCTCTTAGCACTTTTGTTTTGAGATTTTGTATGAACCCCTCTTCTCTTCTTAGGTTTCTCTCTAGGTATAAAATGTGTGAACTTTT
>Ga0209929_1000378_pt1 | contig 16881 bp, 17 predicted proteins | sample SalPon2_C_H2O_MG_2_FD_185731 | JGI IMG/M metagenome (GOLD analysis project Ga0209929, IMG submission 185731) | Salt pond water microbial communities from South San Francisco under conditions of wetland restoration - Salt Pond MetaG SF2_C_H2O_MG... ... | reverse complement strand
TTGAATATACTACATTAAGAAAAAATAATACTTATGAAAATTGGAATCCTGAATTCAGATACTGTGCAAATAGATGGAGCCAAAGACTTTGGTCAGTACCCTGAAATGTTTTCTAAAATATTTTGGGCAGTGGATCCCAGCCTTCAATTTCAAACCTATGAAGTTCAGTTCAACAACTATCCTTTGGATATAGATGAATGTGATGCTTATCTAATTACTGGCAGCAAAGCAAGCTCTTATAATTGTGAGCAATGGATTTATGATCTAAAGAAATTTATTCAAAAGTTAGATAAGAATAAAAAAAAATTAATTGGCATATGTTTTGGCCATCAAATTATTGCAGAGGCTCTTGGCGGATCAGTTAGAAACTCACCAAATGGTTGGCATGCAGGCGTTGATTCAATTTCGTTAAATAACAATGCCTATCATTATGGAGAAGAGGGAAAAAAATATAATTTGGTTTTTAGCCATCAAGATGAAGTGCAAAAACTTCCGCGCAATGCAACTTTAATTGCTGGATCTGCGACATGCCCAAATGGCATGTTTTTAATTGACAATCATATTTTTTGCACCCAAGGGCATATCGAATTGGATAAAAAATTTGCAAGAATGATATATGATTTTAGAAAAAATCAAATTGGGGACCTTAAGCATAATCATGCTTGTGAGACACTTATCATTAAAACTGATGAGCATGAGATAGTTAAGATTCTTTTAGAATTTCTAAAAAAATAATTTAATAAGGTTTGTCGCCATCTATTGCCACTCGCTGTAACAGTCTGTGAGATGGAAAATAATCATTGATTGGCTTATGTTGAGTGCTTCGGTTATCCCATATGGCGATTGAATTCGGCTCCCATTTAAAGCGACATGTATATTCAGCGGTAATTACATGGTCATATAAAAATTGAAGTATTGCTGAACTTTCTTTTTCGGGCAATCCGATTATTTTTGTTGTGAATAATGCATTAACAAAAATTACTTTTTGATTGCTTTCGGGGTGAACTCTGATAACAGGATGCTTAACTGGAGGGTTATCTTTTACAGCCTGTGCCAACCGCTCTTTTCCACCTGGTTCAGCTAAACTTTCTTTAAAGCCGTAACTAAAATCATGCTCAGCCTCTAAAGTTGAAAGAAACTCCTGCATATTCTTTGATAGTCCATCATAAGCGGCAGTCATACTTGCCCACATAGTATCACCACCTTTGGGTGGACAAATTTTTGACCTTAAAACAGATCCCAAAGGAGGATGTTTTCGAAAGGTCATATCTGAGTGCCACACCTCTATCTTGGAGGGTTTGTCAGCAGTACTTTCTAAGATAGTGATTTCTGGAAATCCATCTACTGTTTCATAAGCAGGATGTGTTTGAACCGGCCCAAAAGATTCAGCTAACGCTTTATGTTGGGCTGAGGAAATATCTTGATCTCTAAAAAATATAACTTGATGCTCTATGAGCAACCTTCTAATTTCAGCGTAAACATCTGAGGAAAGATCCTGGCATAAATCGACACCATGCAATTCTGCACCCAAGGCTGCTGCAATCGGTTTTACTTGAAACATATGCTATCTAAATTCCAACTCTTTTTTAGTTTACTCTTTTAGCTCGCTATCAATCAAGACTGCAATGAGCAATGCAGGCTCTTCGCCATGATTAACCCATGCATGGTTAGTTCCTCGCTGGACGACAGTATCAAATGGCTCCAGTCTTACCTCTTCCTCATCGAGTAGGAGACTGACATCACCTTTTAATAAAATGATGTAGTCGATGGTCTCTGTTTTGTGCATTGCAGGATGTTTAGAGGTATCAATTCTATGGTGACCAGCTCCGATTCTTTCAAAAGCTTCAGCCGCTGCATCTTGCAAAATCTCCCATGGCACTCCTTCAGGAGTTGGGTTAATCTGAAAATATCGAAATTTAGTTCCATTAGCAGGAGGTGATAGAATTATTTCTGTATCTGCCCTGTCTAAATCATCAGTTGTATCAATTGGCATGCCGTCTGTATTCCAAATTTCAAAAAGGCCGCCGACATCTTCTCCAATTGATCTGGCTGGAGGGCCATCAATAGTAATAATTGATTTTCCTGCTTGATTGTGGCCTGTAATTATTCTTCTCATATCATCATTTCCAATTTCAATTAAAGTTTTTTTGATTCATCGTATGAATATACCCTAGCTTTTTTTTGCTTCGGATTTTTAATCAAATGAACCTCGTAATCATCAACATTATTGATCTCTTTTATTCCATCAATATGCATATTTTTGTCTCTAAATTTATCCATGCTCATGATTTTTTTCTTTGCTGATTTAGGGTTACCAGCTGCAACAAAGATATTAATATGAGACTCATATATACCTTCTCCAACCTCATCGTCATAAAAACCAACATGGACCATGAATAATTTCATATTAGCGCCTCTTAAATAAATTTAATTTATAGCTTTTTTGAAATCGCGTAGCAAGCCGGAATATAAAACAAAGCAATTATTGCAGACCCAATAACACCACCAGCCATTGCCCAAGCTAAAGGCTTAAAGAAAATACTAGTTATTAACAATGGTAAAAAGCCACCTATGGTTGTTGCTGATGTGGTAATAACATGACGAGTTGATCTAATGATGACTTCAACCAGATCTTCTTTAGTTATTGGTGAATTGGCATTTGCCTCTTTAATATGCGATAAAACAACAATAGAATCATTGATGGATAGCCCAGCTAGCCCAATGGCTCCAACCAAGCCAATAAAACCAAAATTGGCTTGACCTAATGTTAAGCCTAAAAATGCCAACCCTGTGCACCAAAATGCAACACTCAAAATTAAGCCAGCTTGCCTAAATGAATTCAGTGCGGCAACCAATGCAATAATTATTAAGATAAAAAATAAAATTGCTGACGAGAATATATTAGACTGAGATTGCCCTCGCGCCTCAGCCTCTCCCCCTACCTCAAAAATATATCCAGGTGGAAGCTCAGCTTTAAAAGTTTCCAGCTTATCTGCTAAATATTTTTCAGTTTGAGATGGAAGCAAGTCAGGCCAAATCCATGCTGAAACTTGATTTTGTCTTTTGCCAGCATCACGAGAAACAAAATTCGCTTGATTGGTTACCTCAAACTCTCCATAGTTTGAAGAGTAATCAAAGCCCTCTTGAGATGGCAGGGATAAAAATTGAGTTGATTCTATTGAATCATTTGATGATCCTCGTATTTTAATTGATAGCTCTTTATTTCCATCAAGCATGGTACCAATAACCCTGCCTTCACTTGCAATAGCTAACTCATTAATAAAAAAATCTCCAGAAATTGAACCTAATGCAAGATTGGATTCATTAAAGGCAAACTCCAAGTTTGTTGCTCCACCAGCAAGTTCACTTTTAGTTAAGAAAACTCCTGGGGCATCTCTTATAATTAACTCTAATTTTTTTCCTAAGGCTCTGAGAATATCTATATCAGGCCCATCAATACTGAACTCGACTGCTGCATCTACAGGGGGCCCCGAATCAAATTTATCTACAATAATTTTTAAGTCAGGATTTTCAGCAGTGAGTCTTTTTGCAAGCTTTGGCAGTTTCTCAACCATTTCTTTATAAGATGTGCTGATATAAACACCTTGTGCTAAATTATTACCACCTAAGGCTGTATCTCCTCCAACAACGTTATAGAGGATTCTTGGTAATCTTCTGCCAATAAACCAAAAATCGTCTTGCACAATTCCACTTTTAGCGATGGAATCTCTTAACTCTAAAACTGCTTTTTCTGAACTTTCTACATTTGAATTTTGCGGAAGTTCTACCAGCACCTTGAACATATTTCTATCGAGCTCAGGAAAGAAATCTGCCTTTAAGAATGGAAAAGACATAAAACCAAGAGCGGGCAATATCATTGCAATCATAATTCCTCTTTTGGGAACATCATATGACCAAGTCAAAATAGCTCTATATCTTCGAAGAAGTTTTTCATTTGAATAGCCATTGCCGCCAAAGATTTCTTTTTCAAAAAACTTTATTTGATCTAAATAGTTTAAGAGGACTGGTACCACATAAAGCGCAAGAAATAGCGAGGAAGTAATTGAAAGAATTACTGTTTTTGCCATGCCTCCGACGAACTCTCCACTAGGGCCTGCTCCGGCAGCAATCGGAAAAAAAGATAGCGCTGTTGTTGCGGTTGCTGCAGCAAGAGGTATCCATAAATGTTGAAATGTTTCATATGAGGCTTGCTCTCTAGAATGGCCTAGTTTGCGCCTATATTTAAAATCTTCCACCACAATGATGGCATTATCGATAAGCAAGCCAAGAGCAATAATAATTCCAGTCATTGAGGTTTGATGCAAGGGTAGTCCAAGTAATGTGCAGCCAAATAAGACTAAAAAAATAGTAAGAGGAATAACTGATCCGACAATCAAGGCTGATTTAAAACCCAGGAGAAAATAACTAATCCCAACAACAATCAAGATCGCAAATAAAATGCTTGTGTATAAAGTATTAAACTTTTCTTTGAAATAATAAGATTCGTCATACACTTTCTCAAGAGAAATTTCTGATGGCAATTGGTCTTTGAATTCATCAACTACCTTTTCAATATCATCGACATAGAGGTCTACTCTTTGTGAGAAAGCTCCACTAATGTTGACCAATACAGACCTTTCTCCATTAAAAAGAGAAAGTTCTTCTGGTGGATCTCTTGGTTTTTTTGATAAGGTCGCAATATCACCTAAACGTATAATCTCGTACTCATTAAAGACCTTAATTGGTAAGTTAGCTACTTGTGAAATATTGGTTAAATTATCTTTTGATTTCACAAGAAACTCTTTTCCATTTTGTGAAATTTGTCCGATTGGTTTTTTTGTATCTAGCCCAGATAATACTTGTATAACTTCTTGAAAAGATAGGCCAAGCGCAGACAATTTAGCATTATCTATCTCAACTAAAACTTCTTCATCGGCAGCGCCGTATGTATGACTTCTATCTGAACCACTGACATAAGCTAAGGTTTGTCGAAGATCTTCTGCAATGCGTGATAAAAGAATTAATGGGGTTTTTCCATCACCATTCCAAGTCAATGAATAAAGAAGCGTTATTGGAGGGCCACTACTTCTAATTAATTGCGGTTTAACATCTTGAGGCAATACAAATGATGCTTGATCCATTTTATCCTGCACTTCAGACCATACTTGCTCTATTTGAGATGGTGGAACCTCATCTTTGATAGCTAGCACCGTGGTTGAAAATCCTTGAGAAGCAAATGAGATAATTTCATCAAGTTCATATACCTCTCTCAGCTTGGCCTCCAGCGGTTCTAAAATTTGCGTTTCAATTCGTGTTGGCGATGCTCCAGGATAGATGCTTTGGACTGATGACCATCGCTGAGCAAGCTCTGGATTTTCTTGTCTAGGAAGAGTGCTAAGAGAAAAGATGCCGGCTAAAAAAATAAATGTCAGAAGTAAACTGAAGACCCTTGGTCGATCAAATAAAATCTTGAGCAAAATCATTATTTAGTTTGCTTTTAAAATTTGATTCTCAATCACCTTTTCAGCTCCCCCTGATACCACCATATCTCCAGTTGTAATAGTTCCTGAAATATATGCGTTATCTCCTTCAACATGAATTAATTCAACGATTTCTTTGGCAACTTTGAATTGGTTATTGCTATCTTTTGAGACTGTATATAAATTCCATAAACCTTGCGTCCCTTGGGAAAGAGATTTCAAAGGAACCCAGGCACCAGTTGCCGATTTAACTTGTTGAAGCTGAAGGTATGAAATTGATCCCGGGCTAATAAAAGTCTCGAATTCAAATATGCATAATCTATTATCTGACCCTTGATTGCTCATTTTAGTATACCGCTTAAGTGTTGCTGGCATAATTCTGCTATCAATAAGAAAATTATAAGAATTTCCTTCTTCCAAACTCTCAATAATGTAGCTAGGGACTGAAACATGAGCCTCTACAACAGTTGAGTCAATAATTTCTAAAATTGGCACCCCTGGACTAATGACTGTGCCAGAATCAAGGAACCTATTTTGAATATATCCATCGAAAGGAGCACGAATAAAGGTTTGCTCTAATTTAACTGAGTATAAATCTACTTGAGCTTTAGCAATAAGAAACTCTGAATTAGCTCTATCCAATTCCTGATTAGAAATAAACCCTTGTAACTTTAAATCTTGAAACCTTTTTAATGCTTGATCTGCAAGATCAAACCTTGCCTGAGCTTGATTTAAGTTTGCCTGCATTTCAGCTGGATCCAAAGCCGCTAATATATCATTCCTTTTAACAGCGTCGCCGATATCAATTTTTACTTCTGATATTTTACCGGGAACTTCAAAAGCCAGTTTTGAATAATTTAATGGAAGTATCTTTCCTGGAAATCTTTGAGTTATATTGTAAGATTCTTGAATCTCAATCGTGGTGATTTCTAGAGACGTATTCGAGGAAAGATTAAAAGCTAGAAATAAAAAAAAAGATAATTTCAAAAATTTATTCATAAAATTTAGTATGCTATGCTAATAATGTTAGCAGCGTAAACATAGTATATATCTAATGTATTCACTGTCAACATTATATTTATTATGAAATATCATCACGGCAATTTAAAAGAAGAATTAATTTCAAGTGCTTGCAGAGTATGTGAATTAAGCGGCCATGACAATATGAGTTTAAGATCTATTGCAAAAGAGGCGAGCGTATCTCAAACAGCTCCCTATAGACATTTTAAAACAAAAGAATGTCTACTTGCAGAGGTATCCAAAAGGGGTTTTGAAGAGTTAACTGAAAGATTAAGGTCAGTAACTAATCAAGCAAATAAGGCAACCTCAAAAGAAAAGTTTCTTGAAATGGGCCTTGCTTATCTTGAATTTGGCCTGGAAAAAAGAAAAACCTATGATCTAATGCACAGCCCCGTCATTGATAAAGTTGAATTTCCAGAACTATTAGATGCAGCTCAAGGTGCATTTGAAGAACTTGTCCAAATTTTAAAAGACCTTAATCCTGGAATATCTAAAAATTCTCTTGATCTAAAATGCATAAAATTTTGGGCACTGATGCATGGACTGGTGGGATTACTGGATATGAAGATAGACCCAGAAATAGATACCAATGCAGCTGAAGCTATGTCAGTTGTCAAGAAAGATTATAGGTCTTTCCTTGAGGAATCTTTAGAGCTCTAATTAACTTTGACGGTAATTTTTTTTGAAAAAATTGGTGGGTCGTGGGGGATATGACGAAAATCACCTAACAGCAATTGCAGTGTGTGTTCCCCTTTCGTTAACTCAATCTCTACCTCTGTTTGCCCCTTCCCAAAATGAACATGATTTTTATCAGCTGGTATTGGAAGATTGAGTGGAGGTAGATCGGTATCAATAATTAAATGGTGATGGCCAGTATGCATAACTTGAGTGCCAGCTGGAGCAACACCAAAGTTTTCTAAACCAAATCTGACCGTAACTGTTCCTGAAATAGATTCTCCATCATAGGGAGTAATAAAATACACAGAAGCATTATTATTACTAGGTGATAATTCTATTGCATGCAATGAGCATGAAAGTAAAAAAATAAATAAATATTTCATCTAATCTAGATATCCTCCGTCCGCATACATCAAGGTATTAAATGTCTTTGCGCTCTGCGAGCTTTCAACTCTCGCAATAACAATTTTATGAGTATGATAGGAAACAGTTTCATCAACTTTACAAAATATATTTGCTTGAGCATTTTTAATAAAAGGAATTCCATTTACATCCCAAAAACCGTTATCAAATCTTTTTGATTCCAGAGCCCTTGAGCTGCATAAATTTGAAATTTCTTGCTGATTCTTTTGAAGTATGTTGATACATAAATTCTCTCCCTTAGTTAAAACATCATGAATTCTGGCGCCGTTATTAACACATACTAAAATTGATGGTGGATCCATTGTTAAAGAGGTAACAGAGGAAGCTGTCATTGAATATAAATTACCAGATTGATCTTTTGTAGAAATGATACTTACAGATGAAGCTAAAAATCTCATTGCAATTATAAATTGTTCTTTAGGCATAGGCGTTATAATTTATACTCAGTAAAAATTTTAAAAATTGAATACGTCAAGCATAAGAATAATTGGGGGTAGACACAAGAGCTATCGGATAGTTTTTAAAGCTACGCCTGCCCTCAGACCAACTACCGATCGTGCAAAAGAAACTTTATTTAGTTGGCTTCAATTTGAATTAGAAAACAAATCTTGTCTCGATTTATTTGCTGGTACTGGGGGTTTAGGTTTAGAGGCTTTATCAAGAGGCGCACAACATGTCACATTTGTGGAGAGAGAAAAAAGTTTGTACAAAAATATCATAAAAAATATTACTCATCTCAGTTATGAGAATAAAATTCAAGCTGCGTGCAGTGATGCTTTTAAGTGGCTTAAAACAAATAAGAAAAAATTTGATATTATTTTTTTAGATCCTCCATTCGACCAGATTGACTATAAAATTTTAATCAGAACAATCTATCAAAGTAATGTTTTAAATGAGGGTGGCAAAGTCTTTCTTGAAACCAACAAGCATACTGAGCTCGAATTGAGCAAAACTCAGAATATTCTTAAAGATAAAACTATAGGAGATGTGAGGCTCATAATTTTAGAATGAAAATTAGAATAGCAACTAGACGCTCTCCACTAGCAATGCTTCAAACCCATGAAGTCATAGAGCGGATTAAACTATTTAGTCCTGAATCTATTTGTGAGATTGTTCAGATGGAATCAGAGGGCGATCTTACAGATGCGCCCTTACACACTATTGGTGGAAAAGGGTTATTTGTATCGAAGTTAGAGACTGCTATAGCAAATGGCGTTGCTGACATAGCTGTTCACAGCCTAAAGGATGTGCCTGCATTCATAGATTCTCAATTTAGTATTGCAGCAACTTTGCCAAGAGAGGATGAAGGGGATGCGATTCTTTTGAAAGAAGGCTTAACCATCGATGATTTATCAAAAAATCTCAGAATTGCTACATCTGGACCTAGAAGAAAATCTCAGTTACTTGCCATGAACTCGAAGTTAAACATAGTCCCAGTCAGAGGAAATATTCAAACCAGAATTAATAAAATAAATGTTGATAGCTTAGATGGTTTGATCGTGGCCAAAGCTGCATTGAATAGATTGAACATTCAACACCCAAATATGTACACATTTTCAGAGGATCAAATGTTGCCCGCAGCAGCGCAAGGAGCAATTGGTATAGAAATCAATGCAATTGAGCTTGAATCTGATATAGGTAATTTGCTGAAATTGTTAAATGATGAATCAACTTATCAAGCTACAGCAATTGAAAGAACAGTTGTTGCATCTCTAGAGGGTAATTGCCTGTCTCCAATTTCCGCTCTATGTAAAATTGAGGCTCAAGATGCAGAGCTGAAAGTAAGGGTATCTAATCAGAATGGATCAAAAGTTTATAATGAGGCAGTCAAATTTAACCTAGATAACAAAATTGATGCTTTGCAAAGATTTATAGAAACCCTGATTCAAAATGGCGCTAAAGAAATTATTCAACAATAAATGATTGTAAATACTAGGCCCCTCGATCTAAGCCAAAAAACTAATTCTTTGCTTGCAAGATCCCAGCAAAGCTTTATTCATATACCGCTAACAAGAATCTTAAAAACTGAGCCCTCTTTGCAAGCCTTGAAATATATAAAGAATTTACAAAATTATGATGTTTTAATATTTACAAGCCAATCTGCGGTCATCCATGGCGCTAAATTTTTTAAAGAAGCTTTAGTTGCTAATAAAAAAATTCCGATTCTTGCAATTGGGTTAGCAACCCAAGAATCATTAAATAAATTTAATCTTGATTCATCAATTCCTCCAACATTCGATTCTGCTGGTTTAGAACTTGTCATTAAAAAAATGGGTTACAAGAAATGTTTGGTTTTTTGTGGAGACAAAAATCCTCGTATTGAAAGTCTGACGGATTCAGATATAGATACATTTCCTTGTTATGCATCACACAACGAAACAATTATTGATATTTCAAAAATTAGAGATAAAGATAAATTAATAATCTTAATCTATACCCATCAGAGTTTAAAAGTTTTAATTAAAGAGTTACCAATGAATAAAAATCAGCAGGTAATATTTATAGTTGCGTCAAAAAGAATAGCAGAACTAACCAAGGAATATGGTTTTAGGAATGTGATCTTGGCAGAATCTCCTCATGATAAAGATATGGTCGAGGCAGCTCTAGCAGAAGCTTGAACTAAGCTATTTCTTTTTCCCATTGCCATTGCCGCTTTTCATGGCGCTGAAGAACTCATCATTTGTTTTTGAGGATTTTAATCTTTCAATTAAGAATTCAATGGCCTGCGAGTCTTCCATATCATCAAGAATCTTTCTAAGAATAAACATTCGCTGTAACTCTTCAGGGCTGGTAAGCAGATCCTCTCTTCTTGTTCCGGAACGTCTGATGTTAATAGCGGGGTAGATTCTTTTTTCAGCAATTTTTCTTTCTAAATGAATCTCCATATTTCCTGTGCCCTTAAACTCTTCGTAAATGACTTCGTCCATTTTAGATCCAGTTTCAACGAGAGCAGTAGCAATAATAGTTAGACTTCCACCTTCTTCTAAATTCCTTGCAGCACCAAAAAACCTTTTAGGTCTCTCAAGCGCATTTGAGTCCACACCACCAGAGAGAATTTTTCCTGAAGCAGGTTGAACTGAATTATAGGCTCTACCTAATCTAGTAATCGAATCTAGCAAGATAACAACATCTTTTTTATGTTCAACGAGTCTTTTGGCTTTTTCAATAACCATATCTGCCACTTGAACATGTCTTGTTGGAGGCTCATCAAATGTGCTTGCAACGACTTCGCCTCTAACTGTTCTGGACATATCTGTAACTTCTTCTGGTCGTTCATCAATTAGCAACACTATTAATTCAACTTCAGGATTATTTTTGGTAATTGAGTGAGCAATACTTTGAAGCATTAATGTTTTACCGGCTTTTGGTGGTGAAACAATTAACCCACGTTGACCCTTACCAATCGGAGATGCAAGATCGATGATTCTGGAGGAAAGGTCTTCAGCTGATCCACTACCTTGCTCAAGTGTTAGACGGGAAGTTGGAAAAAGTGGTGTTAGATTTTCAAAAAGAATTTTCTTTTTTGTTTTTTCAGGAGCTTCTTTGTTTATTGTGTCAACGTAAACCAAAGCAAAGTATCGTTCGCTATCTTTTGGAGGTCTAATTTTTCCATGAATTTCATCTCCTTTTCTGAGGCTGAATTTTCTAACTTGGCTTGGAGATACATAAATATCATCTGGGCCCGAGCAATAAGAGCCTTCAGGAGATCTTAAGAAGCCAAATCCATCATTCAAAATCTCTAACACTCCTCCGCCATATATATCTACACCTTCCTTGGCTTGTTGTTTAAAAATACGGAATATGATTTCCTGCTTCTTGAGACGCCCAACATCTTCAATTCCTAAGCTTTCGGCAATATCCACCAACTCATTAATTGGCTTGACTTTTATTTCTGTTAAATTCATAAATTGATCTCTGGTTGTTTTAGGAGTAATAAAATTGTGATTTGATAGGTAGCTGTGAAGCTAGGATGGGAAAATGATAATTCCTTTTCCCGCAAGATGCAAAGTTTTTTTAGACTTCTGCTGCTATAAAATCCTCCAATTGTTGCTTGCTGATAGCGCCTATTTGTGTCGAGGCGACTTCACCATTTTTGAAAATTAAAAGAGTTGGGATTGATCTAACTCCATATTGAACTGCTAAGTCTTGATTAGAATCTACATCCAGCTTACAAACCTTAATTGAACCTTTCATAGCATCAGCCACTTCTTCGACTGTGGGAGCAAGTTGTTTACATGGGCCGCACCATTCCGCCCAAAAATCAATTAATACTGGTAGATCTGATTCTAAGACTTCCTGATTAAAATTTGCAGATGTAATTTCTTTGACGTTGTCACTCATGAATTTAACTCCGATGCTATTTGCTTTGCCGCATAGGTTAAGATGGCATCAGCGCCAGCTCTTTTGCAGCACAATAAAGATTCTAGCATAACATCTTTATCAAGCCACCCCTTCTCAATACTTAACTTTAGCATTGAGTATTCTCCACTCACTTGATATACAAAAGTAGGAATCTGAAACTCAGATTTAATTGCATGAACTACATCAAGATATGCTGTGCCAGGTTTAACCATAACAATATCTGCTCCTTCTTCGATGTCCATGGCTGTTTCATGAAGAGCTTCATTGAGGTTCGCAAAATTCATCTGATATGTCTTCTTTGAAGCCTTGCCTAGATTTGTAGAAGATCCTACTGCTTCTCGAAATGGGCCATAAAAACTAGAAGCATACTTAGCTGCATAAGATAGTATTATTGTGTCTACAAATGCATGTGACTCTAAAATACTTCTAATCGCCATTACCCTTCCGTCCATCATGTCGGAGGGAGCAAGAATCTCTGCACCAGATTGAGCTAAAAGCAGGGCTTGATTTTTAAGCAACTCTAACGTTTGATCATTGTCTACTTGCCCCTCAATTAGCACACCATCATGCCCATGATCTGTGTAGGGATCGAGTGCGACATCAGCGATCTTAATAACTTCTGGAAATCTCTCTGTCAGTCCTTTCAAGGCTAAACACACTATGTTCTTATCATCAAAAGCATGTGAGCCTTTTTGATCTTTTTTATTGGAATCAATTGCGGGGAAAATCGCAACTGATTTTATGCCTTTTTTAATCAAGGCTTCAGTCTCGGTATAAAGAGAATCTAAATTATGCCTGCATATTCCTGGCATAGATGGAATTTCAATTTTCTTATCTGATTGGTCTGCAATAAAAATGGGTTGTATTAAATCATTGGAAGTTAAATTATTTTCAGCAACAAGATCTCTTAAATAACTTTTTGAGCGAGTTCGTCGAAGTCTTGTGTGAGGATATGTTCTTTTAATCATAAAAATTAGTCAGTGATGGCACCTTTTGATGCAGACTGAACTGTTTTTTTGTATTTTGCCAACACCCCACTTTTTGGGGACGAATTTGGGTTTTTCCAGTGTTCTAATCTTTTTTTCATTTCATCATCAGAAATGTTAAGGGAGAGAATATCTGCATTTGCATCAATTGTTATCTCATCACCATCTTGAATAAGCGCAATAGGGCCGCCCATCTCTGCCTCAGGGCTAATATGTCCAACAACGAAGCCATGAGTTCCACCAGAAAATCTCCCATCAGTAATAAAGGCAACTTTATCTCCTAATCCTTGACCCATTATTGCAGAGGTGGGTTTGAGCATTTCTCTCATTCCAGGTCCGCCCTGAGGCCCCTCGAATCTTATGACAACAACATCACCTTCAACAATTTTTTTATCAAGAATTGCTGCCATACCCTCTTCTTCAGAATTAAAAACCTTAGCATTTCCTGTAAAGAGAGTTCCTTCTTTGCCGGTAATTTTTGCTACTGCTCCCTCTGGAGCTAAGTTCCCATAAAGTATTCTTAGATGGCTGGAATCCTTAACTGGTTTGGATAATGGCAAAATAATTTTTTGATTATCTCGGTATGGTGAAACTTCTTGAAGATTTTCTGCCAAGGTTTTACCAGTTACTGTTAAGCAATCTCCATGAAGCAGACCCTCTTTAAGCATCATCTTCATCATTGGAGCAATTCCACCAATCGCATTAAGCTCAGACATGAAGTGTTTACCAAAAGGCTTGATGTCAGCCAAAACAGGAGTGACTTTTCCAATGCGTGTAAAATCATCTAAATCAAGATCAACGCCAATGGAGTGAGCCATGGCAAGAAGATGCAATACGGCATTAGTTGAGCCACCCAATGCAATCACAACTGCTATCGAGTTCTCAAAGGCTTTCTTGGTCATAATATCGCTAGGCTTTATATCAAGATCTAATAAATTTTTAATCGCAGCGCCTGCATTTTGACAATCTTGTTTTTTATCAGTTGAAACTGCATCTTGACTGCTGCTTCCAGGCAGGCTCATGCCTAAAGCCTCTATACTAGATGCCATAGTATTAGCCGTATACATGCCTCCACAAGATCCAGGCCCTTTTACAGAAATTTTCTCAACTGCTATTAAATCTTCTTCACTAATGCTTCCCTTTGCATATTCACCAACTTTCTCGCATACGGTGACATAGTCAGTGTTGATGGAGCTTGGTTGTATAGACCCGCCATAAATAAATATTGAGGGTCTGTTTAATCTTGCTAATCCGATTAGAGCTCCAGGCATATTTTTATCACATCCGCCAATTGCTATCACTCCATCGTAGCCTAAACATCCCACAACAGTTTCTATAGAGTCAGCAATCACTTCTCTTGATACCAATGAATATTTCATTCCTTGAGTTCCCATTGAAATGCCATCCGAGACTGTAATGGTATTAAAAAGAACTCCCTTGCAGTCCGAAGCATCTATGGATTTCTCCACAAGATCTGCTAATTCATTGATGTGCATATTGCATGGAGTAACTTTTGACCAAGTGGATGCTATGCCAACTAGTGGCTTTGAAAAATCAGCTGTTTCAAAGCCAACACCTCTAAGCATAGAGCGCGAAGCAGCTTGATGAGGTCCATCTACTAAATTCTTTGAAAATTTTCTATTAGACATAATTAAACGGTTGAATAACGCAATGCAGCATTCAGAAGTTTATCAGTATAGTCTTCTTCTGGGTTTGAGAAAACTTGCTTGGCGGGCCCAGACTCTACAATAACACCATCTTGCATTACAAATATATAATCTGACATGGATCTAACAACCTTTAAATCATGGCTAATAAATAAATATGTCAATTCATATTGTTGCTGAATATTTTTTAATAGCTCAATAACTTGAATTTGAATTGACCTATCTAAAGCTGATGTCGGTTCATCCAAAATCATGAATGAAGGATTTAAAATTAGTGATCTTGCAATTGCAACACGCTGCCTCTGGCCGCCAGAAAATTCATGCGGATATTTAAACCTATCATCTGGATTAATTTCTACAGCCTTCAGACTATCTGCAATACGCTCATCTTTTTGTTTTTGACTTAGATTAAAATGCACATCTAAACCCTCTCCAACTATCTCCCCTACAGTCATTCTCGGTGAAAGAGAGCCATATGGATCTTGAAAAATAATTTGAATGTCTTTCTTAATAGCTTTTAACTCTTTTGTATTTAATTGACCAAGATCTGAGCCGTCATAAATGATAGAGCCCTGATAACTAATAAGTCCAGCCAAAGCTTTTCCAAGTGTAGATTTACCAGAGCCAGACTCTCCAACCAATCCTATTGTTGATTTTTTGGGGATAGAAAAATTTACATCTTTCACAGCTTGAAAAAAATCATTTTTGAAAAATGTTTTTTTTGGCAGAGGATAAAAAATATTTAAGTCTTTAACAGAAATTAATGGAGGTTGTTCAATTAAGGTTACTTCCTTAATTGATGGCTCAGAATTAATCAGTTTTTTTGTGTAAGCATGCTGGGGATTGGAAAAAACTGCTTTTGTATCGCCCTGCTCAACAACAACTCCCTCTTGCATAACCGTGATGGTGTCTGAAAACTTTTCAATTAATCCTAAATCATGAGTGATAAATAAGATAGACATGCCCACTTCATTTTTTAACTTTGTCATTAAATCAAGTATTTGGGCTTGAATAGTTACATCGAGTGCGGTTGTTGGTTCGTCAGCTATTAACAGTTTGGGCTTATTTGCCAGAGCCATTGCGATCATAATTCTTTGACGTTGACCTCCTGAAAGCTCATGAGGATAAGACATAAATCGTCTGTCAGCCTCGCTAATTTCAACAAGATTCATGAGATTTTTTGCTTCTGACACAGCCTCAGATTTTGCTTGTGCTTTATGCAAAAGTATAGATTCAACAATTTGATCTCCAACCCTATGATAGGGGTTTAAGGAAGTCATGGGTTCTTGAAAAATCATTGAAATTTTATTTCCCCTAATTTTTCTTAAACTAGCCTTATCAGCGCTAAGGATTTCTTCACCGTCAAACACGATTGATGATTCTTCACCATATGTAGCTTTGGGCTCAGGAAGCAAACGCATAATAGACATTGCTGTAACTGATTTTCCTGAGCCTGATTCACCTACAAGACCGACAATCTGGTTTTCGTTTATCGAAAGGTTTAAATTTTTTACGGCCGAAAACTCTTTTTTTCTAACTTGAAAATTTATAGATAAATTAGAGATTTTAAGCAAGGATTTCATTAATTTAAAAAGTTTTTGTATGACTTTATCCAATCTTTTGCAGCATCTTTGGCTGCTTTTAATGAGGTCATATTAACAAAACCATGAATAAGATGTGGATAATGGATTTGCTGAACTTCAACCCCATCATCATGAAGAAGCCGCGCATATGCTTCTCCTTCATCGCTTAAAGGGTCAAAACCTGCCGTAATAATTAAAGTTTTAGGAAGGTGGACTTTTGGATTCCTGGTTAGGTTAAACACAGGATCATCAATATTGTCCTTTGAGTTGATCAATTGATCCCAAAACCAGATCATTGTTTTTTGACTCAAAAAAAACCCTTCTGAAAAATCAATTTGAGATTTCGAGTTGCAGGCTGGATCTATCATTGGGTAGATCAAACACTGTGATAGGGGAAGTGATAAATTATTGACAGCTCTATATGTTGATAGTGACGCAGCCAGATGGGCTCCAGCACTATCGCCGCATAGACTAATCTGCTGTGTGGGTACACTCAATTTTGATGCTAACCACTCTAGCGCTAGGTTTGAATCTTCCAAAGCACATGGAAATTTATTTTCAGGAGCTAGCCTATACTCAAGTGAAAAAATTTTTACTCCAATCTCAGCCGAAAAAAATTTTAACCAAGGATCATGAGTATTGATACTACCAAGAACATAGCCCCCTCCGTGAAAGTATAAAA
>Ga0209929_1000377_pt1 | contig 16907 bp, 16 predicted proteins | sample SalPon2_C_H2O_MG_2_FD_185731 | JGI IMG/M metagenome (GOLD analysis project Ga0209929, IMG submission 185731) | Salt pond water microbial communities from South San Francisco under conditions of wetland restoration - Salt Pond MetaG SF2_C_H2O_MG... ... | reverse complement strand
AAGTTTATACAATTCAATATAAGAAAATAAGTTAAACATCCTAGGACCCTTTAGTCTATGTATTGGAATACCAATGTTCAAGAATTCAGCATCTAGCGAAATTATATTTTGGTTGTCTGGACCTATTACAATTAAATCAATTGAATAACCATTAATTTTCTGTTCTTTAATTAAATCTAGTAAATGAGTTTCAGCCCCACCTCGATTTAAAGTATTAATTACGTGACATATTTTCATAACCAAATTAGATTCTAGGTGTTATCCAGGTTGATTTTGGTGGAAATAAGTAATTCTCTTTATTAAACTCGTTTAATTTGACAGGAGTAAAATCCAAAATAGGTATGTTGGTTTGGTCTAGGTCATTTTGAATAGGAGTAATTGTTCCATCACTAATTAAACTTCTTTTAAAATCGTACAAATCATATATGTTATTAATTCCCTCACTGCTAAATTGTTTTCCTTGAAAGGTTAAAAAGTATTTTGAAGTATAGGAAATTGTAAAATTATTTTCTTTTAATATGTTTTCAAATTGTTCTAAATCGACATTAATTTCAGAATTGTAACTTCCGATATTTACATCATCATTAGAAATTAGAACTACAGGTACCTGAAGATTATATTTGTATAAAGACAAATGTTCAAATCTGTGATGTCCATCTAGTAGAGTTAGGCGATTTATTTCATCCAAAGAACTTAAAGAATCTATCTGATGACTACTAATTTCGATTGAAAATAAAAGAGGAGGAAATTCTTTTGCAATATTTTTATTTTCAATTTGTTTATATTTATTTTGTGTTTCTTCATGGAGAATTATTTCTATAATGTTTTGATGTGAAAAATTTATATAAGTTTTAACAGCATTTATTTCAGAATTGATAAATATATATTTCTCGAATGTAGAGAATTTCATAATCCCTTAAAAAAAGAATTCATAAAATCTAGTAAATATTGGACGGAAGGCTTATCTATAGAGTTATATAAACTAATCCTTATCCCCCCAATGCTCCTATGACCTTTTATTCCTATTATGTTATTTTCAAGAGCCTTCTTAAGAAATAATTCTTCATGATTAAGATTTTTGAAGTTAAAAACAATATTCATTCTGCTTCTTGAATACTCATCAACAGGTATCTGAACATACTCATTGAACTTTGAAAGAAGTGAATATACGGCATTAGAGTTCTCAATTGATTGATTTTCGAAATACTCAGTACCACCCATTTGCAACATCCAGTCGGTTACAAGCTTTAAGACGTATATAGAAAAAGTTGGAGGAGTGTTTAAAAGTGAATCTTTATCAATTAATTTTTTTAAGTTTAAATAAGTTGGGTTTTGATTTTCTTCAATAAAATCATCTCTGATTATTGATATTGAAACTCCTGGTATACCAAGATTTTTTTGAGCACCTGCATAGAGGTATGCCACGTTTTTCCAGTCAAAATTATAGGACCCTATATCGGATGAACTATCTATTATTAAATCTTCATTTATTTGATTAAAATTTCTTATTTGGATGCCTTCAATTGTCTCATTTGATGTAATGTGCATAAAGTCATTTGATTGAAGGCTTTCTGAACTAGATTTCTCTAAATAATTTTTGATTTGTGAGCTATCTAATAGAATTTTATTTGTTTTTCTAATTTTAAGAAAGTCTTCATATGTTTTAGCACCCCATGTACCTGTTACTAAGTTTGTTGTAAGTTTGCTGTCATTTATATTATTTGCGATAAATGTATTTTGAAAGGTAGCACCACCTTGTAGAAAAAGAATCTTATAATTTTTTGGAATAACAAATAAATTTTGTAAATTGCTTTTAGTTTGATCAAGGATATTTTGAAAACCAGAACTTCTGTGGGAAATTTCAAGAATCGACACTCCCTGAGTTTCGTATTCTAAAATATTCTTCTCAACTAGTTCAAGTACTGACTTATTTAATTTTGCTGGTCCCGGTGAAAAATTATATTTACTCATTGGCTAATTTCTTTTTTGCTAATAATCATGTTAAACCCTGCTCCAAGAACAAGTGCTGTAAATGCATTAAATTCTTCTACAGGTGTTACAAGGAAAAATAAAGCTAGCAAGAAAAACAAGTAGAAACTAACATTTTTTTCGAGTGATGTAAATAAGTGTAGAATAACTAGAAACATGAAAGAAATAAATGCTGCCCCAAGTGACAATGAAGCGTTGATGAATAGATTCTGTACATTTGGATAGTATCGTAATAGTGAATAATTTCCAGTCCCAAAATTTTTAGCCTCGTATCTGGTAAGAAGAAATTCTGGTAGCGTCCTGTTGGTTAGATACATTTCATTGCTTATATCCTGTGATAAATAGGAACTAAAGTCAGCATTTACTTTTGTAACTCCCTTTGGAACTAAATTTCTGAATGAGTAAATTGCATAGTCAAGAACTGAATTTCTATCATCTCCAATTTTAAAGGTTTTTTCTAAATCGCTAAAAACTAAGGTTTCAACTTCTGTTGAAATTGTGTCTGAAGTTATACAGTCACTGCTATCTGGGTTGAGATCACACTCACGAACACCTGTTAAGGAAAATAATAAAACTAAACAGACTGGGAAAATAGCCTTGTTTAGTTCTTTAGTTTTTATATAAAAAACTAATAAAACAAATAGCGTAATAAAACAATAGATTCTCACTAAATCACTACGGGTTAACCCTATAACTATTGAAGATAAAATAACTGTAATCAAATGCAACTTTCGAGTAGAAAATAAGTACAAGAAATAAAGAGGTAATAATGTCGAAGCTAGTAATACTGGTTCCCTAAAAGATCCAACCATCCTATGGGGTTCATTTTTCCAGAAAGTAGTTTGAGAAGAATCACCTAACAAACCTGTATTGGATCTATTTCTTATTATTTCTGGTAAATCATAGATTTGAGCAAGATATGAATAAATAGCAAAAATTGAAAGTACAAGAATCAATTTTTGTAATAAGTTAATGAATTTAGTATTTTGTGAATTATCAAAAAATTTTAATGAAAACAGAAGAACAACAAAAAAAGATACTAGATTAAAAAACCGCAATATGAAATTTAGATCTGTTGCAGTGGAAATGTTATTAAAAAATGTAGGCATTAATAGTATTAAGATAATCAGATACAATTTTGAATTTAATAAAATCTTATAATCACTAAATATTGCAATTAAAAAAATTCCCGACAACCCAATCCAGGAAAATGGAACATCAAAAAAGGAATAGGCATCTAAACTATAAAAAAATAATGAACCAACAAGTAGAGAATTTATGAATTGGTTTTTTACTTCCATAATCTAATCATAATTAAAGTTTTTTTAATAGCTGTAATCTTTATATTTATTGCAATACCTTATTTTTATATATAATAAATTCAAATAATTTTTGAATTATCATAGCAAAAGTCAAAGACCAAGCAATTCCTTGGTATCCGTATGTTGGCGAAGTAATCAATGATAAACATATGAACGAGAACGTGTAGATAACTCTTCCATAAGTATGAAATATTATTAAATTATTGAAGAGTAAGTACTGCCTTATCCAAAAAGTAAGCAGAAAGGTCACATATCCTGCCAAAAGTATGAGCAAAGGTTCATAAGAACTCTGAAATTCTTCAGTTCCTATTAATTTAATAACATATTCACCAAGAAATGTATAAAAAAGCACAACAGCAACCCCTACAGGTAGGAGAAATTTATAGAAAAATTGAATAATATCAAATTCTCTTTCTTTTCTGCTGAGTTTACTTTGCAGCCAGGGATTGAATATTGCGATTATATAATTGACCGGCTCAACTAATCTTTTAGCAAATCTATATATGCCAACTGCTGAAAAATCACTTACTACAGATATTATTATTACATCAAAATGTTGTGGTATTAAGCCAATTATTTGATTAATTCGTATTGACTTGTAATGTGGAAGAACGCTTTTTATGAATAATTTAAAATCGTTAAGCTTAAAATTTCTAAATTCAATACTCTTTACAATGTAAAGAACACTACCAACTCCATAAAAAGCTGAATAAATAGTCTGACCAATTATATAATTTTCTACAGTAGGTGAAAAAGAAATAAGACTAACTATTGCAATGAACCTGATCGCAACAGATAGTGATTCTAAAAGAGAAAATTTTCTTAGACTATCAGTGCTTATGAGCCAAGCTTTAGAGCTCTCAGAAAAGGTTTGTAATATTTTAGAAGCAAAAAATATGAATATATAAGTTTCTATCTCATTAATACCAAAATAGTTTTTTACTGGAAGGTTTAATACTGAAATACAAATGAGGAATGCAATGATACCAATTATTAAATCAAAAAGGTAAGAATACATTACAGGAACTTTTTCTTTGAGAGTTAAAAGCGTAACATCACTATTTTTTGAGTGTAGAGATCTATAAACTAAACTTGGCAGTGTAACAATTAATGTAACCATTCCATATTTTTCAACACCTAATATTTTGACAACAAGGGATACTTGTAATAGTGAGATTGCTGCAATAAAAAATTGTGAGATTATTAAATCTTTTGTTTGCCTCAGAATGTCCTTTATAAACGAAATATTCATTTTGAAATGTGGAGCTGAGGGGATTTGAACCCCTGACCCCCTGCATGCCATGCAGGTGCTCTGCCAGCTGAGCTACAGCCCCTAACTATTAAAATTTTAACCATATTGATTCACTAAATTACTATCAAAATATAAATCTTCTATTGAATAATAATCTCTTGCCTCTTCTAAAAAAATATGTAGTGAAAGTCCCTCTGACTGAAGTAAAATCCATGAAGAATTTAAACCCTCTGAAATACCCTCAAATCCATTTGCTTTTAAATAAGTTACAATTTTTCTTAAAGCTGAATTCATTTGAGTATTTGATGATGCTGTGGAAATAACAATAAAATCACTATAAACATCGGATTTGGGTTCATAAACTTTAATATCTTTTATGTTTTGAATTAATAAGATGTCAACAATCGAATCTAAAATTGTGTTTTTACTTTTATGTATTTTATTGGACACTATTAAATATATTACCATGTAATAAATAATGACACTATCCTTAATATTGAGGCTATATTGAAAAAAATTATCATTATTGGCGCCGGTGAGGTTGGAAGTTTTTTAGCAACCAAGCTCTCAGGTGAACAACACGACGTAACTTTAATAGAAGAGAATCTTAACAAAGTTGAAGAGTTGAACTCAACACTTGATGCATTAGTTATTCAAGGAAATGGTGGCAGTCCAAGCTCATTAATTCAAGGTGGAGCCGAAGATGCAGACTTAATTATTGCAGTAACTGATAATGAAAATGTTAATATGCTGAGCTGTTATCTAGCAAAAAACATGGGTACAAAAAAATCTTTTGCACGAGTACAAGATAACTCTATGAAAAATGAACTTGAAGAGTTAAAAATTGATCAAATAATAGATCCATCAGATTCAGCCTGTGACGAAATTGAAAAATTACTATCTAGAGCAGGTATATATGACATACACGAGTTCGGAGATGGAAAACTGCTTTCAATTGGTGGCGTAATATCTAAATCATCTCCTTTGCTAAACAGTAGATTAAGTGATATCCATGAGTTTGGTGGAAGAGAAAACTGGCTAGTTACTGCGTATGTTCGAGATAATGATTCAAAATTAGCTAATGGAGATACCGAGCTTGAAGAAAATGATCACGTAAAGTTAATTGTAAAAAATGGTGATGTTCAAACTGCACTTTCGCTTCTAGGTATTGAAGAAAAGAAAGAACTTCAAAAAGTAATCATAGTTGGAGCATCTCGTGCGGCTGAATTATTAGCTCAAAGATTGCACAAAAAATACGATGTAGTTGTGATTGATGATAATGAAAAAGATTGTAATAGAATAGCTGAACATAACTCGCATGTGATTGTTGTTTGTAATGATCCTAAAGTTCCAAATAACCTAATTGATATTGGTGTTGATGATGAATCTGCAATTGTTGCTTTAAGTAAAGATGATTCAAAAAATATAGTTTGTTCGTTGGTTGGAAAAGCTCTTGGCGCAACTGAGATTATCACAAGAGTGAACAAAATTGACTACCTAGAATTACTAAAAGATTCTTCAATACAGGCAACAATTTCAACTAGAATCTCTGCAGCAAATTCAATTCTAAAAGATGTAAGATCTTCTCAGGTAACATCTGCACTAACTTTTGAAGATACTGATATTGAAGCTTTAGAAATTGTTATTAGTGAAAAATGTGAAGTTTTAGATAAATCAATTTCACAACTAGATTTACCAAACAATTGTCTCATTGCTGGAGTAACAAGAAGAGAGAACACATACATACCTTCTGGAAATTGGAAATTCGCGGCTAAAGATAAGCTTGTTGTGTTCACCCATCCCGAAAGCATAGAAGATGTTGAAGAAGTATTCTGCTAATTTGTAAATGTTAAAAATAATTATTTTTATCAGCTCTGCTGTTTACCCTGTATTAGCTGCATCTCTTATACCAACAATAGTTTATAGCTACTATGAAAAAGAATATTCATTTGCAAATTCGTTGTTAATTCTTTCAGTTGCAACCTTAATGTTGTCATTACTTATTAGAAAAAATATATTACCGACAAGGAAACTTTCAACAATACAAGGATTTGGAGCAGTTGGAATTTCATGGATATTGATTTCAATATATGGGACTATCCCCTACCTCCTTGCAAATATTAAATTATCATACATAGATATATTATTTGAAACCATTTCTGGATTTACAACAACAGGATCATCTATATTAACAAATATTGAGGCAGTAAGTGCGTCGCTGCTTCTATGGAGGTCTACAACGCAATGGTTGGGTGGTATGGGAATTGTAGTCTTAACAATAACTGTACTCCCACTTTTAGGTTCGGGTGGAATAAATTTGTTTAAAGCCGAATCTCCTGGACCAACAGCAGATAGATTAACACCAAGATTTCAAGATACTGCAAAACTGTTGTGGGGTGTTTACTCAGGACTTACATTATTGGAAACTGGGCTTTTGTATTTTAGTGGTTTAAGTTTTTACTCAGCTCTCAATCATTCTTTAACTACATTATCTACAGGTGGATTTAGTGTATTAAATAGTTCTGTTTCTGAAATGACACAATCAGCTAAATGGATAATCATTCTCTTCATGTTTATAGCCGGAATTTCATTTACATTAATATTTAAGAGTTTTCAAGATTTTAAAAGCTTACTGGAAAGTACAGAATTTAAATTTTACTCATTTATTGTTGTTGCTTCATCATTAATTTTTATACCAAAAACTCTCGCTGTTAGTAGTTCTTTATTGGAAGCAGTCAATACTGCTATGTTTACATCGTTATCTTTAATAACAACAACTGGTTTTACAAATGCAGATTATGAAGTATGGAGTGTTGATTACAGAGCATTTATTTTAGGTCTCATGTTTTTAGGTGGTATGGCAGGCTCAACTGCTGGAGGCTTGAAAACAATTCGTGTTATTGCATTATTGAAGTCCGTAAGAAATGAGATAAGAAAAATACTTTACCCAAATGCAATCTTTAAAATAAGAATGTCCAAATCTGCACTTCCTGAGAAAATGATCGAGTCTGTTCAAACCTTTTTTATTTTATACGTTGCAATATTTGTTCTTGGAACATTCGCTTTAAGTGCAACATCAAGTATTTCTGGAATTAATCTATCTTTTGAGGGAATCTTAAGTAGTGTTGCGTCTGCAATGAATAATATCGGTCCAGGATTAAATGAAGTTGGTCCAACACAAAACTTTGCATTTATGGACTCAATGTCTAAATTGGTCATCTGCTTCTTGATGATTGTAGGACGACTTGAAATTTTTCCTATAGCTATACTTTTCTATAAAAAGACTTGGAAAAATTAATAGATTCTTTTTTCTTCAATATAAGTTAATACACTATTCGGGATTATGTTTTCTAAAGCAATATCATCATTAATTTTGCTTCTGATGTTAGTTGAACTGATATCAAGTTCCTCTCCTTTAATTAACTGGTATTCAAATGGAAATTTTTTTTGGAGCAACTCTTTTTGAATATGGTCTCTAGGAGCAATTAAAAAGTTTGTTAAACTACCCAACTCTTCATATCTGCTCCATGTTCGAATCTCAATAGCAATATCTGCACCAAGAATAAAAAACAGATCATTTTTTGGGATTGATAAATTCTTCAGAGTGTCTACTGTATAGGTTTGTTTTTCATTAACAGCTTCTACATCGCTTACTTCGAAATAGGGATAGTTCTCTGTTAAAAGACTTGTCATGGTGAACCTATCTTCATATGAAGTAGTGACTGACTTTTGCCATGGATTTTTTGATGGTACGAACAACACCTTGTCGAGACCGTATTGATCAATTGCTCTTAAAGAAATTTCACAATGTGCTTGATGTGGAGGATCGAATGTTCCTCCTAATACACCTATACTCATGATGTTAATACTTTCTTAAAATCTAAATCTTTAACAAATTGTTTTAATTGTTTATAATTTCGTACCTCAACTGTTCTAGAATTTATAGGTTCAAATTTATTCATTTGACTATCACCAGTATTCCAATATTTTTTTTGTTCTGGGTTAATCCAGAATATTTTTTGATATTTATCAGCCAGATTGCTGATTAGTTGTTGCGAAATGTTTCTGTAGTTATTTCTAGCATCACCAATAACAATTAGTGTTCCTTTCTTAACCCTGTCGCTTTCTAAAAGTTCCTCAAATGACTTTTGATAGTCTGAATGACCATCAGATCTTACAAATTCACTCCATCTAGAAAAAATTGTTTCTATCTCATTTTTTTTTATAGTTCTTAGGGTTTTAGAAATTTCAGTTATTCCATCGATAAAAACATAAGCTTTGATTGATGAAAATTTACTAACCATTCCATAAAGCAGTGTAACGCCGAATAATGAATTTAATGCCATTGAACCACTTATGTCACAAACAATAGTTAATTTAGGTTTATGACGAAGTTTTGGCTTTAAAATTATCTTTTCAAGAACACCACCTGATTCTAATGATTTTCTTATTGTTTTTCTAAAAAATAATCGTCCCTTACTTGCCTCTTTAGTAAACCTTTTGTACTTTACAGCTAGTTTGTTACCAAGTTGATAGGTTTGTTCAAGTAGTAATTTACGCTCTTCTTGACTTGCGAATAAGAAATCTGTTTCATTTAATTCTCTTCTAGGCTCAAGTTCGGATGGCTCGTATGCAGTTTTTTGCTTGTTCCTCTCATCTCTAATTTTTTCTAAAATAGTGGTATCTAATAACTTTTCCATACTTTTTTTATTTAATTGATTAGTTAATTGGGAAAAGTTTGAAATTTGAAGGTTATCAAACATATTTAAAAAGTTTTGATAGCTCTCTGTTTTTTTAATTTGATTAAGCCAATACAAATCACTGACTGGCCTTGTGAAATCAGCCACTATATCATTGCTAATTAAATCAATGGACATTCTATCCAGTTCAGATAAGTTCCCATTATTTATCTCATTAAGAGTATTTAAAAGATAATCATCAATATCAAAATATTCTTTAATAATATGAAATGCTTCGTGATTAGAGTTTTCAAAGGAGAAATTAAAATACCTATAAATCAGATTTTTAAAGGTATTCTGAGTTTCTTTGTCTTTTGGAACTAAATAAAATAAATACTTTAGATTTTCTTCCAAAGAAGATATTCTTTTTGACGTCCTGTATTTTAAGAAAATCTCAGTAGATTCAATAGGTATGTGAAAATTATTATCCCTACAAAAATTAGAAAATTTTGCTAATTCACTTGTTGTTAGGTTCATCTAAATTTTCTATGCTTTCTAAGTAAAGCTTGTGATCAGATTTGTCCTTAAGCAAAATTCCAAGGTTTTCGCTTGTATTGCTTTTGTTGAATATATTAAACTTTACCCACTCTACTGATTCAATAAGAGATGGGATTTTATTAAGATTTAAATTTCTTACATATGCAATAAGAGAGGCGTATTTCACAGCTTCGTCTTCGGTTATGTTGTCTATGGTATTAATCAAAACTTTTTTTTCAATATCTATTGTTGGAAAATCTAAATAAAGATAGATACATCTTCTTCTTAAAGCATCCGAAAGCTCTCTAGTGTTATTGGAAGTAAGTATAATTACCTTATTATCTTTTCCTTTTACAGTTCCCATCTCTGGAATAGTTATTTGGTTTTCTGCAAGTATCTCAAGTAATAAAGCTTCAAATTCTTCATCTGCTCGATCAATCTCATCAATAAGTAATAAGCTGTCGACTTCGCAGGTTAACGCTGACAAAAGAGGTCTTTTAATTAAATACTCTTCTGAAAATAAATTACTATTATCATCTTTGCTTTGAATTGAAAGCAACTGCTTTTTATAGTTCCACTCATATACAGCCCTATCCTCGTCTATACCCTCATGACACTGGAGACGAATTAAGTCTAAATCTAAAAGTTTTGATAAAGTTTTTGCTAAATATGTCTTCCCAGTTCCAGCAGGACCTTCTATTAAGAGAGGTTTATTTAAAAAACGTGCAGCATTTACCACATTTACTAGATCTTGGTTAGTGTAGTATCCAATCTTCTCGAGTTCATCAATGCTTAAATCTTTAGTATTCATTCTCTAATTATCCCTTCTGTAGATATTACATAACGCTCAGTTGTTAATGCTTCTAATCCCATGGGCCCTCTTACATGAAGTTTTTGGGTACTTATTCCAACTTCTGCACCAAAACCAAACATTTCACCATCTGTAAATCTTGTGGAAGTATTGATGAATATAACTGAAGAGTCAATTGAGCTTGAAAATTTGTTAGCTACTTCCGTAGACTCAGTAATTATTCCCTCTGTATGACCAGAAGAGTACTTTTGAACATGTATTATTGCTTCATCAAGTGTATCAACAAGACCGACTGCTAGCTTTAAATCATGAAACTCTGTTTCAAAATGTGTTGAAGTTACTTCCTGAAGTGATGGAAAATCATTAAGAATTTCTTTATCTACAAATAACTCAACATTATGTTCTATTAATTTAGATACTATCTCTTTACCCATATTTTCATAAACTTTACGATTAATTAAAAGAGTCTCTAAAGCGTTACAAACCCCCGGTCTCTGAACTTTTGAGTTAATAACAATTTTGTTGATATAGTCTTCTTGTGCATCTTCGTGTATATATAGGTGCACATTTCCATCACCATCAAGAATAAATGGAACTTTGGCATTTTCAACTAATGTGTCAATTAGTCCCCTTCCTCCTCTTGGAACAATTAAGTCAATGTATTCTTTCATCTGCATAAATTTAATTGCGTCATCTCTGTTCTTACTCTTGATAAGTTGAATTGAATTTATATCAACATCATTAGTCTTAAGAGCCGTTTGTAGTGAATTTAATACTTGACTATTTGAGTCTACACAATAACTTGATCCCTTTAGGATAACTGCGTTACCAGACTTGAGGCACAAAGCTGATACATCACTTGTAACATTAGGCCGTGCTTCATAAATAACCCCTATAACACCAAATGGTGACCTTATTTTGTTTATATTAAGCCCTTCTTTAGTTGTCCAGGATGAAGATATAGAATTAACTGGATCTGGAAGTGCTATTATTTTTTGTAAACCATCACTCATACCTTGAAGTCTTTCTTGGGTTAATGTCAATCTGTCAACTAATGCATTTGAGAGATCGAGTTTTTCTGCATTTTTTATATCACTTGCGTTCGCTTCTAGGATTTCATCTTTATCATTAAGAATCTGCAGAGACATGTCATTAATAATTTGATTTTTTAATTCTGAATCAAGGTTTTTTAAATCTTGAGATGCTTTTTGAGCTTTAATACCAATATCTTTTAACACATATCAAGTTTATTTGATTATCCAATTAATAAAAATCTTTTTATAAGATTAATAAATTATCTTTATGAATAACTATTTCATTGCTTTCTTTAGATATTTCTCTACTGCTTAACTTTGATAAGCCTTTTGCAACTATCTTGTCTCTTTGATCAAAAATCTCAACACCCTCATCAACGTCAAAATCATTAAGTATCTGTTTTATGCCAATGGATAATAAGGATGCATCTGAATTTATGGCATCTACTGCACCATCGTCTATTATAATTTTTCCAGTTACTTGTAAACCATACGCAATCCAAAGCTTTTTTAGTTTTACCTTTTTAATTGAAGGTTTTATAAATGTCCCTATTTTTTTTTCATTTAAGACCTCAACCAAAACATCATTATTCCAAGAAATGATTTGTGTTGGGATACCCGAAAACCCAGCCATTTGTGCTGCCATAATTTTCGTTGAGAAGCCACCCATTCCACCACCTGAAGAAGATTTATCAATTAGATTAGTAAGTTCTTCGGAATCGTATTCAATGTAGTCTATCTTTCTAGCCTCATTACTAAATGCTGGATCAGAATTAAATAATCCCTCTTGGTCGGTTACGATTATTAATCTATCTGCTTTAGTAATAATTGCAACTATTGCAGAAAGTCGATCGTTGTCCCCAAATTTCAATTCTTCGGTAGCAACTATATCGTTTTCATTAATTACTGGAATAATATCTTGATTTATTAATTCATTAAGTGCTTCTGTAGTGTTTACAAACTGTGATCGATCTTCCAATACATTTTTTGACATAAGCACCTGACCAACTTTTAGGCCATGTTTATTAAAAATATTTTTATATGAGTTTATCAACTCTATTTGACCTAATGATGAAGCAACCTGCAATGACTTTAAATTAGTAGGTCTTGTTTTTAAATTAAGTTCATTAGCTCCAAGTTGTACAGCTCCAGATGTAACAATTAGAGTATTGATTCCCAAACTTTTTAAAGTTTTGATATTTATTGCTAGCGAGTCAATAAAATCCACATTAAGAATATCATTCTCAATAATCGAAGTTGTTCCTAATTTAATGACTATATTTTTTTTGTTATTCATAAATAAATTCAAATTTTCCTAGCTTGATGGTACTGCCATTATTAACACCTAACAATTTTAATTCTGCTGAAATGTCTGAATTTTCGAATCTATATGAAATTTCATTAAATACATCTATTTCATTGCCTATTAAATTTGTTATCCGGTCAACTTCATGACCGAAAACCTCCCAATAATTTTGAGTATTATTTTCTATTGTGAATTCATTTTTGTTTAAATCTGTTCTTAAATAGCTTTTATTTAAAGGTTTTAAACTACTGATATTTAGTTCATCTATTTTTTCTAACAGTTTATCTATACCAAGTCCTTCGAGTGCAGAAATATTAATCATCCCATTAGGGTTGTTCGAAATATCAGACTTATTTAAAACTTTCAAAACAGGTAACTGTCTAAGTTTTTTTTCATATGTAAAAATTTCATCCTCAAGTAGTTTAATTTGCTCATCTATGTTTAATTCAGTGTTTGATGGATCTAACAAAAATATTAAAACTTTTGTATTCATTAAATGCTTTAGAATAGATTTACCAAGTCCAACTCCTGTGGCTGCTCCTTTAATTAAACCTGGCAAATCACAAATAGTATATTTAGAATTTAAACTTTCTAGTACACCAAGGTTTGGTGAAATTGTTGTAAAAGGATATGAATCTGTTTTTGCATTTGAATTTGTTATTTTTTTAATTAAAGTGCTTTTTCCTGAATTAGGCAGACCCAAAATAGCAATATCAGTGATCAAGCTCAATTCGAGTCTGACTTCTTTTTTAAACCTTCTTTGTCCCTGTTCTGCGATACCTGGATTCGGATTTCTTTTAGATTTTAGATCTTTATTACCAGCTCCACCTTTACCTCCTTCAAGAAGAAGTAATTCCTCGTTTTCATGAAGCAAAACAGAGATTAATCCCTCATCATCAAAAATGCTTGTACCAAGTGGAACTTCAATTACTAAATCACCTGCATTTTTTCCTGACTGCAGGTTTTTTGAAGCATCTCCCCCATTCTCTGCTTTAAAAATACTTTTTGAATATATGTGACTGAAGTCAAATAAGTCTTTTCTGGTTTTTAGTATTATTGAACCACCATTACCGCCACTAGCACCATTTGGAGAAGTTTTTGAACTTTTGGAACTAAAGCTTATGGATCCTGAGCCTCCAGAACCTGAAAGTAAAGTTAGATTAATCTTGTCGACGAACATTGCTTCATTTTGGAATGATATTAACTAGTTTTCTACCATTCCTTGAAGAATATTTGACTACTCCATCTATTTTTGCAAAAAGTGTATCGTCTCCACCTTTAGAAACATTTTCTCCTGGATGAATTTTTGTTCCACGTTGTCTTATTACAATCGATCCTGCAGAAATATTCTGACCATCAAACACTTTTGTACCTAAGCGTTTGGATTCTGAATCTCTACCATTTCTTGTTGAACCACCAGCTTTTGTTTTTGACATGCTTACTCCTCTTCTTCGAATTCAGAGTTAGTAATAGAAGTTATTTTGATAATTTTTTTATCTTCTCTGTAACCCATTCTTCTTCTGTTGCCAGTTTTATTCTTATATTGAAAAATGTTAATTTTTTTGGATTTAGTATTTCCCATAGTTTCGAACTCTACTAATGAATCTTTTAGAGATTCTTTGCCAGCTTTTATACCGCCTGTACTAGATCCCATAAAAATTGGCTCAATAGCTTCCTCAGGGAAGTTGTGAGGGACCTCTAAAGTGTCCCCTACTGATACTCTTTGTTGGACTGCGCCAACTTTAATTACTGCATATATACTCATAACTAAATCACTCTACTACGGCTTCGGATTCAAGTATATTATTTTCTTGTGAATTATTTGAAAAAATATCATTTATAATTAGACCTCTTCCGTTACATTCTTCACACTCCTCAGAGAATGTATCAATTAAACCAGCCGCAACATTTTTTCTAGTCATCTCAACAAGACCCAGACGAGAAATCTCAAATACTTGTGTTCTTGTCTTGTCCTTAGCTAATTCCTGCTTTAACTTAGTTAGAAGACTTTGTTGTTTTTTTATAGACTCCATATCAATAAAATCTATGACGATGATTCCTCCTATGTCTCTTAATCTGAGCTGCCTTGCTATTTCTTCAGCTGCTTCTAGATTATTTTCATAAACTGTTTCTTCAAGGCTATCCTTACCTACAAACTTACCAGTATTAACATCTATTACAGTCAGTGCCTCAGTCGGATCAATAATTAAATGTCCTCCGGATGGGAGCCAAACTTTTCTATCTAATGCTTTTCTTATTTGGTCCTCTATATGATATCTCTCAAAAAGATCCATTTTATCTTCATAACTTTCAATAATTTCAGTCAACTCTGGTGAAGTTTCTTCAACGTACTTTTTGACACCATCAAAGTTTTTATTTTTTTCTATGAGTAATTTTTTAAAATCTGAATTTAAATGTTCCCTTATAACTTTTATAGATACGTCAGGTTCTTCGTGAATTAAAACAGGTGCACTACCATTATTGCTTGAAGAGACTGCTGACCATTCTTCTACTAATTTATCGATATCGTTTTTCAAAGAATTTTCAGAAACACCCTCTGCAGCTGTTCTAACAATTACGCCAAAGCCCTCAGGTTTAATTTTTCTTATTATCCTATCAAGTCGTGACCTTTCTTGCTCTGGAAGTCGCCTTGAGATACCTTTTGTATTAGAATTTGGAATTAGTACAAGATACCTTCCAGGGAATGAAATTTGGCCAGTAAGCCGTGCTCCCTTCTCTCCCATTGCATCTTTCACTACTTGAACTAAAATTTCTTGTTCTGGTTTTAATAAATGTTCAATTTTAGAATTTCTTTTTGAATTTGAAATATCAGCAACGTAAATAACTCCATTTTTCTCTTCCCCGAAAGAGACGAAAGCAGCCTCCATTCCTGGCAAAATGTTTTTAACTTTTCCTAAATAAATATTTCCAACCAATGATTGTTTTTTATTCTGATCAGAATAATATTCAACCAGAGATGCTCCCTCAAGTATTGCAATTTTAGAGCTACCTCCTTTGGAACTAATTAGCATCTGTTTTTTTTCAACATTAGGAACAGGTAAGGGTGCCTCTTTAAACCATGTCTGATTGTTTGACCTGTTAGATTTGTTACCTCGGTAATTTTTTTTATTTGGACGACTTGATGTCGTTCCAGTTTTTATTTTTACTTTTTGGCCCTTAAACCATTTAGTTTCAGTCTTATTAGACTGGTCATCACTTTTTCGTATTACTTTTGATTTCTTGAATAATCCAAACATTAAAACCTCCATATTGATGTGAAAATATATTATAAAAACTCATTACCAAAGGATAGTGGGTATGGAATATTAAATAACTACGTTATTTTCAATAAATATTCTATTTATAATTCCAAAAATTACTGCTGTAGCAACTATAGATGAGCCTCCTAAGCTCAATAAAGGAAAAGGCATACCTGTTACAGGAATAACCCCTATTACAGTTGATATGTTAATGAAGATTTGAAATATTAGAGAAGCTGAAAATCCAGCTAGTATAAATTTTTCAAAATCAGATTCAGTCGTCAATATTATTCTTGCAACTCTGTAAAAGAAAAAGCCCCACAATCCAAAAAGTATAATCACTCCTAAAAATCCAAATTGATAGGCGTATGCAGAAAATATAAAATCTGTACTTTGAACAGGAATGAATATTTGATTAACTTTATCTACTTCAAAAAACTGTCCCGTGAAGCCTCCGCTGGAGATTGCTAATCTACTTTGTGATTGAGCAAAATCTACTGATTCAAAGAAACTTGTAATACGGTTAAGTTGATAAGAATTAATAAAACCAAGCTCTAATAGACCAAAAAAGGACACTCCACCTAAAAGAGCAATTGAAAGAATATTACGAGTTTTTATATCAGATACTATGAACATACTCAAAGTGATGACGACTAATAGTGTTGTAGTACCGAGGTCTGGTTGAAAAAAGACTAATGCGATTGGTATTATTGAAAT
>Ga0209929_1000376_pt1 | contig 16929 bp, 21 predicted proteins | sample SalPon2_C_H2O_MG_2_FD_185731 | JGI IMG/M metagenome (GOLD analysis project Ga0209929, IMG submission 185731) | Salt pond water microbial communities from South San Francisco under conditions of wetland restoration - Salt Pond MetaG SF2_C_H2O_MG... ... | reverse complement strand
CAGGATCTGGGGGGAGTATCTAATTTTTTTAAAAAAACTATTAAAGTGAAAGGCGGTTTCTTATGAGATCGCCTTTTTCTATATATATAGTGTAATTTAAAATAAATAATTATGGCTCAAAGATTCGGCGGTAAAATAGTAACAAATGGCTTAGTATTGTGTTTAGATGCGCATGACGCTAAGTCGTATGCTGGCGAACCTGCTACTAACTTAATACCTTTAGCTAGTGGAGGAGACGGCAATAGTAGATTTACTACTACTAACGCTTGGGGAACTTATAATACTAATCAATACAATAGTGGTCAGTATTTTAGTATAGGTACAATTTCTTCTGTATCTAATAATATTGTTACGACTTCTTCTAATCACCCGTTTAGAACTTTTGACGCTGTTAGACCTCAAACTACGGGGGGAGGAGTGTCATCTGGCACTAATTATTTTATTAAAAAAATAAGTGATACAACTTTTAGTATACATACATACAATAATAGTCAAAATGGTAGTCAAGGTTATGTTCGGTCAGACGGCTACCATCAGGTACATGAAAGTATAGCTACAGATACAAGAGTATCAATTAATTCTACTAGTTTTCCTACTATGTGGTGGGGACCTCCTCATTTACCTAATACATGTCACGTAAAGGAAATTGTTGAGGGTGGTGGGTATGCTAAAGGGACAAATTGTATGCGTATACACGTTACCAGAACCGTTGGGGTTGATGGAGGTATGGCATATAACGTATATACTCCAGTAACTCAAGGGGATACTATAATGGTAAGTTATTGGGCAAGATGTAGTCCTAATTTAAGTTCCAAAAGTTTTATGTATGGTACTTATTTTGGTAGTGGAAATTCAGCTTTTGGTGCGACTAGAACTTTAACACCTGAATGGCAATTAATCACATATACATGGACTGCTAGTGTTACTTATAATTTTTATCAATATTTTTACGCTGTTGCGGATAGTCAACCTTATTATGTTGATATGGCAGATTTACAAGTGGAAGTAGGTAAATCATATTCCACCCCTTATACCCCACCCAGTTCTTCTCGTTCCGCTACTAACGGATGGGTAGATAGATCGGGTAATAGTAATAGCGGCACATTAGTAAATGGAACCAATACGGGGGTATCTCATTATAGAGATGGTCAAGTAATAATGCCAGTTACTAACAGTTATTTGGAGTTTGATGGAAGTGATGATCAAATAACTATAGCGAATTCGAGCTCGTATAATAATACATCGAGTAAAACTGTTGAGATGTGGGTTAGGGCTGGAACTGGTGTTACGGGAAAATTTAATGTTATTTGTACTAATCGATCGTCGTCTGATACCGATGTTAATTTTGCATTTTATTTAGATGATAGAAAGGTTGTTAGACCTTGGAATCCAAGTGGGAACGATGAGATGGTATTATTTTATGAAATTGGAAATGGATCATCAACATTTGACGCTTTTTCTAAAGAAAAACTAGGTACAACAACTGGAGATGATTTGTGGCATTGTGTGGTTGGCGTAACAGATACAGCTTCAAGTAAAATATTTTTGTATTACGACGGAGAGTATGTAGCTGAAAAATCCTTTTCAGGTACACCTAATGTTCCATCCGCAAATTTAAGGATAGGTTCAGGTTACGGAGCGACTGATACCACGTATCCTTTTTCAGGTAAATATGGATTATTCAGAATATATAATAAAGCATTAACAGCAGCAGAAATATTAAGTAATTACAACACAATAAAACCAAGATTCGGATTATGATAAAAGGTGGGCCAAAAATAATCGATGATAACTTAGTGGTATGTTTGGATGCACATGATGCTAAGTCGTATGCTGGTGAGCCTACTACTAATTTGGTAACTTCTTCCGCAATAGATTTTACTGAAATCTCTGCTTATACAAACTTATCTTCTACAAGAGTAACCGATGATGAATCTCCAAGTGGATATGCATGTGAAATGTATGAATCAGCAGAAGCAAATGCCGCAGCAAGAAGTCTGTTTGGATCTGCAACAAATATACCAACGAGTGGAACAGGTTTTGTTAGTGTTTGGGTAAAACAAACAGATGGTTCAGCAAATATTAGACCGTATGTTTATAGTGGATTGAATTGGTATGTAATGGTTCCTTTAGATGGGGGTTCACAATATATTACGAATAAATATAGACCATTTGGAGTGTCAGTGACTTTTGGTACTAACAGTGGAGGACCAAATCCGGGATTTAATATGACCAGAGATGGTACCAGTGTTGCCAATGAAGATATAGTCAGGTGGATTAAACCACAAGTTACAACGTTAAGTTATAATACTCCTTTTGCTAATCTTTCTCGTTCAGCTACTAACGGTTGGGTAGACAGATCAGGTAATAGTAATAGTGGTACACTTGTTAATGGAACCAACACAGGAGTCAGTCATTATAGAGATGGTCAAGTAATAATGCCTGTTGCTAATAGTTATTTAGATTTTGATGGAAGTGATGATAAGGTTGATTGCGGATCTGTTACTCCAGACACGGGAGATTTTACTATTGAGTTTATCTATCAATTAACTGGAAATGGAGGCCGTGGTGGTTTATTTGAACGAAAAGCTGGTTCTCCATATAATGGTTTTTCATTTGGCCAAGGAGGATCAGGTGATTGGTCATTCACTGTTAGCGGGACTTCCAATTATTCAGGGGGTAGTTATTTAAAGCGTTCATGGACTTATCCTACTTTAAATACTTGGTATAATGACGTTGGAGTGTATTCAGGTGGTAATAGTGTTTCAATTTATAGAAACGGATTATTAGTGAGTAGTACGAGTGGTTCAGCCCAAGGTAATTTATCAACTCAAGGTACTAGAACAAACTTTCTAATAGCTAATAGAGATAATTCTACATCTCTGCCATGTAAAGTTGGTCTAGTTAGAGTGTACAACAAAGCATTAACAGCAGCAGAAGTATTAAGTAATTACAACGCAACAAAAAATAGATTTACATAATTATGAGTTTTCACAACAGAAGATGGATATTTTTAGACTCTGAAAATATATCAGGAGTTAATTTCAACCAAGTGCAAGAAACAAGCGCCGAAACAGTTCGTTATTCGGTGGATAGCGGAACATTTTTCGTTAAGTATAATGTCGTCGAATATCCCGTCGATCCAACTGGCGCTAATGTAGACTCCAGCGGCAACACTTGGCAATTTTATTATAACACAGGAGTAGAGCCCCCTGTTATCACAGGGTCAGGAATGCTTTACCCTTCGGGTTATGAAGCTGGCAGGCCTGACTGTTATGACTTAGCAGAAGAAATTAGCGGTAAAATCGAATGGCACCATGAAGAAATGCTGGAGTATTTATCAACACCAGAGTGGACACCAACAGGAATAATGTAATATGTCATATCATAATAACCCAAGAATAGTTACTAATGGTTTAACATTGTGCTTAGATGCTAATGCTAAAAGGTCGTATCCGGGCACTGGTACTACTTGGTTTGATTTAACAGCAAACCAGCAAAACGGATCACTTAGTGGGCTTACTTTTAATTCTTCCGGTTATTTTGATTTTGATGGTACAGATGACGTAGTAGGGCCAAGTACCTTTGACTACGATGATAGTGGGGGCGCTTTTACTGTGTGCGCTTGGGTAAACCCTGATTCACTTACTAATGCTAATAGTTATTCTGCCATTATAAATAGATCAGATAATAGTAATCATATTTTTTCTCTTTATATGAATAAGAGTGCGGCTTCTTCTAATGTAGGAGACATGAGTGCGTGGATTTTTGATGACGGAGGAACCCTTAGGCAACATAGCGCATCTGGGAATTGTATTCTTAATGTTAGTGAGTGGAACTTTTGCGTGTGGAGGTGGCAAGATAACTTTGGGTTTACTTTTGATCTATTTAACTCTGACGGTCAAGTTACTCAAACCGCATCAAGTTCCTATGTCTCTAGAAAAGATTCTACTAGCCAATTTACAATAGGACGATGGAGAAATAGCGGTTATTATTTTAATGGCCAAATGGGCTGCATAAATTTATACAATAGAAAATTATCTAATGCGGAAGTTCTTCAAAATTACAACTCAATGAAATCTAGATTCGGATTATAATTATGCAATACGGACCTAAAATAGTAACAGATGGATTAATTTTTTTGTTAGACGCAGGAGTCCCTGAATGTTTTGATTCAGGTGATACATCAGCGGTAGATTTAGTAGGCGGCAAAAGTTGTACGGGGGCAAATGGAAACCCCGGAACAGGCACTCATACTCCTGACACAAATAGAATGCCAACGTACAATTCTTCTAATGGGGGTATTTTTTATTTTGACGCTGCTGATGGTATCAATGTTCAAGAAGATTTAGGGTCGCATAGTACGCTTTCGTATTCTCTATGGTTTAAAGCTTTAGATGGGGCGGCTACTAGATATTTTTTCGACGCTAGAAATGATGGCGGCACATGGTTTATAAGAAATTATAGTAGTATTAATATAAGTTGGTCCGATAATTTAAGATATAATTTTGATGCTACTTATGATGGAGCTTCTAGCGATTTCACAAATGTTTGGATGCACATGGTTGCTACATCTGACTCTTCAGGAACTTTATTGTATTTAAATGGAGTTGAAATTAGCCAAAGCACGGAATTTAGAGATGTATATGTTTCTACTAATAGCGCTAATGAAAGTCTAGGCGTTAATTTTAGAATAGGAACTCGATACACTACTTCGAGTGGATGGTATGGTTACATGGGCCCAATAGGCATATATGATAAAGTATTATCAGCATCAGAAGTATCTCAAATTTTCAACTCAACAAGATCAAGGTTTAATATATAAATTAATAATATGGCAATAACAAGAGGCCCAAGTATAGTTAGAGATGGATTGGTTTTATGCTTAGATGCAAAAGATCCTAATTCTTATTCTGGTAGTGGTAGTACGTGGAGTGATGTAAGTAGTAATGGAAATGATGGAACAATCACTGGGGCAACTTATAATACTACTTATTTTACATTTAATGGTTCTAGTAATTATATAGACTTAGGAAATCCATCTACTTTAACAAATTTAAATGGCGCAAACTTAACTATAATGGCGGCGATCTATATGGACACATTGCCAACTACGAGCTGTATATTCACTGCTAGAGGCGGGTCTACTAACGAGATGTATTTTGGGGTAACAAGTGCAGGAGCTTTGAATTTTGATAGGTATTTACCGGGTGGTGGTGGTGCTAATTCATCATCATTAACTATGAGCACGGGATCTTGGGCTATTGTCGGGGCAAGTGCTACACATCAAAGTTCAGTTTTATTTTTCAAAAATGGAACATCAGAAAATATAAGCCATACAGAAACTTATTCTGGGGGAACGCCGACAAAAGTTACTATAGCAGCTCAAGATAATGGAACAGTATTTCAAAGGTATTTAGATGGCAATATAGCTTTTGTTTTAGTTTATAATAGGGCTCTTTCATCTTCTGAGATGATTCAAAATTATAATGCTCAAAAATCTAGATTCAATTTATAAGGAATAAAAATGGCATCAAAACTAGGACCAAAAATAATAAATGATGAATTAGTCTTATCTTTAGACGCAGCTGACGCTAACTCGTATGCGGGGGAACCTACTACTAATAATTTGAGTAGTTCTGATGTGGCCAATGCTAATGCTGCACCTAATGCAACTAATAATTACAGTAATATATCGGTAACAAAAGAAGTCGTTAATTATTCCAGCGATAGACCCCATGTATACAGAATTAAATCTACTAATGCAACAGGTTATTTTAGCATGGGTTATAATTCAAGTATACAAAATCAATCAGGCAGTGTGTATACTTTTAGTTTTGATTATAAAGTCGTTCAGGCAGATAGTGGTACAGGTACAAATTTAGGTGACGGTAGCTTTTTGGTTTATGGCGATGGGTATAAAACTCCTACATCTAGCAATATCGCAAGTAACATCTCAAGCAGTGTGGTAGAATTGCCTAATGGTTGGAAGCGTGTTACTAAGACGTATAGCTGTGGATACACAGGGTATAACCAAACCAGACAGGATTTATCCACAGGAGACGCAGGAAATTTTGAAGTCTTAATAGATAATATACAATTTGAAGATAAAACTTATTCTACACCATTTACTGATTCAGCTAGACCTAATCAGATTGATTTTATATCTCACGGAGATGTTGGATCTGGGACTACATTTACAGATTCAAGCATAAACAATTTAACTTTAACAAGCGCTAATGGAGCGTCTCATGTGGGAACAGGACCGTTTGGTGGATCTGCGATGTCATTTGTAAGGGCGAGTAGTCAGCAGGTTTCATCTGCTTCTACTAGTTTATGTAACTTTGGAACAAGTGATTTTACTATTGATTTTTGGTTCAATATAAATAGTGGTACTGCTACAAGTACTAGAATGCATGCGTTAAATATCGGGGCAGGTAACTCTACTAATATAAGTTTTGATTTTAACGATAGTGGATATGGTATTTGGGTTTATTGGATGAGTGGTGGGTCTAATAATATTAGACAATCTGGTAATTATCGTAATGACGGTTTATGGCACCACTGCGCTTTTGTTAGAGACAATGGGACATGTAGGCTATGGATAGACGGAGCTTATATTGGCGGAGTATCGTATGCGACTCAAATAGGAGCTACACAGTCATTATATATAGGATCGGCATCTGGCGTTTATTATTGGGACGGGTATATAGATGAAGTTAGAATTATAAAAGGTACAGCATTATGGAGAGGTGCCAGTGATTTTTCTGTTCCAACATCAAGAGGGAAAAACGCATCTTTATTAGATGTGTCAAGTAATAATAATAATGGCTCTTTAATAAATGGAACCGGCACAAGCACAACTCATTACAGAGACGGGCAAGTTATTATGCCTTTAACTAGCGCATATTTAGAGTTTGATGGTACAGATGATTATGTATCCACATCGTTTGGTAACGGTCATAACCCCGCAACTAACCCTATAAGTTATACTGTGTGGGTCAAAACTCATACTAGTAATGGTAATAGAATGATTTTTGTTCAGGGTAATTGGAATGGGAATTTTAGAGCTTATTTTGGGATGACTGGTGGTGTATGGGGTATGGGTATTCAATCATCAGGATGGGGGTCTACCCAAGGAGGTGATGCAGTAACAACTAATACATGGAATCATATGTGTATGGTGTTCGAAGGCTTAACATGTAAATGGTATCGTAACGGTAGTTTAATGTTTTCTAAATCTTACACATCTTACACTTTTAATCAAAACTTAATAATTGGAGAGGATAATTATGATTCTACAAATAGATTTTGGGATGGAGAGATCGCTCAAGTTTTAGTTAATAATAAAGCCTTAACAGCCGCAGAAGTGCTAAGTAATTATAACACAACTAAATCTCGTTTTTCTTGATTTTTTACCCAAAACACTTATAATAACTATTATGCTAGAAGAAGAATTAACTCAAGAAGAAATTCAAAATAATATTAATGCGGCTTTTGACTCTGTGAATCTAATTAACAATATCGCCTCAGGCACCGAAACAAGCGACGAATCTATCGAAGAAAAGAAAAACAATGTTGACCGTAATATACGACATCTAGAAATTATGAATAGTAAATCATGGTTTACTGGTGCACTTCAAGATGATCAAGCTGACCAAATCGCTGATTGCATTCTCGCAGGCAATAGCTTTATCGATTCTAATTAATCAATCTTTCTCCGATAAATATACTTTAGCAGCTTGAGTTAAAGCTCTCTCAAAAGACAACTTTTTTATTAAAATATGTATAGGAGTTGAACATATTATTTTACCATCATATATAATATGATACTTATCAGGTTCATGAGGATGACTTAAAGTAATAACATCTGTTACAAATATTTCTAAAGATGTCATATATACACACATCTCCATTAAATCGAAATCCGTAACTAATGAAAATCTATCATATACCCCTTCACTATTGTGTGTCGCCATAGTTAAACGACGATCTTTATCATGAAAAAATAAAAAATTTTCAACCTCTGTATCTTTTTTACGAAAACGGCGCTGCTCCTGCACCTTAAGCTTAGTAGCCTCAGACACAGAAGGCGGCGCATAAACCATAAACCCACCGTCACTCATCTACACATTGATCTATTTTATTATTCAATTCTGTTTCCAAAACCTTAATCTGATCCTTGTAACCTTTAGTCAAATCCTTCAATTCTTGCTTTGTTTTTATCAGTTCTTTTAATAATGTGATGATTTCTTGCTCCATATATTATATTATTGTTTTTTTAAGAAAATTATAGTTGTTTTTTATTGTTTTTTGCGAAAAAGCCCAAACTATTAACTTTGTAGTTGGGTATTTTTTTTGTTTTGTTTTTTCTGAATTTATAACGGATTGTCCGTTTTTGTTAATATAGGGGGGTGAGTTTAGGCTTGTAAATAATATTATGATGTGTTTTGTTTTGATTAGATATTGAGATAGATGCCCCACCTCGATATATTAAGAAAAGTAATGTTGGAATTTTTTAGAAATGGGGTAGGGTTACCCCTACCCCTCGCAAGGGTTAACCCCAAAGCTCATCCTCAACTAGAGCTTGCAACTCAGAAGGGTGAGAATCAAGCCACGCTTCGGACTCTTCGCGCTCTTCTTGTGTTGCTTCTTTATCAACCTGCCAATCATGGACAGATACAAAATCTGTGCCACGATCAAAACCTTTGCCGTGACACTCCCACGAACCGATCCCGTCATTTTCGATCTCAAATTCGACGATGGCTGAAGTTCCGTTGGCGGTTGGTATGTCAATTGTGATTGTTTCCATGGTTCAAATATAGGCGAAAACCTAAGGTGACGCAAGCTTTTTGTGAATTTATTTTAACTTTTATTTTGAGCATAAAATAAAGATCAAATACAAAATTGCAACAATGGCAACCTCTACTTTGCTTGAGTTATTCATTTAATGTTCTGGATAGGTTACTTCATCCACGGTTGAATCCCAACATACGCGGCAATCTCCACAAACATTACCTTGCTTATATGCAACGCAAGATACCTTTGACTTGTCATTAGATACTGCAGAAGATAAGACGCCTAATCTTTTTGCATAAGATTTGACAGACTGCTCTACTTTGAAAGCTGACAAACGGATAATAAAATTCAATGGTCTTTTTCTTTCTTGCAATACTTCGCGAACCATTTTAAATTCCTTGGTTGGAAGCCAAAATTTAATATCAGGCAATGCTTCTGCAATATCAAATAGTATATGTAAATGATCAGAAGATTGTAAGTCTCCTGAATCATGCCAACGGAAGACGCCGCTTTTTTCTCTGCGCTGTATCAATTCGATCATGGCTTGCTTCCATGCGGATCGCTTTAACTTATCAAGTCTATTGTTTAAAGACTTTTGCACGTTGTCGAATAGATATCGACCTTTCAAGGCGTAGCAATTGCTGCATACTGTGCCTTCTTGCTTGGCAAGAATAGATCCCGTCTTGCAAGCTTTCGCGGGTGTGTTGTATGAAAAGCAAGGCATCTTGCTAGGTGAGGATAAAGATCCTGTGATTTCTTGGAGAGCTTTAATAGTGCGATTCATGAAGGAATTATACGGAAAACAAAATTAAACACAATACTTTTTTAAATGGTTTTTAAAATATCTTTTTTAATTATAAGGTTGACGGATAGACAATGATCATGGTAAAATCCCCGGCCTTCGTAACATGTTAAATATCAAAGGTTTGTGTTAATTTTAAAATAAATCATACTTTCTTTAGGGTGGGACTGTAAATGTCCTACCCTTTATGCTATGATAATCTCATGAACAATAACAATATGACAGGTTTCGAACTATTCACACAACTCCACGCTGACAAGATCCAAGGTTATACTCCTTTGACCATGGATCAATACCTTAACTACGCAGAAGAGCAACGCGTCGATCCCCAAGATGGGGAAAAACTGTTCAAGTATTACTTCCAAATGATTCGGCACTTTGCGAGATACGGCACCGAATAAGCCAGAAAATAATCACACTTTTTTAGGGGTGGGACCGTAAATGTCCTACCCCATATGTTAAGATAATCTCATGAACAATAACAAGATGATACTTAATTCTGAATACTACAACGACAACAACATCGTGACCTTCAAAGGTGACAAGGTAAGGGTCTTTCCTAGCACGCGCTTTGACAACACTGTGTCAGGCGACATCCTTACTGGCCCCGATGAAGGGAAAATGACCACTGTTTTTCTTGATCAAATAGAAAAATAATTCTTTACAATCTTTTAAATATAACCCATAATAATCTCATGGAAATTAAAGATCAGCCCCTCACATTCACCGACACTTGCAATATCATACATGCCTTGGAAGATTACAATTGTAAGCTCGAAGGAGATGTCAAAATGTTTGAGAATACTGGATTGATAGAGCTTTATAACAATAAGATCAATAAAATTAAATCGTTAATCAACAAAATAGAAAGCACATTATAATATGACAAAATTCCCTGTTCAAAAGTTCACATTCACTTACCGCAAAGATAAGGACAACGAGGTTGCAACTTATGTCACTTCAGCGCCTATCGAAGATCACCCTTGCCACTTTATCGCTTATAAGTATCAACGAGGTGAATCTTGCGGAGTGCGAAGATTCAACAAGGCAAATATCTTAACACCGATTCAAGCTGTAAAATAAAGCTTGACAACAAGAGGGCTTCGGCCCTCTTTTTTTGTGCCTGCATATCCGCGTCATCAGGGGTCCACTTACCATAATACTAAAAGTTCAAAACGAGCGCAAGCTTTTTTAAATCTTTTTTTAAAATTAATTTATTATATAATCATATATATAATAGAATCTATAGTTATAGGTATAGTGAATAAACCCTTCTGCGCCAAAGACTTACGTATGAAAAAAAGATGATGTAAGCCCTTGAATATCAACGACTTACGCGGGCCGGAGCTCGTAACCCCTTGATAATCAACGAGTTACGTATGCTTGCGGACTGCGAGCAGATAAAAATCTTTTATATAATTATAGTAAAGTATAAATATAACCTTTATTGTTTTTTACTTTTAAAAAAGTTTTATAAGCTTTTGTAAGTGGTTGCTCATTATGCTTTAACACAAATGAATTATACTTATAAGGGTTGTATGTTGTTTCTATAGCTTCATTGGGTACAGAATAGCAAAGATCCAGATCGCCAACCACATAGGCATGAACATTTTTTCTTTGCTCCCGCAGAACTCTTCTTCTGCCTCCTTGCTGAACCCTGAATTCAGGATCATTTAATGACAAGCCATAAGAATGATCTATAACTTTTCCCGTCTTCATATTAACTACAGAAAACAGCTTGCGATGTAGATTAAAGTAAACTTTAACTTTCATGTTGATATCCCAAAAAGTTGCCATTCCAAAATAATACAACAACAATAGAGCAAAGCAACAAAAATCTTTTTTAAAATAATCATTCTTTTTGCTTGCGTTACCCTAAAAAACTGTCATACTATAAGTATGAAAGATAAAGAATTCAAACAATTCCTAGCACGAACCGCAGCCAAAAAATTAGCAAGAGACAAGGCCTCACGCAAATACTTAGACGGCCTAAGAGCTTGGGAGATGGGTAAAAATAATCACACTTTTTCCTTGCGTTAATCTTTAAAACTGACATAATTAAATCATGAAAGTTAACAAGAACTCTGAAGCCGGAATCGTCACCTACACCATGCCAAACGGCAAGACTTTTTCCGCAGCATTTAAGAACGCGCCTTATTGTGTCGCCTGTGATGGCGATGAAGTCCCTTCCACATGGAACGGCAAAACATACATCTATATGTATGATTGGAAAAATCGTCATCATGATTACTATTGTTTTGAGGATGATATCTCAACTGATATGGCACCGTGGGAAGTTATGGCAACAGCAATGCGAGAAATATAATTTGACAAACTGTTTTAATCTGTTATCTTATACGTATGAAAGCAATATTACTTTATGTCCTTATTCTATCCCAATCAATCTCGGCACTGGCGTCATCAATTACAGATGAACAAAAAATTGTGGCAATCACACTACTTGCAGAAGCAAGAGGGGAGGGCGACAATGGAATGGGCGCGGTTTGTGCCGTTATTCAACAACGAGCAATCGAAAGAAAACAAACAGCAAAACAAGTCTGTTTAGCCAAATGGCAATTCTCATGTTGGAACGGTAAAAGTTTAAAAGACCTTGAACACTTGCTTGACTTACCACAAGCTAAAATGGCAATATACTTTGCCAAGAATGTCAACTCAATGAACCGTGCTAAGATTGGTTACAGTAACCACTATCACGCAACATGGATGAAAAAGAAACCGTATTGGGCAAAAGGTGAGAAACCTGTCAAAGTAATTGGTCAACATGCTTTTTACAAACTGTGAATAAATTTTAAGGTAATGTAGCGGTGTTTTCAGACGCTGGTCATTTTCATCACCTTGTCGGTAACTACATAAAAGCCGACACACTTTCCCCCTTGTTAGTTGTTTAGTTTGTGTTTATATGTTGTTGTTTGGGTGCACCCCCCTCCTTCGGGAGGGGGTCTTTTTGTATAAACTCTTGACTAGCAGAAGCTTACGGAGACCGGGGATTTTACAATAAATACCTGAACCTTGTCAAGTTTATTATTTTTAGATGTAAACCCTTAAAAAACAATAACTTACAAATGCCGGGGATTTTACTATAAAATATCAATCTCTGTCAATGGCATTTTTTAAATATCTTTTTTTGAAAAAAATCTTGTTTATAATGGTTTTTGTGTTATCTTATTTATGTTGCTAATGAAGGTAATAAACCTAAAAACCCAAAAGAAATAATAAAATATGACAGTTAAATTCAAATTCAATCCTAAAAAAGATCATGTTGCCGTGAAAGAATATGGTATCCTTGGCGAGACTTTAGATAAGCCAATTGCAAAAACAAAAGCTGGATGGTTGAAAGTCGCGACAATTCCTATTAAAAATCTTGCAATAGGTTTGTACCAACGTGATATTGACCATACTCGCGTCAATAGAATTAAAAATGCATGGCATAATGATCTAGGTTATATCAATGTTGCTGAAATTAAACATAAAGGTAAATATTATTATCAAATTGTAGACGGTCAACATAGAGCTAGTGCATTTTCTCAAATTGGCAATGAAATTTGCTGTATCGTCACTAATTCGTTCGCTCCCGTGGATAACTTCCTAATGGCTAATAATTCCCGAAATGTTAAATCTCTAGATGTAGATGGAGAATTTTGGGCGAAAATGAACCGACTAGATTCTGTCATAGATGCAAGAAGCAAAAATGATGAAGATAATGTTAAATTTGTTTATGATTTAATAGAAAGAAAAGGCTATAAACCTCAAAAGAAAAACAATAAGTCTGATGTAAACTTTGGTAACCATGTTGCTGCTTTGCATAAAATATTTGAAAAATACGTTCAGCATGAAGGAAGAAATATTCTTCAAGATATAGCCCTTGAGAATAATGAAGATCTTAATGTATTGTCACGCAGAATATTTGAAGATGCTGCTGATGTTTTATTTTGCGTGTTTGGGGTTAATGCATTCACATATTCTAAACCTCAAAAAAGAGCTTGGGAAGGAATGTTGAGATTCTTACGAAAAATAGAATATAAATACAATAAACAAAGACTAAAAAAAGTATTTAAAAAAGGAAAGTATTATATGCCTACAGGTCGAATTCCCCGCGAAACTGGGAAAGGGATTGATTCATGGCGTCTAACAGCCCTTAATAAATTTGGCAGCTCAAAAAGAGTAATTTACGAAAGAGAAAAATGGACAAATCTTTTTACTGCTGTGCATGATTTTACTGGGTAAATCTAAAGGTTATAGTTCTAGTGGCCCCTCCTGAAGGAGGGGTCTTTTTTATGTAATCCTTTAAAAATAAACAACTTGCAAATGCCGGGGATTTTACTACGAAAACATGCATACTGTCAAGCTTATACTTGAAAAAAACTTTTTTCAACTTTCTTTGGGGTAAGACAGTCTTTGTCCTACCCTTTATGCTACCATAATCTTATGAAAAATCACAAGGTTTACATGGTCCCCGTCAACTTCGCAAACGCCTTCGCCCTGTGCGAGCAGATCGAATTTCCCATCGACCGCGAATCAGGCGGCCTTTGTGCTGCCATTGACTTCGCCCAATCCAAAAAATCAAATGTGTATATCAAGAACCAAAAAACGGGCATCCTGTCTTTGGTTTGGAAGAGTAAAAAATAATCACACTTTTTTAGGGGTGGGACGGTAAATGTCCTACCCCACCTGATACAATAATACCAACAACAACACTAGAAATATATTATGAATAAAATCGAAAACCAAAAATTCACCTTCATCTATCAATCTGAAAACGGAAAGATTGACACCTATGTCACTTCCGCACCGATTGAAAATCACCGTTATCACTTCATTGCTTATAAGTATAAGCAGGAAGGGCAGGTGTCTGGCACTCGCAGATTCAACAAGGCGAATCTCCTGTCGCATATTCACTGTAATAATACTGGGGAAAATATCCCCATTCCGCGCTGGTAATGTCAAGAATAAAATTCTTGATGGGGGCTTCGGCCCCCTTAAAATTAATATAAACCTTTGGTAAGCAACGACTTACCGCCTCCCCCCGAAGGGCGGGCCGCGTAAGCGGTTCATTATCAAGAGTTTGCAGAGGTTTTTTATCAACATAAACTGTTGATAGGCATAGCCTTACGGAGGCCGGATATTTTACTACAGGCACCCCCTTCTTGTCAAGCTTATTATTTTCCTACATAAATCGTTTAAAATCAAAAGGTTACCAAGGCCGGGGATTTTACCATAAACCCTCTTGATTTGTCAAGTTTATTAAAACTTTTCTTTTTTTTTAAAAATAATTGTATTTTATTCTTGTTTTATCTCTCTAGGTATTTTAATATACATTTATGGAAGATAAGTTAGAATTAAGAGTCAACGGGGAAAAAAGACTTACTTTTGGTCCTCGCGTGTGCGACTACAAATGGGCCGTGGAAATAGCCCGCAAAATAAATGGCGCGACAATCCACCAAGGCAGCGCAAAAATTTGGCCTGAAGAAAAATCATATCTTGATGCTCGCGGTTGGGTAATATGAAAAAATAAATTTGACAAAATAGTATTTTTAAACTAAACTTCTTAACGTAGACAATAACCTCATAAAACAGAAAGAAATAAACATATGTTAAAACTAATCCACAACGAATCCGACCTCGACAACAAAGTTTTTTTCCCTGTCGGGATTGAAACAGGCTCAACTATCATCAGACGCGATGGTTCACAAACTACATCGGAACTTTTTGAAGTTTACAATAAGATCAACAATAAAACTTTTTACTGGGGTTCTGATAGATACGGTTTATTGAAGCATGAAGATTTTCTTGGTAAGATTGAAAGAAACCTTGCAAAACGAGGATATGACGATTTTGCTTGGGGTCCAGATATAACCAAGGAAGAAAAGAATGAGATTCCACATCGTGAAATTTTCACAGATGTAGACGGTGGACAAATAAGAGCAAGATACTTCATCCCTACCAAAGAGAACGTAGGCAACGGAAGAAAAGATGAAATCGGAATTTGTCTTGATACAGCAAACAGTATCAACGGTAAAAAGAATGAGTCAATGCAGATGGGCGCGTATCGTTTTGTATGTTCAAATGGTATGATCGGATTTAATAATTCTGTCAGTTTCTCAAAGAAACACACTGGCGGAAACTTTGGCGAAGACTTTGATAATTTGATCATTGATCAGCAATTTGACGCATTATGGGAAGATTACGGTAAAGACCTTGAGATCTATCGAAATATGGATTCTCAAGTTATCACCAAAGCTCAACTCGAAAGTATCATCAAAAGTTTACCTGTTGGTAATCCTGAGAAGCAGCGCAAAAATAATCACTTCGACGGGATCAGGGATCGATTCTGGGTTTCAGAGTTTGATACAGATCGTCGAGATCGTTCTGAACATACTTTGTGGGATCTCTACAACGCAACAACAGAACATATCACCCACACTGTTGAACAAGAAAACGGCAAAATTGATCTCGCCCATCGCTTGCAACAAAAGGTGACACCGTTCTTTAAAGATCTCTCAAATGGCTTAAGGGAACAAAAGCCACTAGCGGAACTTCTCGCCTAAAAAGCAGTAAAAAGTCAAGCATAAAAGTCACCCGGAAGGGTGGCTTTTTTTTGTATAGTTTTAAAGTATAGTTTTAATCTACAATTATATGTATATAATAATATATAGTTATACTCTTAATGCATGTATAATTATATCTCAAAATATCTGTTAATATAAAATGTATGAGTTTACGTAAGCCGTTGGTAGAGAGCTACTTACAATAACCAAATTATGTTGTAAGTCGTTGATAACGAGGGGTTTACGGCCTCCCCCGAAGGGGAACGGCGCAAGTCGTTCAATATCAAGGGTTTACGCAATAATTTGACTAATGTAAACTGTTGATTATCAAGCACTTATACTTATATACTTTATAATTATAGCGTGATTTTTTATATTTATATAAGTATCTATAATTAATGTTTATAGTTATATGTTATTATAGTATATTTCGCTCACAATTATTTATATGTTATTATATAGTATTTTGTTCACAATTATATAATAGTCCTATTAAGGGTTATTTAGCCCACAATTGCACACTTTTAGTATTAAGTGTTATTTAGGTCACAATCAGACACTTTTAGGCACAAAAAAAAGCCCTATATTAAATAGGGCTTGATTACTATTTGATGTATATTAGTTCAGCTACCAACAGGCTTGTAATCTATTTTTGAATGAACTATTCTTTTTTTCTCCCACTCCTCCTCTAATACTTTGCATCGGGCTTTGGCTTCATCTAAAGAATCATGCCCTTCTAATTCATCCATATCAATATACCAT
>Ga0209929_1000375_pt1 | contig 16938 bp, 7 predicted proteins | sample SalPon2_C_H2O_MG_2_FD_185731 | JGI IMG/M metagenome (GOLD analysis project Ga0209929, IMG submission 185731) | Salt pond water microbial communities from South San Francisco under conditions of wetland restoration - Salt Pond MetaG SF2_C_H2O_MG... ... | reverse complement strand
AACTCTAGATGGTCCAATTACTAAAGTTATTAATGACCAACGTGAATTCTATACAGGAGAATTTCCAAATCAATTTGGAGATGGGTCTTCTTTAATACAAGTAGGTACTTTAGATTCATATGGGGTGGATTGTTCAGAATATTCAAACCCAAAATATTCAAACTCTTTTACAATTACTCCTGTGTTTTTAAACCCATTTAATTATACCAAAGAGGAATTTATTGCTGAAAATTTATCTCCTGTAGAAGGTGTAGCTTGGTTGTGGAATGATAATACAGGAGTTCAATATATTAAAATATCAAATACATCTAAAAATGGTTTCAATATTACAGACTATTTAGCTGAGTTAACAGAATTAAATTTAAACTTAGTAGGTCCTGTTAATGTAAATGAAAATATTGTTTCTGATGGAGTTTATACGTGGATTTTAAACAATGCTAATACTAAACCTTCATATACCATATATGAAGTAGGAGGTTACAGACCTGATAATATTATTAATGCTAATAATTCAACCCAACAAAACTTTAATTTTTCAGCTACGGGGGACATGATATGGCATGCATCAGCTTCAGGTGATCCTGCTAATCCAATTTTAGCAAAAGAATTTACATCTTCATACGCCCAAGGTTATTTCCCACCTACTAGTACTTACCCAACAGAACAGTTTTTTAGAGGTTGGGCTAATGCTAGGTATTATTATGGATATGATGAACTTATAGGTACTACTGGTACTTTAACAGGAAACTTTTCAGGATTTAATAAAGGATATACTGAAAGATCCACAGCAAATTCTTCAACCATTCAACAAAACCCAGGCATTTCTACTGTTCCTTGGTTTATGAAAAACATTTCAGGTTTTAAAAGACAATTACAATTTGTTGATCCTAATGACCCACCTATAAGAACTATTAAATTAGTGGCTATTAAATTATATGGAAAAAGATCTGGTACTTGTAATTATATCGAACAACTAGGTAACATTTCCAACAATGATGGATTTATAGCAGTACAATATGATGGAAATGAAGATAAATTTACCACAGATTCAAATGGAAAAATAATATTAAGAGAAGGCCCTGATTTTCCAGATGCTAGTTCATCACCACCAACAAATATAGGTCTTGTTTTCTCTACATTACGTACTCCAGGAGGAAAATATATATGGCATGAAAATTCTCTAATCACCAATGGTAATCCTAAAACAAGTTTAGGAAGTTATGTAACAAGCGAATATTATATAATTCATGGTACTTCAATAGAAAATAGAGATCATGCTTACATAAAAGTTACCCCTACAAATTATGAGGTTATTTTTTGTCCTGGTATTATTCAACCTCCATTATCAAAAGCAACTTGGGAACTTAAATTAGGCCCCTTTACTAATGAGACTGGTACGGTTGGTGGAGAAGCACCTTCGTTTAGATATGGAGATATAGGTGGGTTTACGGATTATTTTAATAAATTAAAATTATCAAATACGAAACTATCACAAAAAGGTACAATGATAGGACCAACTCAAAAAATCTCATTAGATGATGTTAGTTATGATATTGATGCTAGAGATAGTGAGGGTATCCTTGGCATTGTATATACCTTTAATGGTACAAATACATACTTTATAGGAGATGCTTGGGAACCACAACAAGGAAATACCGAATCTCCAGAACTTGGATATGTTCCTTTATTATCTGATTTTATCCCTTCTAAATTTGATTATGGCCTTGGTACTCTTTATTATAGTGTAAGCCTTATCCTTAGTGGAGGGAATGGAGAATTACCACGTGCTGGGATTTACAAGTTAAGAATTAGTTATAAAGATTCAAGTGGTCAATATAAAACTCTTCAATACCCCGAAGCCTCTTTTGATTCTAATAATAATAATACAACAGATCTTTGGACCCTAGATTTAACAGCTCCAGTATATGGGATACCAGTTCGGGTACCCCGAGGAGTTGGTTTAGGAGCTAATAGAATAATAGCAGGTAATGATAAATTAAATGATGAATACACTGTAAATAACCAAAATTATGGTTTGGGTAGTTACACAGGAACAACAATTTTAAGAACAAAGAAGAGCTTAATGCTCCCCAAATCTTCTCCATTCACTACAGAAATTATACCAGATTATGCTCTTGAGGCGGATGCACAATGGAAGATAGAAATAATGGAATTTAATCCATAACATAAATTAAAGATATGGCTAGACAACCCGATAACATATTATTAACATTTGAAAATGTAGAATCACTTAGTGGTAATAATACTTTAAACTATTATTATCGTGAAGGGGTTATTTATATGGATGGGGGAGAAAATTTACCTGAATTTAAAAGATTAGCTTTAACTAATGAACAATTAAGTCGTACTACCCGTTTAATAAAACGAGAAGATAATACAGGAGGTCAAGTTTATACTACTGTAGAAGGACAAACTATAAACCTTCAACCAAATGATGAATTGTATGTATCCCATAACTATACAGGAAATAATAGTTTAGATAAAACTTTTAATACCAATAGTTGGTGGTATGATATAAATTTCCACAAATCTTACAGAACATATCTAGTATTAAGGTATTCTAGTACTATAACAATAGGAGGTGAAATTGTCTATAATTTAAGAATAGCAGATGCTATAACTGTATACAAATCAGATGCAGAAGATGATAAAAGTGGAGTTTATACTTTTACCTCAATCCCTCCAGGAAATATAGGTATTACATCTTCCATAATGGTTGATCAAAAATTTAATGGTAATACTTGGGAAACTGTAAACTTAAATTTATACTATAATGATGCTCTTATAGCTCAAGAAACTTTAGATACAACTAGTACCACACTCCCCGAAAGAATGAATTTGCTATTAGACTATTCTAATGCTGCTATTGATATAAATGATACATTAAAAATGTCTGTAGAAGTAAATGGTGCTCCTGCTATACATAATGATTCACTTTTAATTACTGAATATACAATGTCAGTTTCCTCAGAAACTGAAGTTGATGTCCCCGAAACTATTTTAGGATTTAATGAAAATTTAGGCCTAGATAGAGATTTTGATTGTCAACCTACTTTAAACAATGTTACAGTTTTAAGACAATCTGAATTTGTACAAGATGTAGATTATTCTATTTCTGTAATACCCCCTGTTGAAAGCTCTTTTATAAGAACGGATAATGTTTCAATAATTCATAATTTCAATACGGAAGATGTAACAATATCTGTGCTAGACCAAGGTGGAAATATTATTGCTAGAAATGAATATAATACTACTTTATTACTTAATAGTATAATTATTGATTTTGTTAACCCAACAAATCAAAGTCCGGTTTTAAAATCAGGTACTATTATAGTTACTAAAAACGGTGGTGGTATTAGTTCCCCTCAAAATTTATCTTTAATTTTAAGTAATAAAGCATTAAAAGCTTCTACACCTGATTCTAATTATAGTCAATATTCAAGTATAATACCTAAATATTATGGTACTAAAACAAATAGAACAGGAGTTAATTTAACAGATGCTACCTCATATAATTTCCAACAAGTAAATCCATCTAATAATAATGATTTACCTTTATCTCCTTTTTATTTTACAACAGATAATTTAGGATCCTTTGCTAATGTCGAATCTAGAAATTCGTATATAGGATATTTTGAGAAAATTTTAGACCCATACCCAGTATTAAATGGTAAAACAGCTTATTTTGTTAAATATTTAATTGATGAAAATACAGATGTGTTAGATCCATCACTTACAGTACAAGGGTTAAATAACATTAAAAATACATTTAAAACAAATGATGTAAATAATTTACCTACTTCTGTTAAAGCATCAGTTCAAAATATTGATGAAGCAAGAGAGTTAAAAGATCTAGAAAATTTTGCTACTGTATATAAAGTAGCTGAATACCCATCTCCTATTTTATTTTCCCAAACTGCTAGTAATGGATATGCTAACCAAATCCAAATGACAGGATCAGGAACTTTATATATAAATAATGTAGATTTAGATCCTGAGACTTATAGAAATATAGCATTCACAGCTACTGATACTGTTGTAGAAGAACAATCAGGACAATCTATAAATTTTAATACTATTGATAATCCTATTACTTCTTTGGGAGGTGGACTTGATGGTAATGGTGTTTATTTCAAACCCGAAGATACAGAGTATATAGGTGAACCTAATCAAGAAATCTATGATAATATAGAAGGTATTATAGAAGTAACACAAAATGAGACCATAGGTACAGCTGATGGTTCATTGGGTTCTATTGTTTATACCTTAACTGATGATTATAAACTTTCTGTTGAATATAGCTTTTACACTTCACACCTTCCCCCTGTAGTAGGTGAAAATGGACCCTCTTTAGATAAATTTGGAGGAATGGAATTTCAAGCTGAAATAGAAGCAATAAACGAATTTATTCAGCTATCCAACTACCCCACAGATTTAAAAGCTGAAAAAGTAGAATTAACTGCTTGGAAACCTGAATCACCTTGGGGTATACAAAATGCTGGTACTACCTATGAAAAAGGAGTAGGACAATCTGTAACCGTTGATTTAACCCAAGGCACTGTATATTTATCTCCGGGTATAGATCAAAACCGGGACCCAATTGTCCAAACTTTTACAGAGGGTTTAAATAAATTCACAAAAATTAATTTTGATTCTACCCAAATATATACTGCTTTAAGACAAGCTGACCCAGAGGGTTTTCCTGTATGGCTACAAAGTGGAAAAACAGCAGACTACAATGCCAGTCAAACTAATTATGCTGATGCCCTTCAGGATTATGCTGATGATCCAAACCTTAATAATTACCTTGATTACTTTAAAGGAGCTTATCTACAATGGAAAGTTAAACTAGTTCAAACCTTACCAGATGTAAAAGATAGTGCTGGTTCTAATGATGATGCCTATCAGCTTAGGATAAAAAGAAAAGGATCAATAACTAGTACACTCGACCAAAATGTTTTCCCTATAAAAACTCAACAACAATTTTTAAATCAATTTACAAATCTAAACTCATATAAGCAATACAATGCTTATAGATGTTTCAACCCACCCGGAATTGAAAATATAAATCGACATTATTTAAGGTATGATTTAAAGGGCTTAAACACTCCTTCGGCTGAAAATTTAGGGATAGCTAATGCTCCTTATTTTGATTTTGTAGGTGGTAATAGATCCCAAATATACTTAGTTCCACCTTTATTAAATAATAATTATGGTTCAGGTTATTATCAATCTCCCTCACCTTATACTCCATCAATTAACACTGCATTCCCTTTTAGTAAGGAACCCCCATACACTTTAATACCAACTCCATCAGATCCATTAGAATTCTTTCCAGGTGATCAGATTAGATTTGTAAACCTAGAATCTCAAGTTTATACTATAACAAATGTAAGTGAAGGTGAGGTTAATGGAAACCAAAGGATAATATTAAATTTAGATAAAAGTGTAACTGCTGGTATAAACTTAGATTTCTTTTTAGTAAGAAGGTTTAAACCTGCAAATAATTTTGTTATATTAAACCAACAAAAACCATATGGAGTTCCTCCATCAGAATCAAGTGCACCTGGTATTTTACAAACTGAATATCAAAATATAGAATTAGAAACTAATCCAGATAAGGTAATTACTAATCTTATTGAAAGAAACTTAATATAAACATATTTATAAACATATAATTATATAATCAAATGGGATATTTAAATAACTCAATAGTAACTGTAGATGCTATCTTAACTAAAAAAGGTAGAGAAGCATTAGCTAGAAATGACGGTTCTTTTAGAATAACACAATTTGCTTTATCAGATGATGAAATAGATTATACTTTGTATAATCCAAACCACCCATCTGGTTCTTCTTATTATGGAGAAGCACTTGATAACATGCCACTTTTAGAAGCATTTCCAGATGAAAGTCAAATCATGAAATACAAATTAGTTACTTTACCAAGAGGTACAGCTAAACTACCAGCATTAGATTTAGGATATGCAGCTATTACTTTAAAACAAGGTGCTCAATTAGCTATTACACCACAAACTTTAAATTACTTAGGTAATACACAAGCATTTGAAACCAGCGGATATTCAGCTACTATTGCTGATGTTAGGTTATTAAATACCTTTAATGGGGTAGGAATCAACACTGAAGCAGCTACCAATGCCAATTCAACAACAACAATTGGAACTAGTGTTTCAAGAACAGTAACAGGTACACAAATAAACTTAACGGCAACTACTGTAAATACTTTATTTGGGAATAATACAACTTTAAAAACCACCTTAACAGTAATTGGGTTAGATAGTGGTGCTAGATTAACTATTCCTGTAACAATTAACAAATCAACAACATAATAAGCTATGGGATTTAAAAGATTAGAAGCCGAAGATTTCCTAGTTAGTTCAGATTCTGTATCACAAACAGTATGGACTGATAGAGTAGTAACACTTGAAACTTTTCACACCTCTTCTACACAAGAACAAGCCTCTGTTTCTGGAGAATATTATTTAGCTGTATACCAAACTGCTTCAACTTCTATCTCTGCTGAACCTCAATTTGACATTTCATATGGAAATTTAGGTGGAGGAGGAAGTGTACAATATAATGCTAATGTTACAGGTAAATCACCAACATCAACAGTATTTGGTCAATTTAGAACTTTAGTTTTAGAAGATGAGAATGCCTCATTTGTTTTTGGTTCTACCAATCAAGTATCATCTAATTCTATATATGTTATCTCATTAGAAAGAGCTAGATATAAAGAAAAACTACTCCCCGGATCTTTAAGCTTAAAATTACAAAATGGAAGTAATACCTTAACTTTAACTGATAACTCACGAAATATTAATATCCCAACATATTACGGAACACAAAGAGCATTTCAAATTGTAAGGCAAGGGATTGTTCCTGGAACAAATGATGGAATAAATGGTGGTGAAACTACATCTGCGGGTTCTTATGGTTTATTTTTACCTGATACTGGTTTAATTATATTAAACGCTTTAGCTTTAGATTTACCTGGAGGTATCCCTAATGCCACTAATCCTAATGTAGGAATCGATTTAGGTACTTTAAATACAGCAAATACCGAAGAAATGAATCCTTCAAAATTATTTGAAGTGATTAGAGATGGAGCATCCTTTAAATTAAATTGTGAAGAAACATTATCTTCAGATTTTGTGTTTGTTCGAGTAAGAAATGGTGAATTTAATTATACTGAAAATCCTTCATTTTTAGAGGGAACAACAGGTGAAGTATATCATAATTCATCAATTAACAACCCACAAGTTTATATTACAACTGTGGGAATGTATAATGATCAAAACGAGTTATTAGGTGTTGCAAAATTATCAAAACCTTTGTTAAAAGATTTTACTAAAGAAGCTTTAGTAAGAGTTAAATTAGATTTCTAAGAATGAATGGGTGCCTTCAAACAATTCAATTCATCCGATATAATAATATCTCCACTAGAGGTAAATAAAGCATTTACGTTTGTTTCGTTAGATGTAGATTGTTTACTGGAAGGTCAAATCGTTTCTTATGTTAATTGTGCATTTGAAGCTAATATAATTGAAGTAGCAGCTCCAACACCAACACCTACTAATACACCTACTAATACCCCAACACCTACTAATACACCTACTAATACCCCTACTAACACCCCAACCCCAACAGTAACTCCTACTCCAGAGGCATCACTAACCCCAACCCCAACAAACACCCCAACAAATACCCCAACACCAACAAATACCCCAACCCAAACACCTACAAATACTCCTACAAACACTCCTACACCAACCATAACACCCACACCTTCATCAATCTCATGTACTCTAACAGTAGATAGTACTAATACTACGGACCCAACAAACGAAGGAGGTAATAATGGTACTGCAACTATAACATTTAGTGGTGGTGCAGGTACAGTAACATATGCATTGAATGGTGCTAATCAAGGTACCGCAACATCTCCAATTAATCTTACAGGATTATCTGAAAATACAAGTTATGTTGTGGTACTAACAGATTCTAATGGTTGTGAAGCAAGATCTGAATTTGAATTAGGTCAAACTTCATTTACTTATGCTGCTGATTATATAATGGTAACATATCAATTTATTAAGGATTCAAATGATGAGGGACTTGATTTAGATACTAGAACAGCAATAAGATTTCCAAATGTAGGACAAGATCAAGGAAATTTATACCTAGGATGGAGTGGAGGAGGTGTAATTGGAAATTCACTATGGAATGTAACAGCAGGGGGTCAACAAGCTGCAGGTAGGGTAAGATATTGGCCAAACGAAGCAAATCCATATTTAATATGGGGTGGGGATAATCAAGGATTAGGATTTGAATCTGTATTAATTGATATTAATGAATTTAAAAATCAATACCAATCAGCCACTGAAATTGTTGTAGATCATAGAGCTTGGTGGTTTGTACAAAGAAGTACAGAACCGGTTAATGTAAAAGCTACATTATGGAAAGGTGGTACTCCTGTTAAAGCTGGTACCACAGATGGAAACGAATACTATTGGATTAACCCAACAGCAACAGAAACCCTAGAAGTAGATTCAGTAGGAAGAGTAATTACTGTACAGAATAATACCGCAACTACAGGAAATACCGAATCAGAAAGAATCGCAACATTTAAATATAATTTAATAACAGGAGCAGGCCTATTAGCTAATAACGATACAACAACACCAGGAATATAAAAGGATATGGTTAGATATTTTAACATACAGATTACAGAAGTACATAGTGATGGTCCATTTACTGTATACTATGATTCTGTAGATCCAGCTAATATAGCTACTCTAACATCAAACGATACACCCGCAGAAAATATTACTCGAGCAGATTTAATATCTGCTACTGGAGTAGATGTTTACATCCCAGAAGATTCAACTGGTATTATTTTATATAACACAGATGAAAATATTATAGCAGGGTGTGGGGTAAATACTGTAAATAAAGTATTCAGTATTACACCTTCACCAACCCCAACATCCACAGTAACTCCTACACCAACACCAACACCTACCCCAGGAGCATCACAAACCCCAACACCTACACCAACCCTAACACCTACCCCATCTCCATCAACTATAATACCAAATGTTGGTGTATCTGGTACAGTACTTGAAATTGATGTGTTTGGTACTTCTAAGGTTTCAATTGGTGGGAGTTTTACAAAACTAAATGAATTAACCAGAAATGGGTTTGTAGAAGCAAACTCAAATGGAAATGAAGATACAGATTTTTGGGATGAAATAAACCCAGGATTTGATGGTCCATCGTCAAGAGCAATAGCTATAGATCAATCTACAGGTATTAAGTTTATAGGTGGTCACTTTTCAAAATTTAAAAACATATTTTCATATCCAGCTTTAGGCCAAAGTGGTATAGTAAAACTAGATAGTAATGGAGTAATAGATGAAAGTTTTAATACTAATTTAGAAGCAACATACCCAGGAAATAGAACTCCTGAAAACCCAGACACCTCAGTTGGTACTATATGGAAGTTACGAGTAGAGGATATTAAAGTAGATGGTACTAATGTGTATATAGTATCCAATGTTTGGGTAAAACCATATGATTCCCGTTATTATGTAATTAAAACTGATTATGATGGTAATGTAGATGTAGACTTTTTACATAATCAAGGAATAGGTACTGCATTGATGGAACCTCAAACAAATGAAGGTATTTTAAATACTTGTGCTATAACTAGTGATGGTGGTATTTTAGTTGGGGGAAAATTTAATAGATTTAATGGTCTACGTAGATCATTATTATTTAAATTGAAAAGCGATGGCACATTAGATTCAGACTTTGAATCAAATAAAGGATATGTCTATTCCCCAAGAACAGCTGTTTTAAGCATAGCAATCCAAAGTGATGATTCTATTATAGCAGTTGGAAATTTCAGTTCATGGAATAATGAATCAGTAGGAAATATAGTTAAACTAGCTAGTGATGGAACATATGATACAACTTTTACAGATAATGTAGGAGAAGGGAATAGAGATGAGGGTTCGTTTAGAGCAGTTGATGTGTTATCTGATGATTCTATTATAGTTGGGGGACATACTAGAGAGTTTGGAGGTGTAGATTATCGCAATGATATAGTTAAATTATCTTCAACAGGAATTTGGGATACAGATTTTATAACCAATTTTTCCAGCATAGGAGTGTTTAACACTTCTGGTACAGTTTATGCAATTAAAACAGATTCCTTGGATAACATATATGTTGGTGGTAACTTTAATTCTGTGGCAGATAGTAAGAGTTTTAGTGGGAGATGGGAATATAGAGATAGAAAAGGTATAGTCAAATTAAATAGTTCAGGAGTTGAAATACAAGATTGGTATTTAAATTTAGTTACATAATAAAATTATAAGATGGCATTAAAATCATTTTTCGTAAAAATTACAACAGGTACTAACGAAGGGCCTTACGATATCTATTATGATAGGGTAAGTGAAACTACTCATGCTCTTTTATTTGGTACTAACCAACCTGCAGATAACTTAACATTAGAACAACTAACAACTGAAGAAGGAGTTGTTGTAACTGTACCTGATACCGCTTCCCAAATTATCATATACAATGAAAACGAGTTAATTAGATTCAATTGTGATGATAATACAGCTATAATTCAATTCCCAACACCTACCATAACACCCACTCCTACAAATACACCTACAAATACACCAACACCTAGTGTAACTACAACAGCAACCCCAACACCCACTACTACAGTTACACCTACCCAATCCCCTTCTAATACTCCAGAAGCAACTCCCAGTAATACACCAACTAATACACCTACTACTACCCCAACCAATACACCAACCAACACACCAGCCAACACACCAGGTGCCACTCCTAGTAATACACCTACAAACACCCCAACTAACACTTCTACACCCACCAATACACCAACAAGCACCCCTACTGTTACCCCTACAAATTCTCCAACACCCACTACTACTCCAACAAACACTCCAACCCCAACACCATCAACTTCACCAGGTGCCACTCCTAGTAATACACCTACTAATACACCTACTAATACACCAACTCCTACCAATACCCCAACTAATACACCAACAAATACTCCTACTAACACACCAACAAACACTCCAACACCAACAAGCACAACAACACCAACAAATACACCTACTAGTACATCTTCACCCACCCCAACACCTACTTCTTCCGGACTACCTCTCCCTGAAGATTGTACAGATGGTTACTTTGATATTGTATTTGTAATAGATGAATCTAGTAGTGTTACAAATGGCCCTACTGACCCCCCAGAATATGAATTTATGGTAGATCTAATTAGATACATTGTAGATCGTTTACAATCTAGAATAGGAATATCTAGCATTTTTAATCCCCAAGGATTTCAGTTTGGGTTTGTAGCTTATGCTGATTCAGCTAGAACAGTTTTAGAACAAAGTGGGGATTATGGAACTATATCGCTTGTAGTTGATAATTTATTAGCCAATAGAAATAGTGGTGGAATAGGAACTGGTACTGATACAGCTGTAGGTATTGATCAAGGATCACTTGTAGTAACAAACAACGAACTCAAACAAGAGGGATCAGACACTAAAATGATCCTTCTTACTGATGCTGGAGTTGGGATTGGTGTATCAGATGCAGCCAATAATTATAAAAATGCCTTATTTAATGGATATGAAAATAGGTTAGTAGTAGTAGGATTAAATACAAACGAATCGCAGAATAATGATTTAAGATCATTAGCAAGTTCACCTGAGGAATTTTTTAGTTCAACATTCCAAGAGTTAGAAGATATAGCAGAAGATATTTTAGAGCAAGTATGTTCTCAAGAACTCACACCAACACCCACCCGAACACCTACCCCAACACCTACACCTACATTAAGTTCTATTCCAGAAGCCCCATTTCAATATTCTTTTAATAGGGGGTATACAAATACATATTCCCCTGAATTAGGTACGGCATATAGTTATGGATTTACTCCTCTACCTACGAATGTTAACTCTGATAGATATTGGAATGCTGGTGGTGTTGATATTGGGTTTAATACTTACCCTTCTCCTAATTGGGTATTACTCCCATATGACCAAAATAATACTAAAAAGTATTATAATAATTCATTTATAGGTTTAAGTAGAGTATTGAAAATTCCTACCCAACCAAACCTAGGATTTTATACAGCAGGTTGGTATTTTAGTTTTTTCACAACAACTCTCTCTGCACAGGGAAATGATTACATAACAGGTAATTATAGTTTTACTTTAACCAATACTTCTAATAACCAATCAGCAACTTTTAATAACATCTCATTCACAAATCAGGGGTTTTTATTCCCAAGTAGTTTACAAATCATCAACAATACCAATTTTATTATTGATGATAATTTAAATTTTGATTACACCGATGAAAATATTTACAAACTTCAAATTACAAATACTATATCAAATTTAGAAGGTATATTAGGAGAGGGGACGGGGTATATCCCAACTTGGTATATTAAACCCGAATTTAATCTAATATCAACATCTTTTATTTAAAATATTTATCATAAAATGATTAAATTTACAGACCCAAATGTGCAAATAGAAAGATACTTAGGTAGAAATGGAGACTACCTAACAGATCGTACATTAACGGGTCAAAATACTAGAATACCTGAGGTTTTAGTATATGATTCTGTAAAAAGTTTATATTATTCAAATTATATCTCTGGAAGTGGAGGAGAAATATCTACATCCAATACCGCAAGTTTTTTACCTGATGGGACAATAATTGGATCTAATTATACTCTTAATCATTTCAACTATGAACAAACAGATCTAAACCCACAAAAATCATTCCCTACAGCAAGCCAAGACAAACCTATAGTACCTGTAGCTGTGTATTCTATTCCCTCAAAATTATATGGAGATAAAATTAAACCTGGTTCTGTAGTTATAGATAGTGAAATTAGTGGGTCTGTTTTTGATGATGGAGAAGGCAGATTGTATACAATGCTAACAGGAGAAAAACAATATGTTGGTAATGTTATATACCCCCATGGTATAATTACTATTACAAATGATGAGGTACAATCTATCACTAGAGATGAAGTTTATGGTACAGCAATATATGGAGAAGATGAATATGGAGGAAGCACAACTTTAACAACAAATTTTGTTGAAACTTATGCTGTAGGGAGTACTATAACAGCTTCATTTTCAAGTTCATATACAATATATGAAACACAATACAAAGTAACAATTGGAGCAGATGAATATAATTATTCACAAAATCCTTCTATTACAACAGGAAGCGATGGGTCTATGTTAGGATTTGCTACAAGTTCTTATTTTGCCCCTTATGTTACAACAGTAGGATTATATAATGATAATTTTGAACTACTTGCAATAGGTAAGTTAGCAAAACCTTTACCTACTTCAAGAACAACAGATACAACAGTTTTAATAAATTTCGATACACAATAGTAAAAACATATATTTATAACAGACAAACTATAGTTCATGGCCAAAATATTATCACTTAACGGCATCATTACAGGTCAAACAGTAGAAGCACAACACGTATCCCAATCGATACTTGCTTTTACTGGATTAGAAGCATACGATATAACCGTTTCAGGTTCATTTAATGTAATAGGAACCTCTAGCTTTCAAGCAGTAGAAGGAACAGATTTTTCTGGTTCATTCCGTGGAGATGGTTCACGTTTAACAGGAATAACTTCCTCATATATTACAGCTTCAGGGGTAGATGGTCCTTATGGGGCTAACAGTGTTGTTTCCTCTTCATATGCTTTAACCTCATCTTTTTCGGATTTTGCCGTTAATTCTAGTGCATCCTTAGTAGCAGATTTTGCTTTAACAACAGATTCAACAACATCAGCTTCACATGCTGAAACTTCATCATATGCTCATACTGCTTCTTATATATTAGGAACTTCTGCAACTGCATCTTATGTTACATCTTCAAATGTAGATGGTCCATTTGGAATGAATAGTATTGAATCTGCATCATTTGCATCAAGTTCATTTAGTGCTATTACATCTTCTCATGCTATAGTAGCTCTCTCTTCAATATCTGCTTCATATGCTTTAGAAGTCCTTACTTCTTCATATTCAATCACAGCCTCATATGTTAAAAACGCAGAAACTGCTTCTTATATAGAGGGTGGAGGTATAGGAGCTTCAGGAGAAAACTCTCAAGTACAATATAATAATAATGGTACTATAGCGGGAGCTTTTGGATTCATGTATAACCCAAGTAATGGGTATGTTTCTGTAGCTACAAGTTCTTTACCAATAGCTCCTTTAGAAGTAGGAGGACAAATTGCTCAAACAGGGCTAAATTGTAGCGTAGCACTAGGTAGAAATGCTCTCCCAATCCTATCATCAGGTGTAAATAACGTGGCAATAGGTGAAGGCGCTATGCAGTGTGCCGATTCAGCTTTATTAAATGTAGCCGTTGGTTTTCAAGCATTACACGATAATGATTCAGCAGAAAGAAACGTAGCTATTGGCCACCAAGCTTTAAATAGAGCTATTTCACCTAACAACGTAGCAGTAGGTGCCCAAGCATTATTTAGGAGTTTATGTGGGCAAGATAACGTAGCTATTGGTAACTGTGCCTTATATACTAATACAACAGGTAGATGTAATATAGGTATTGGTTCTAGGGTTCTTGTTGGTGCTAATGAAGGAGTACAAAATATTGGTATTGGCTTTCAAGCATTAGAAAATGTAACTAATGGTTTAGGAAACGTTGTTATTGGACATGAAGCTTTAAAAACTATAAGTACTGGAGCTCATAATACAGCTATAGGTTGGAATGCAGGTTTTTTAGCTGCTAATTCATCAACAGGAAACGTATTTTTAGGGAGATGTGCTGGTCCTTCAACTTGCCAAACCTTATCAAACAAATTATTTATACATAACACTCAAGGATCTCCATTAATTTGTGGTGATTTTTCTGATATGCAACTTAATATCAATGGTTGTTTAACAGCTTCTGGTATTATATATCCAACCACTGATGGTACTGCAAACCAAGTACTAGTAACAGATGGAAATGGTAGATTATCGTTTGGTGTTGGAAGTGTAGATACAGCATCTTATGTTTCATCTTCAAATGTAGATGGTCCATTAGGAATGAACAGTGTTGAATCTGCTTCATTCTCATTAACAGCTTCATATATCACAGGTTCAGATGTTTATGGGCCTTACGGTTCAAATAGTATTATTTCTTCTTCATATGCTCTATCATCTTCATATGCTACTAAAAATGTAATTACAGCTTCAGCAGATGGTTCAAATATTACCTTTACAAAAGGTGATGGAAGTACATTTGAAGTTACAGTAGGTGTTGGAGGTGTAGGAGCTAGCCCATATTCAACAGGTAGTGAAAGTACTTCAATTATTCCAGTTTTAGGAAATAGTACTAACTCTGGTAGTAATTCAAACATTGCTGGAGGGTGCTTAAATGAAATAAGTTCTACTGGAGATTGTTCTTCAATTTTAGGAGGATACGCAAATATAAACAGTGGATCTTTTTCTTCTATTATAGGAGGAAAAACCAACTGTGTAATAGGAAATTATGCCTCAGCAGGTGGTAGTGGTTCTATTTCTTCAGGAGATTATTCATTTGCATATGGTGGACCAGAAACTTCAGACGCAGAAGGAGGTTTAGGCCCAACTCAGGCAGTAGGTTCATTCTCAGTAGCATTCGGATTTGCAACGTGTGCTTCAGGTTCTGATGCATTTTCAATGGGACATTATAGTGTAGCTGCAGGACATGGTGTTCAAGCTATAGGTTATAAAGCTTATGCTGGTGTTGCAGGAGATAACCCTGATAGCCATAGAGGTAATACAGCTATAGGTTGTCAAGTAACAGCTTCAGGAAATAATTCTATAGCGTTAGGCTCACAAAATACAGCTACTCAAAATTGTTCAGCAGTATTAGGAGGACATTTAAATTGTACTAGGGGTGTTTTATCTACAATTGCTGGGGGTACTTCAAATATAATTTTTTCAGGGGGTGCATGCAGTTTTATAGGAAGTGGAGATAATAACTGTGCAGAAGGATCAAATTCTGCTATTATAGCAGGTGAAGGAAACTATGCTTCTGGTCGTTGCAGCCTTACCTCAGGGTATAAAAACCGAAATGAAGGAAACTTTTCTACAGTAATGGGGCAACTCAATACAGCCTCATCAGCACATAATTCTATTATAATTGCAAATAATAGTGATGTTTGCAATAATAATAATAGTACTATAATAGGGGCTGGGTATAGCTGTATAGACATAACGGGAGAAGTATCTTCATATTCTTCAATTTTAGGAGGTCAGTTTAATCGTATAATAGGTACTAATGGCCAATATAATACTATTGGAGGTGGTCGTAGTAACAGAATTGATAATGTTTATAGTTCTTCTATAGTAAGTGGATTTAATAACTGTGCCATCCATAATAATACCCATATTATAGGTTCAGATTTAACTACAGATAAAGCTTGTTATACGTTTATGAATAACCTAGATGTAGAAGGAACAGTTTCCGGTTCTATATTTAGTGGTTCTTATGTAGGTGATGGTAGTGGTTTAACCAACTTAAACATTACAAGCAATATTACTACTTTTAACGATAATATTAGGTATGAAGCTTATAATTCAACCCAAGTTATTGAAATATTATCAACAGGAACAATTTATAGTGGTTTAGATTGGACTCGTTCTTCTACTACATTAACAATTAATTCTCCTTCACATGGATTAGTTAATGGAGATTATGTTGTTATTAGAAATATGAGCGAAGATTATTCTTACTTAGCAGTTTCAAATGCTACAACAGACGCATTTGATGTAACTGTAGCAGATTCTGGAGGAA
>Ga0209929_1000370_pt1 | contig 17063 bp, 37 predicted proteins | sample SalPon2_C_H2O_MG_2_FD_185731 | JGI IMG/M metagenome (GOLD analysis project Ga0209929, IMG submission 185731) | Salt pond water microbial communities from South San Francisco under conditions of wetland restoration - Salt Pond MetaG SF2_C_H2O_MG... ... | reverse complement strand
TGACCCACCACCGCTTGCATCATTATAATAACCACCAATGGTACTAGCATAAGCTCCACATGTGGTTGTACAAAAACCAAATTGAGCTTTATTTCCACGAGCAGTATCAAATGTTTGCGTACCTGCAAAGGTATTGTTTTGATCAATTTGTGCAAAGTCAGCTGATGTAGATTGATACGAAGAATAAACTCCTGACCAGGTAGCACTAGTTGATTGAACTGTTGTATAAACTCCTGATGTTGAAGCATATGTTGTTAAAGGAGTATAAGTATCGCTTAAAACATCACCAATATCATCTACTGTTGCTACTTTCGTACAGGAGCTTTGAACTAATGCAAATTGTTCTGTTCCAGCTAATGGTGTAGTTGCTGCTGGGAGATCACTAATTTTAATACCGGCCATATCATTATTTATGTCAAAGGTAGTTGATTAATAAAAACTTCATCGTATTATATTCACAATGAAAGCTCCAATCACATTCAGAGAAGAAGATCATACCTATACTCATAATGAGACTGGGGAGAAGTTTACCTCTGTTACAACTCTTCTAGGGAAGTATAAGAAGCCATTTGATTCAGACACTGCAGCTACTCGAGTTGCAAAACGTGAGGGTGTTACGAAAGAAATGATCCTCGAAATGTGGGAGAAGGAAAAGATTAGGGCTTGTGATAGAGGCACAGAAATTCATAAGCTGCTCGAGGATTATATCACTTACGGTGATCAAGCTGATAACTGGGGATGGTTGTATAAAAGTTATGATAAAGCACGTGAATGGAATATCGATAAGTTTGAAAAAGTTCTATGCGAGCAATTGGTATGGAATGAAAACTTTAAAATTTCCGGCTTAGCTGATCTTATTTACGAACATAAGGATAATACATTTACAGTTGGAGACTTTAAGACAAATAAAAGATATAGATTTGGATCTGACTTTGGTGAGTGGATGCTTGAACCGTTAGACCATCTAACAGTATGTGTGAACATTCAACATATAATGCAGCTATCATTGTATGCATACTTGTATGAGCAAATGACTGGTAAAAAATGCCGTAAGCTTGTCATTTATTATTTGAATAAAGACAAGTTTGTAGCTTATCACGGCAACTACATGAAGGCGGAAGTAAAAGAATTACTAAAACATTTCTTTTATAATGGTTAATTAAAGTTTACTAATTAAATAGCTTTTATAGATGAAAAAGGCAAAAGTTGTTTATAAACTTGAAAAATGTATTGATCAATCGTTAGAAGCGTTGTATAATGCTCGTGATATTTTAGAAGAGGTTGAAGATATTGAGCTCGATGAATTAGTGAATGAGATAATTGAAGATCTGGAATGTGATATAGCAGATAAAGTTGATCAAATAAGAGAGCGATTAGACATAATTTTTGAATAATGAAAAAGAAAGTACTTGTATTAGGTAAAGGATATGTTGGAGGTTATGTATTGGCTAACATGGCCAAGAACCCTTCAATTGACGTAGAGTGTTACTCTAAAGCTGAGTTTAATTATACAGATGAATTCTACCTACGTGATCTTATTAAAGAAAAGCGTTATGATTATCTTATTAATGCTCAAGGCTTTACTGGTCGACCTAACGTTGATCAAGCGGAAGTAATGAAAGAAGATTGCTGGAAGTATAACGTACAAGTACCTCTTATGTTCTCTCGAGTTTGTAAAGATTTAGGTGTACAACCTATTCACATTAGCTCAGGATGCATCTTCACTGGTTATGATAAAGCTTGGAGTGAGATAGATGAACCTAACTATGGAGTGTTTAATCCTGACGCTTCTTTCTACTCTACAAGTAAACACGCTTTCGAATCTGTTAATGACTTTGGTATCACTATTCGCATTCGAATGCCGTTCTGTGACATCCTTCATGATAGATCTTACCTGACAAAGATTCATAAGTATGATAATCTTATACAAGCGGTTAACTCTAAAACCTATATTCCTGAGCTTGTAGATTTTATTGAGTGTCTTATTGAAGACGGTCGCACTGGTACTGATACTGTTCATCTATGTAATCCAGAGCCTCTCGATACAGGTTCGGTTATTGATATCATGAGAGAATTTGAGCTTGAAAACCTCAACTGGAAGTTTGTCGACTTTGAAGAACTAGGATGCAAAGCGAATAGATCTAACTGTACTCTTGATACTACTAAAATCAAAGAAGAGTATGGCTACGTACTCTCTACAGAGGCTGAAGCACTTAGAAAAAGCCTTGCTGCCATTACCGCATGATTAAATAAGTATGTATGAGCCTTAATATTCTTAAAGATAATGCTCTTGATATTGACATTTCTCTAATTAAAGCAGTTAGAGAAATGGACGGCTCTCTAAAGAAAAAAATAGCTGAAATTGTTCCAGTTGATTTAAGCGCAATAGTTTCCCTCTCACTCGTTGACTCTCTCATAAATCATGGGTTAACAGGTACCGTTACTATTAATAACAAATCTAAAATTCTCGATAAATTAAAGATCACTTCTGGAAACGTAAGCGATCTTTATCTTAAACTAGTAATTACATCTAAAGATTTAGAAGAGACTCCTGTACAAAATAAAATAGATTGTCTGTGTTTAGTTAAAAACACTACTTCAGCATCCGGCAATATTGAAGACAATATTGTTGAGTTTGAATTTGAAGAGTCTGTAATAGCTGAAATGAGATATACTAGTTGGGTAAGTTTAATTCTCGGTAACAGTCAACTTACGTCTGAATCTAATATTGATATTATTGAGTTAGTTAATATTTTTTATAAAAAAACACTTCTTGAAGAAAGTAACGTTGAATCCATAACGTTACCGTCGATAGAAACTGAACCAGGAGCTCTCTCACAAGCCGACACGTTCGAAATTGCTAAATTATTAAATAACGCGGGGATTACCTTCGCGGTAGCAGAATCACTCCGACAGTTCAAGGATACAAAAAGTGAGAAGCCTTCAATAAAGATACCATATTCCGATAATCATGATATGGTCAATTCAGATGAAGATGCAAAGGTATTTGATATCTTTGTAAAATTACTAAAAAAGACTTCAATAGATCGTAGTTCTAATAATGAAACTAGCAATTACCAATTTCCAATATTTAGATTTGTTAATACTTCTAAAGGCCGTCGCATGAGATTTGCACCTCTTATTACAGAAAGACATCGTGAATTTATTAAAGAGGTGGAGAGTGGGGCGAACGGTGTATTTGGTAACGATTACCCAGACGTGTACTTAGAGAAATTTAATATAGGTCCGTTATCACAGGCAAAAGGTCTCCTCGACAAAAATACATCTTGGCATAATACGATCGAGTCTCATGATATAGTACCACCTGATACTGGTACGTTGAAAGAAAGTAGATGGGTTAATAGTGCTCTAATTGGCGCTACTAAAAAAAATTATAATATTGGTGAAACAGCAGTCGATTTTGTATTGTATTCAGATGCACTAGAAATACTCGCTACAAATATTCTCGATATAACTGAATGCGGGTTAAACTTACCATTACTACCTATAGCTCAATTACCGCAAAATATGGTCTATAAAAAGGGGGATTATCCTGATGCTGCAAAAGCTATGAGGAATCAGGCCCTGTATAAGATGATTTCGAGTTTTCTATTTGTCAATGAGCAATTACATTTTTCTGTGCGCGGGAAACTTTATAGAGAGCCAGGCTATTTTATAATTGTTGATAGTGGAGAAGTAGTCGAAGAAACCAATCCACAACAAGCTATAGATAAAATGAAGCAGGTTTGGTTTGTAAGTAGTGTCACACATAATATTGATAATGGTGAATATACCACTGAATTAATATGCAATAGATATTTTGGTGAAAATACTTTAGAAACGATTGATGAATATAGTGAACAAGTAAGTGCAGAATTTCGGCAGTCTTTTGAAAAAAGATCAGAACTTGTTAAGAGTGCTCTTGAAGCTTTATCTTTGTAACCGTATCAAGTTGATTTACAGTTTTTACACTATATACTAAAAATATGCAATACGACCCTCTAGTTGATTCTCATAAGAGCACTACTTATAAAAAGCTTAAGAGTACTAACCCACATAGAGACGTAACTGCTTTCACAGCAGGTAACTTTGATATCATTCACCCTGGTTATACAGCCACCTTTGAAGAGGCTAAACGACATTGTGATAGGTTTATTGTTTTCCTTCATGGTGATCCTTCCGCTACACGTAATACAAAGTACAAACCTATTGTACCTTACTATGATAGATATAAGATGCTTATGTCCATTAAACATATTGACGAAGTTTACATGTATCAGACAGAAGAAGAACTCTATACTTTAATGGAGCTATTCGATTGCGATGTTCGTATCTTAGGAGAAGATTATCTTGGTAATGACTTTACTGGTAGTGATCTAAGAGCTGAAGTTATCTACACCACACGTTCACATGAGTGGTCTACTACTAAGTTTAAGAATAGAGTAGCTGCTATGACTCTAGCACAGAATAAAAAGTTGCTTGATTTATTAACAAACACGCCTAAATTATTAGAAGATATTAAGAACGGAGACTTCTCTTCAATAGAATGAAACGAAATTATTTAGTAACTGGTGCTGCGGGCTTTATTGGCTCGCATGTTGTAGATCAAATCTTAGAGCGTAGTGATGTTGAGAAAGTTTTTGTTGTAGACTTTCTAGGAGTTGGGTCTAACATTAAGAATCTCTCTAATGATCCGCGAGTAAATCTTATTGTTCAGGATTTGTGTAATACTTATTGGAAAGAGAAATTACCTAAGATTGATTACATCTTACATTTGGCAGCTGAATCACATGTTGATAGATCGATAGAAGATCCAATGGCATTTATAAAAAGTAATGTTGTTGGTACAGTTAACGTGCTCGAGCTAGCCAGAGAAGATAGAGCGCGAATGGTTCATGTGTCTACTGATGAGGTATATGGTCATCTAGGTCCTAATGACGACCCATTTACAGAAGAGACTTGTATGTCTCCTCGCTCACCATACTCTAGTTCAAAGGCTAGTTCTGACCTCATTGCATTATCATATAGTACAACATACAATACTAACGTGTCAATTACTAGATGTTGCAACAATTACGGACCGCGGCAACATACGGAAAAGCTTATCCCAACAGTTATTACTAGCTTAAAAGAAGGTAAAAGAATTCCCGTTTACGGTGATGGTAAGAATATACGTGAATGGATTCATGTAGCAGATCATGCTAAGGCTATTATAGAAGTACTCTTTAATGGCGAACAAGGTGAAGTATATAACATTCCAGGTTCATGTGAGTTATCTAACATAGAATTAATTGAGAGGATTGTTAAGGCTGCAAAAGGTTCTAATACTAACGTGCAGGATTATATTGAATATGTGCAAGATAGAGCTGGTCACGACTTTAGATACTCCCTAACAACCAAACATAAACTATCAGCTGTTGCTAACCAGCGGGATTTTAATTTGGATGATACTATTAAATTTTATGCATAATAATAGTTGATTTAGAATAATTTAAATTTATAATAGAGTTATGGGTAAGAAAACATTTCCAAGAAAGCCTTTTAAATTTGGTAAGTTTATTATCGAATACTCAGAGGGTGCTAAAAGACCTGTACATTTTTTGAAGGAAGAGATTAATACGGAAGCCGAAGCTGAATTAGCAGCTAAACGTTTAGAGGAAAAAGGTTATGATAAGGTAATTATCAAGCAAGTAGGTTAATGATAAATAGAAAGGATCTAAAAGGTTTAACATGTATTCACCGTAAGCACTTTAGTGATATCGGATGTAAATCAAAAGAAGGCACTCTTGTAAGCATTTATTATAAATATGATAAACAACATAATCAATTGCTTGTGAATGATTATTCAATACAATTTGTTATAGATGGTAAGCCAGGTATTAACGTTGCAGATAATAATAGTATAGTATCAGACGATGTTTACCGATATCTATTCAAAACAACCTATACGGAGTTACTTAAATACGTTTTAACACAAATAAAATAAACAATGGAAGCAAATATTAATAACTTTTTATTTAAATTAGATAAAAGTAACAATATTATTGAAGTATACATAAATTCTGAAGCTGATCGACCACATGGCTTCATTAGAGTAAAGCCTAATATTACTGAGAAAGAATTTCATTATGAAATCTCAGATTGGTTTATGCAAAACTCAAATATGTAAGGAACTTTGATATAATATTGGTATGACGAAGATAGTTTATTGCGGATGTGGAAGTCTTGTAAGACCTGCTCGTGCTGAAGCTGGGTACGATAATTGTATTAGATGTGCTCATGAGAATCCTGTAGAGCCTCCGAAAGGCCGTATGGTCTATACTGGTAAGGTTGGAGCTGAGATTGAGATTATGTCTGCTGAGACTTGGCGGGAGAATAAGGATCGTTTCTGTCCTCGAGGTGCTCGTAGCGCTGTTAAGAACTTTAGTAAAAATGTCAGCGCGTAAGGATAAAGATGCCCGTAGAAAGGCTCAAGGTAATTATGTGAGGGATGCTTACTTCTTCTTGCAAGACCTTCATGGCTGTCTCATGATGAGCAAGGTTGAAGAATTCTCACAAACGGATGCAAGATACGCACAACGTCTTCTTGAGGAACTTGATGAGATGAGACCTGCATTACAGGAGCTCGCTAATAATCTTGATGCAAATATGCCTGAAGTTCTCACTAACTGGCATGATTTTTAGGAACTCCGATATAATTATAGTATGAACCCAACAAGAGAAGATCTTATCACCCTCGGCTATCTCAAACCTGGAGATGCCATCGCACGTGCTCCTAAACGTGAGCGTAAGATTTGGTTGACTGATTCTGATAAAGAGTATGCTGAACGTCATGGACTTACTCGTCAAGAGATGAAAGACTTTAAAGAAGATATGATCATTGAAGAAGAAATTCTTCGTGATCATAAGATTCTAGCAGCTCAAGAGAAGAAAGAACATTATAACTCACCTCAATCACATTATCTAGCATGGTAATAAAGAGCTTCAATAAAAAAACAGGCGAAAAAATTGGTGACTGTGCTCATCGATATTCAAAATCATGGGAACTGCATCAAGTTGGAGATACTTTCATTTTAAAAATAGAAGGTCAACCAGAGGAGATTCTAGAGTTATCAGACAATGCTGTCTATTATTACATTTCTAATAAAAAGAAAAAGACATTAAAATTATTAGTAAGCAACCAACTAAAACATTGGATGTATACTCAATGGCAATCTGGAGATGTATGGGATTATGCTCCATATCTAACGAAGCTTGAGAGGGATATGCTTGTTTACGGTAATGCTCAATGGACTCAACTTGACGATCATTATGACGATGAGGAGGTTGATTCTAGTAGACCGGATTGGTATCTATAAGGAACTTTTAAAATAATAAATATATGAGTACAAACTGGCACGGAGGAAAAGGGGATAAAAATAGAACCTCAAATTATAGAATGTATACTTCTAATTACGATAATATCTTTTGTACAAAAGCTAAGGCTACAGATGATATCTGGGGCGCTCCTGGTGATGTAGATGTTATTGAAGGTGATACAATTACCTATAAAGTTGAAGGTGATCGAGTTAGAGTGTGCGTTATCATGGAAGCGCCAGGTAAATTTGGAGAAGCTAGCGGTAATAGCGGTAAACCATTCTATATCACTAAAACAATATTTGAAGAAAAATACAAACCATATTTAAAGGAACACTAACATGAGTCAACTAGGTAGAGATTACTTCTTAAAGGATCTTCAGCATGCTGAGGATATAAAAACTAAAGAGAAAATACAAAAAGACGTAACAGTAAGTGAGAATACGCTTAAACAGCTAGAAGCACTTGGATTAATTAAAAACACAAAAACAGATGTATAAACATATTAAGGAAATGCTACAAAACGGGCAAGTCATTCACGTAGAGTTTACTAAAAAGAATGGAGAGATGCGTAAAATGGATTGCACAACTAATTTAGATCTCATTCCAGAGAGTGAGCATCCTTCTGAAGATCGTGCAAGCTACGTTAACGAAGAGGTTGTAAGAGTGTATGATATTAATGCGGAAGGATGGCGTTCATTTCGTGTAGATTCAGTAAATGTTCTCGAGTCAAAGGAACTCTGATATAATTAGGTGATGAAAGATAAAAATGATATCCCACAAGAAGTGATCGACTACTGCATTGACAATCGAGTATCGATCGAAGAAGGAATGGTAGCTGTAATTGATAAGCGTCTCGAGGCCGTGGAAGCTGGCCTATCTTCGCTTAAAGGTGAGGTTACTCAGACAATGCATGAAACTAATAGTAAAGTTGAAACATCTGAAATTAAGGATGTCGAAGACTATCTTGAGTTTCTAGATAATAACGTTCAGGATAATGTTTAGCCCATCTTATATCTACTGGTGTATTAAGTCTCTTTTCGAAAAGAAAGAGCCGAGGTACGGTCCTAATATTATTAGACATAGAACCTGGCTTGAAAGAGAGGTTCAAGAGCAATTCATGGAGAATAATACTTTGAATTCTAATAAAAAAAGTAGTGGCCATATTCTAAAGCCATCCGATAATTGGTACGATAAATACAAATAATGAAAACTACACTAATAACGTTACTAGTAGGAGCGCTTACGCTTGCAGCTACTGCAAATAAGCCTGAAAAAGGTAAAAAGCATGAGCATGCAAAAAAGCTTCCACCTGCTATGGCCAAGTTCGATAAGAACAAAGACGGTAAGCTTTGTCCTAAGGAAAGAGCTGAAGCTAAGAAGGCTTTTTTAGCAAAGTACGATAAAAATAAAGACGGTAAACTCTGTGAAAAGGAGCGCAAAGCCGTTGCAGCTGATCGCGCCAAAGCAGCTAAAGCTCGTAAGGCTCGTAAGTTACCCAAAGGTACTAAAGGTAAAGTGCAAAAGAAGTAAGAACAATGGCTGACGAAACATATTCTCCAGAACAAAAGCAGCAAATGCTTAACCTTCAAGATCAAATTAAATCTTGGCAAGCAATCCTAACTAGTTCTAGCTCTACTCCTGAGCAAAAAGCTGAGGCTCTTAACGATGTTAAAGCAGCCAAAAAAGCATATAGCGTAGCAAGCGCTGGTAGGAAAGCGTACCAAAGCATTTCGAAAGCATCTGACGCGGCTGAAGCTGCAGAGGATACGTCTGATACGAGTGAAGTTGTTGAAGGACTTGCTGAAGCAGGAGAAGTGTTAGAAGATTTAGCCCCGTTACTACTTTTGTAAACAAAAAGACCTGAGTATGTCGAAAAACTACTCTAATTTATTAGTGAAGAATTACAAACAGGTTCATATAATCGCCAAGGATAGAAGCTTCAAATACGAGCAGATTGCCAATACGCCAGAGTTTGATAACGAACAAGCTGCAATGAAATACTGGCTATCAAACAAGGAAGACATTATTGATTCTAATTTTTACAACGACCCTATCGCTCTTATTAGAAAAGAAGAAAGTTACGTACGTGTAAAAAATCTTTAGTCATGCATAATAACGATGAATATATTGAACATCTTATCGGTGATGATGAGCAAGGAAGGGTAATTTATGAGAAAAAACGATCAGATAATCTGATTGAAGAGTGGTGGTATGAGTATGATGATGAGGGTAAGCGTACTATTACTAAGTACTATGAAGAAATTATTTGCGGTGATACTTATACCGATTTTATCTAAAAGAGATATTTAAGTATAAGCTCTTCTTCTGTAAGTACCTTTTCACCCTCCTCTTGTACAGACTCGAAACCCTCTTCATACTCCTCATAATAGGAATAGATATCATCTGCATCAGCTTCGTAGCTAAAGGATGATGTACCTTTTGACGTCTGTACAACTTCATATTTGTCTTTAATACCTGCTACAATTAATTGCTTTAATAATTTAGGACCGGTTTCTTTTTCAGCGCGGTTTAAAAAATCTTTAACTTGATTACTTGTAAACTTACCTTTAAGAGTTAAAATAGGATCATCATATAATCCCCAGACATGGATAGCAAGATATTGACGAGTAATACTAGCACAGTCTCTAATAACATAATAAGCAGACTTCTTTTTAACCTCAATACCAGTGTCAGGCTTCTCATGAGCCCTTTCCGCTGGACCGTAGAGTTTAGCTATCTGCTCTGTGCTGTTGTCTAAAATTACTTCTTCAAACATATCATTATTTAATCGGAAAATAAAAGGAACCTCGATATAATTAGGGTGATGATATTATTAGAACCGTCAAGAACGATCAAACAACAAACGAATATTGACTTTGATCTACTTAGTCAGCTTTTGACAACTGTGCTTGAGAAGAATCATAAGCGTAAGATCAATATTGTTGCAAGAGTTCATAAAAGTAAGATTGCTGGTACTTCATTTTGTCTCCATGAAGATGGATATAATTTCCTAATTCAACTCGATACATCTAAACGAAAGCCTCGATATCTATTCGGTAGTATCTTGCATGAGCTTCGACATTGTATTCAGAAAAATCTATTCAATTATTGGCCGCATACTGCTAATATGAAAACGTGGAAGGACTATTGGTTTTCAAGAGAAGAGATCGATGCGCGTAAGATGGAAAGACTTACTACCCAAGTAATGAAATCGTATAATTCGATGGTAGAGATAGGCAATCTGTTTACTAAACTAAACCTGAACAAGGTTGGATAAAAAGGAACCTCAGTATAATATATATATCATGAAGCAAGAAGATAGAGAATTTTTCGAGAATGTAGTGTTAGGCTGCTTAATTTTTCTAATATTTGTGCTAACTATGATTGCAATTTTTAACTAACATAAACAAATGCCAGAACCAAAAGAATCCAAAAGTAACCGACATTTTCAAATATCAGTAGTCAAATCAGTTCTCCGTATATTCGGGTGTTGCGCTGCATTTTTATTACTAACATCAAACCCCACAGCAGCTTTTCAGTCATTTTTGTTTCTATTCTTTGCAGCAGAATGTCTCGGAGTTGTTGAAGAAATGTAAAGGAACTCAGATATAATTAACTTATGAAACACGACATCGTATTCAAAACAAAAGAAGCCTACATCGCAGCTAAGACTATTCTTACTCATCACTTTTCATGTAGGTTTAACGACTTGGATGATTATAGGATTGAATTCTTCCTAGAAGGAAGACGAGAGACAGCTAAGAAGATGTTTATTGATGCAGGGGCTGTCGAAGAATCCAATATGGAGTTTGTAACAGTTTAAGGAACTCTGCTATAATTAGGTATGAAAAGGGAAAGTTATTTGGTAGTTGTAAGTTACAATGGTCGAGATGAAAGGATTATCGTTAAAGCTGAATCACGACCAGATGCAGAGAACATGATATACGAGAAGAAAAAGCATCTCTTCGATCATGATATTATTCATGGCAGAGAGACCATTCGTATTAAGTCGGTGCGTCGAATGTAATTATATTATGAAAGACAAAAACATTTACCGTGTTCAAAAAGGTGAGAATTATTCTCTATATACTAAAAATGGGGCTAAACATAATCTTAATGGTCCTGCTTTAGTAATAGGTGAAGACGAGCACTTCTATGTAGAAGGGAAAAAGTATACACAAACACAATGGACTGACTACGTGTCTGCGTATACTGCTTATGAAAAAAGCCCTTCCTTAGAGAAAGATTGCTTCATGAAAGCAATTGATTCTCCTGATGGGATCTATGTCGAGGTTAAATAGGAACTCCTTTATAATAAGAGTATGCAGAGCGAAAAGATTCAAAAGATTGCTGTTGATATTAGGGAACTCTATGTTAGTATGACACCGTCAGCTAATTATGACATGAAGAAACATATTGAGAGAGTAGAGAGGTATGATGCCCTGGTCGATAAAATGGTGGAACTTACTGATGGAAAAGCAAATTCTGCCTATACTGATCCAGTCTTGTGTGATGACTATACAGCTTTGACAGGAGATCCCTGCAATCATCTCACTTATAATGAACTCTGTGAGAGTTACGGAGAATTGGCTTTCGGTTCGTAAGAGCTCAAAATTTAAACAAAAATATACATATGAATAAAACCTATACAAAAGAAGTAGCTATCATCGGAGCGCTTGGGCTCGCATTGATATCCATGCAATCTAATACAGGGGATGGTATGCAAATTAACGCTGAAGAAATTCCTAAAGTTGAGGAAGAAACCTACTACGTCATCGATGCTTCTTACATCGATCACTCAGGTAAATACGAAGATTGTATTGAGTACGCTGAGTTATACAAAGACTATCATGAATATATTGTTGTAACGTCAAGAGATAGAGATCTCGCACGTGATCTTCCTGAATAAAACTTAAATACAGATAGAATATTATGAAGAAATTTTTAAGCTTTGGGTTATTTCTCACCGGTGTAGGGGTTGGCTACATTGGAAAGGATATGACATCCGTATTAACAAATCATCAGTATTACACTACCATTGAAGTTCCATTTACCGATAGGGATGTAGAGGTTTCAATTATGCCAGCCCCGCAACCTATTTTGGTTAAGCCATTATTGATGCCCATGCTCACTCCTGAAGATACTAAGCAGGGTCCTCCTCAGGGCCCCCCTGAAATTAATTGGGAGGTTGAATTATTAGATGGAGTTAAATATTTTGAAGGGTATCGATCTAGGGCATATACTTGCTCAGGTGGCGTCCGAACTATTGGATATGGATGCACTGATAGAAGAGTAGTATCCAGAGGAACTATCTCTAAAGAGCGCGCTACTACAGAATTAAAGAAAGAACTTGACGATGCAGAGCAAATTGTCAAGAGCATTGTGAAGGTTAAACTAAATGAACATCAGTTAGCAGCACTAACATCGTTCACTTTTAATTGCGGACCATCAAACCTGAAGAGATTAGTGACTGGTTCAGGAAGATTAAACAAAGGAAACTATGATAGCGTCGCATCACTACTAGCCCAATATCGAATTGCAGGTGGTAAGGTTCGCAAAGGGTTAGAGAAGCGTAGAGCATGGGAGATAAGCGTATGGAAAGGTGATCCTTTAGACTTTCAAAGTTGAAACATAAGGAACTCAGATATAATTAAAGAGAAGAAAGAAAAGAATTATGGGATTTATTACAAAAATTGACTCACTAGAAGATATCGACGCATTTAAAGTGGAAAAGGTTCAAGTATTTTTCCGTGGAAAAAATCCTATACCTGATACATTTTCTCTACGTCGTGTAGATAATCATCACCATCTCGGTATAGTTGGTAAAAACTACCGCCCTATCCAGATGGATGAAATGATTGATGTACTAGATAAGGCTTCAGCGCAGGTAGGAGACATTGAGCATATTGGCTATACTACATCCGGTGGAGGTCGTAAGGCTCTTATTCAATCTAAGCTGGCCAATAACATTAGTGTAGATGGTGATGAGATTGTACCTTACTTCTATACACTTATGGATAATTCTGGAATGGGATCAAATAAGACCGTTCCATCTACTAGTAGAATTGCATGCGATAATGCGTTTCATCTGATTAATAAAGGATCATCGGCAATGTCTAGTAGGCATGCAAGTACGTTTGATCAACGTGTTGAGCAAACTGTAGGTAGTATTGTTAATTCTATTAATTCTGCTCGTAACTTTGGCCAAACAATGATTAATCTGAAAGGTCAGAAATTTACTCGCGACCAGATGATTAAATTAACGCAAACTCTCATTCCAGTTGAAGAAGATGAATCTATAAAGCGGATGGTTAAGCGTGAAAAGCTTGTAGAGTTGTTTGAAAGTGGAAGAGGTAATGTTGGAGAGACTAAATGGGACGCTCTTAACGCTCTTACTGAGTTTGAAACTCATACTGGAAAGCAAAGTTCTACAAAGCTTATTCGCAATCTAGTTATGGGAGGGAGTCTGATGTCGCAAAAGGGTTTAGAACTACTTGCAGCGTAATAAGTAACCGTATAATATAAATGACAAAAATTCTTATCTTTCAAGCATTTTGGACTGATGGTGAAGTACCTTGCACTAGAACGCGTAACTTATTATATTCCGCTGAGAAAAATATTAAGTTAGTAGAGTATCTAAGAGAACATAATATTGATGCACATTTTAAAATTTATGATTTTTCGCCTGATCGCGTTATAAACGAATCTATTCATATTCCATATCCTAAAGGAGTATACAAACGATCTCATAAGCTGAACCATATCATCAATGAAAATAAGCACTTTGATTTTCTATTTTCTTTCGATTCAGATGCCTTCTTCGACCCAAGAGACTTCTCTAAGGTGCGTGATAAAATTAATAATCTAAAGGAAAATTCCATCTCATTGTTTGAGATGGCTAGTTTAGATGATCAAACAACCCAGCACATTATTGCTGGAGAAGATGTTGATCCCTTTGATGATTATCGCTTTGCAACATTTACTCTACAAGCAAAGGGTGGTGTCCCTTTACAAGGAGCATTTGGAGGTCTTGGTGGAGTATTTATTTGCAGCACTAGACTTCTCGTTGAACAAGGTGGCTTTAACGAGATGTTCACGCAATGGGGTGATGAAGATGTTGAGGTATTGACTAGAATCAAGGATAATACTGACGCTGATATTGTTCGCAACCACGATATGTTCCCATTCCACCTGTTTCATTTCAGAGATATGTACAATGAAGACTATATCTCCCCTCATATGAGAGATGAAAGGTGGGAAGTTTGCAACAACACTGAAAATTTGGATTAGATAAGGAACTCTGATATAATTAGGTTGTAAGCACGATATGAACTTAGGAATTAATTCAACTAAATTTACGAAAGTATCCGATATCAATATCCCGGATGTATATTTCAAGAGAATGTCAACTGGCGTTAAGGAGTTCGATACGATCTTCGGGAACGGCATTCTCCCCGGATCTGCAGCGACTGTAACTGCTCAGGCAGGTTGCGGTAAGACTACTCTACTACTTCAGTTGTTAGAGAATCTTTCTAATAACGGGTATGCTACTGGTTATGCTTCAGGAGAGGAGAACACTTTTCAGTTAGCTTTTACTTGTAAGAGACTTAAAGTCGAGAATGTAAGTATTGCTAACGAGACTGATATCGATGTTCTCGCTAACGTAATGAACGATCTAGATATTCTTGTTATCGATTCATTTCAGGCTCTTACTTCTAAGAAGAAGATGAATAGTCGAGAGTTAGAGAAGTATGCTATATCGACTCTCTGTAAGAGGGCTAAGGATGCTGAGTGTTCCCTTATCTTTGTAATGCATCTTACTAAAGATGGTAAGCTTAAGGGATCTACATTAGTACCGCACTCGGTTGATGTAAATATTATGCTGTCTCATGATGCTGATAGTCCTGATGATACAGCGCGTATTATTTCTACTTACAAGAATCGATTTGGTTCTACTGTAGATGTTGAGGCTAATATCGGCCGTACTGGATTCGATATCAAAGGTAAGAAGTCGCGGGAGCGAGTTATGTCTAAGGCTGCTCGTAAGAAGAAGCTTCATAAGGAGATTCTCGAGCTGGATCCTCCGTTGATTACAGAGAAATCTATTATGAATAAGTTCAATCTAACGAAGGGTCAGGCTTATGTTGCTCTTAAGGAGTTAACTGATACGGGGAAGTTAGTAAAGCTAGGTAGGGGTGCTAAAGCGATTTGGAAAAAAGCACACATTTTGTCAACTATTAATGGATAGCTTAGGTTTCAACATTTAATAAATACTATTATGAAAGCCCTATTAATACTTGTAACCTGTTGTCTAATTAGCTGTGAAGGGGGTTATAGCTCGTATAGTTATCAGTCTATTCCATCAACAACAGTAAGAACATATAGAAGCTATACCCCTACATATTATTATCAACCAACGAGAACATGGTGTCCGGCGCCAGTTAGCAGATATAATAGTAACCTATATAGGCAGAGATGGTCACATGATCAGTATAGACAAACTCAGTGGCATGGAGTTAAATTAAGAAGTTATCAAAGGAGCTGCCCGTAAGGAACTCTGATATAATTAAGCATGGAAGAAGATCATCCAGAGAGCGCATTAGTCAATTTGCTTAAAGAGCAGCTTGATGATGTACTCCAACAACTGAAAGCAAAGGAAGAAGAATGTAATGAGCTGATTGAGCTTATTATTCAAAAGGATGCTCTCATTGAAGATCACAAGAGGATTTTAAAATCAGCAGCTAAGCAAGTGCCAGGCATTGAGTATTAGGAACTCCGATATAATTAGGTATGAGCAAAGAACTTCTTGATCACGTCAACAAAATGAATGCTAAAGCTCGAGCTTGGCTGGATGCTGCAGAGCCTGGTTGGGCCCGTTCAGCAGCTATCTTCACAGAGGAGGACATTCAAGATCGAATGGAGCATAATGGAGTTAAGACGCCTGCTGATTGGGATGCTCTTCTGGCATGGGAGGAGTACTATGATCTGTACAAGGATTACAATGGCATCTCCCCGCGGTGGACCAAATGGTCAGAGCGCACTGCAGAGGAGTGGGAGAAGGAGATCGAGCTCCTCGGTCTCTAAGCAAAGGAACTCCGATATAATTAGGTATGAGCCACAACGAAGAGTTGATAACCAAGATTGCTAACGACGTTCTTAACATCAAAAGCCTCGAGACGCGGAACAGCGATGATCAAGACTTCCATAATGTTGCAGTGTGGGAGGTAAAGCAAGCATTAGAGAAGGCATTTGCTCTCGGTATCGAGCGCGGCTGGCAGACCAAAGCGCAACAACGCTAAAAGGAACTCCGATATAATTAGGTATGACCAATAACGAACAAAAACGATTAGCAATTAATGAGATTCAAGCATGTCTGCAGCCGTTATATCAAAAGTTAGCTATTCTCTCCGCGTTAGATGATGATAGTACTACTAGCGGTTGTGGCGATCTACATAATCAGCTATATCGCATGACAAAAGCACTAGATTCATTTGAAGGCGGTTTATACAGCGCAAGTGATATTGTACCTCTAGAAGGTAAATATCTAACTGAGAACATACCACCGTTCAATCGAGTCCCTAAGGAACTCTAATATAATTAGGTATGAGCAAAGAACAATTCATTCATATTGATGAAGGTGGTAATAAGTTCTACTACAAAGATCGTAAGATGACAATCCGACATCGCGAAGATGGTCCTGCATT
>Ga0209929_1000368_pt1 | contig 17095 bp, 28 predicted proteins | sample SalPon2_C_H2O_MG_2_FD_185731 | JGI IMG/M metagenome (GOLD analysis project Ga0209929, IMG submission 185731) | Salt pond water microbial communities from South San Francisco under conditions of wetland restoration - Salt Pond MetaG SF2_C_H2O_MG... ... | reverse complement strand
CAGTAACGAACGAACGGGACTTCACCAGCACGTGCGGGTAGGAATCGAATGACAGCATAACCATTCCCTGCCTTGTCCACCGTGGGTTTCCACTGGCGTTCATCGACATAGGATGACTTATCTGTTTTGGTTTCGGGGTTTGCTGCTGCAACCAAGTCAGCGATAGAATTACGGTTGCGTTTTAGATCTGCAAAAGACATATGAGTTTCCTCTGTATAGTTTCTAGTTTGTTAGTCGTCACTGTATACGTGACAATGTATATAGTACCAAAACTATTCGGACTTTTCAAGCGGTTTCCAAACAGAATCGGCAGTATAAACATAAGACCCTAAGAACTCTTGCCCTTCCCATCGTTCAGGTTCAATGAGACTTAGGATAATTTTACCTACACTAGTGCGGTAAAGATGGTAAGTCACTCCAACACGGGGAACAAAGTTGTACTCCGCATTGTAGAGTGCCTCGTTAAGTTTTGATAACTCCACTAGGTTCTGATACTCTTGGTTCAGTAGTTCTAGTTTGTTCTCGAAATAATTACGTGCGAGCGACCCTCGTTCCGACTGAAATAATTTTGTGTCAGGCAGTTCGATAGGTGGTGCGGCATTGTTATCGCCGTAGGTGAGTAACGCACGTCTTTTAGTCAATGGGTAAAACCGAATCTGCGCCTTGAAGGTATCGAAGTCGTGTTGCTTCTGCTTCGAGTTTGTCTTTAATCACTGGACTAATATACTTCTTTGCATCTTCGGGCTCGAGTTTATACTTCTCACACAAATAAATGATTGCGTCTAGATAGTTCAGCGAGAGATCACGAACGGTTATCTCAACCAATCCCTGAAACTTCTTCTTGGTCATCACCAAGTTCTGCAATTCATTGTCGTCATTTATTTCCATATTATACCTAAATCAGGGTAATAGACACCCTTTGTTCGTTTTGCAAGGCCTTCATGATCGTATGATAGTGCGACACAAATCGGCACAGACTTGTATTCACGATTCAGACCATAGTGTGTGTCCAACCAAACACCGGTTTTGAGATAGGTCTGCATGTTAGACACATACTGTTTAGATGTTGGATCGGAACTATTTTTCCATGCTGAGATCCAAGTCTTGACATTATCAACACTCAGTTTGTGATCTGGTTCGAGTTCTGAAACCGATGGATGTATCGTGGGTTCATAAAACATTTTCTCCCGCAGTTCATCTCTTCGATCAATCAGATCTTGTATCTGATCAACCAGACTGTTTCGTACTGCATCAGGCATATATCCTAAACGAATATACTTCCACCCATGTTTGGCAAAACTGTTCAGGTAAGTGTCTGGTAAGACGTTGATCTCTGCTAGACTATACCCCATCTCAATACTAATAAATTTCTTGAGTGAATGTAGTCTCTCACGATCTGTAAGTTCACCATGCACATATGCATCACACTCTTGCCATGCGACTAAGCGTTCTTCTTCGGTTTTCGCCTTGCACAACTTATCCCACTTGGGTTCGGGGATCAGTGTTTTCTTTTTCTTTGGTGTAGGTCTCTTAATTCTCGCCACGGAACTTCCTATTTGCTCTAATCATTGATTCGAGAAAGTCGGTATCTGTAGATCTACATGAAATATTGAGTAACGCCATGGTGTCCTTGGGTAGACAATGTCCACCATATCCGAACTTGCCATCAGGGCCTGGAACCTGAGAGTGACTCGTTCCAATACGTGGGTCAATGGTAATCGCATCAACCATTGCATCAAAGTCTTTGTATCCCAGATCGTTGTAGATCTTATACATCTGATTCCAGAACGTTACCTTCATTGCGAGAAAAGTGTTCTCGACATACTTACCAAATGCCGCTTGATCTCTCGAACAAAACTTAACCTCTTCGAGGCAAGGTAACACGGGTTTGAACAATTCATGCCAGAATCGCATCGAACCACCACCATAGATCGCAAACTTTTGAAAACGAAACTCATCGGTAGGATTCCGATTGGCGTTCGAACTCGCGAGAAACTCTGGTGATACTGTGATGTCAAGATCATCATAGTCTTCAAGGAATGTGGGTATCACCGCACTCTTGATCAGATACTTGGTGTTACCGTACTTCTCGAACACATCAGCAACGTTGGATGTGTCGCAGACACCGTTTTTACTCATTGGTGTCGCGACACAGACAACCACACCATCAACGGTGTCATCCGCAGGATACTCATATCCCTTATACGGATCGTCGATTACAATGTCGACACCAGAGTGTTCATTTAAGACATTGGCGACTGCTTGACCAACAGGCCCATATCCAGCAATTACAATCTTCAATCTAAACTCCCATCTTCATATTGACCACACCAATTACACGCCTTTCCGGTTTCTACTGCAATCCTTGTTCGATCCTTTTCACAGAAGTGTTCCCACAGTTGTGAGGGTTCGAATGGTCTTTCTATAGGATTATCTGACTCGTATGCCAGATCTTTCTTTTCTTTATTAAATATACGATCCCAATTGTTCTCGAAAACTTTTCTTTCGACACCAAAGGGTCTTGGTTTATCACCCTTGCCCGTCATTTTCTTCAATCTCCCAAAAAAGTTTACGTTTGTTATAAGGTTTGCCTTCTTCAAAGCAAACCCACCAATCTGGTTTGTCACGTCGTGTCCACTTGGCAAACTGACGTTTATCTTCCCAGTAGAACTGACGATATGACGTTAGTGAATCACCCTCAACAATGCAATGGGGATACTGTGCCATAGCAGGGGTTGGTTGAGTAAATGGTTTTTCAGTGTCCGCATTCGCCGGAGGCAACAAGAGAGTGTACTCCAGTTTATGTTGCGTCAAGTGTTTTTTACCGTAACGGTATGTATACTCTTCGCAGAGACATGCCCATAACTGATACAACCATTCATAGTTTGCAGCAGACTCGCGCACCCACTTTGCAGATGGGTGATTGACATGACACGCCTTGTAGAGTTCGGTGTTCATGACTGAGTCTGGATGCATGTATCGAGCAATGCGGCGTCCATTAGTCGTTCGACCTTCCCACACATGTCCATCAAGAACACGGTGAGCAGTCGACAATAATTGTGCATACTCGATAGACATTTTGACAACGTGTTTGTCCACGTGCTGTTTAGCGCAAGTTTGTGGATCGTCGTCGACATAGAATATATTCATAACGATTGAATTTTGTCTAGTAAGACTTCTCCCTTTCGATCAATTTTAGTACAAACATCATAAGTAAAGGTAAGGATACCATAAAAAATATCCCAGATCAAGGCCACTGGTATCGCGAGGGATAACAGAAGGTACTTCTTATTCATCTAACTTCTCCAGTTTAATACCACATTCGATTAAAAATTGTTTACCACTTCCTTTCGAGGCAACGTATTCTTCATCATAGTATACCTCTTTTACACCTGACTGATATATTAACTTTGCACACTCGATGCATGGTACATGGGTAACAAACATCGATGAATCCTCACCCGATTCGGTTGATCGTGCGAGTTTGGTGATTGCATTTGCCTCTGCGTGTAGGACTTCGGGTTTGGTGTGCCATTCACCATAGACATCCAAGTCTTCACCTGCCACATGAAATGTCACACCTTCATAGGGTTTCCACTCTTCGCAGTTGTTATCCCATCCAGAAGGGGTGCCATTGTAGCCTACAGAGATGATGCGATCATCCTTGACGACAACCGCACCAACTCGTTTCTTTCTTGCCGTGGACAATTGAGCGGTGTCTCGTGCAATGCCCATGTAAAAACCTTTATACTTGTCTTTCATAATTTTGGAACATACTCCTCAAACAAACGATCAACTTCGGATGAATACCCCATACTTCGAAGAGCATCCGCAGTGCTATATATCTCAGCACGTTGAGTACGACCTCTTTCCCAAATACGATGATCATCCGAATAATCATAAAACCAATCGTGTGATTTCATGAGTTCCTCAAGACGTTGTATAGTTTCCATCACGCACACTCCAATAAAGATTCGTATTCGTCATCGATACCGTGCATCTCCATCTCTTTCGCGAGACGCCAGTCGATGACAACAGGTTCCGCAAACTCTTCAAGAGTCGGGGGGAACATACCCTCTTCCGCGTTCTGAACCCAACGACGGATACCAACCACCTTACAACAGTAGTCAAGAATCTGTTGTTCCATCAACAAGTCGCCACCAATAGAGACGTGAACATTGATGGGTGCTTCCCAGAAGTCGACATAGTCAGACTCCACGAAGTCGATAGCATCGACCACCTTGACATCAAGGATGTACTCCTGTTCGTAGTCATTGCGTTTGGCAATGCCATTCTCAACGGTATTGTACCACTCGGCATCCGCGAGTTGCTCGGGAGTGCAAGCAACGATGTAGGTGGAACCACCCTTGGGCTTCCAGTACTGAGGGCACTCACCCTCACCATCCCAATCATGGGCGCCATAGTTCTCAAGATACTGAGTTTGGAAAACAAGACGGATAGTTTGGTCAGACATAATATAAACTCCAAAGAGAAAAAGAGAGGGGGAGAAGCAGTGAACCCGAAGTTCCTATTCCCGACGCCAGATGCCCAAAGAGAGAGAGAGAGAAGGGCAAGCAGTGAACCCGAAGGTTCCTAGTCGGGAGACCAGATCTCCCCAAACAACACAAGTATTATCTCAAAGATTCAAAGAAAAGTCAACACTTTTCGCATTTTTTTGGTGAATATTCATTATTCACGAAACAAATAAAACGGGGGTCATCATCCATAGCAATCATTAGCAATCTTCGTTTCAGACCCCGAAACCTTACCCCCGAAGTTACGGGCGGATAATTTCACGCATCGCACCTTCCGATACGTATTGAACACGATCATCCCAATCAGATATTCCGACTTCGAAGGGGACATTGATCTCACGACGCACACGATCACCTTCAGTATCGTAGACACACTCGATAGTGTAACCTTCGTACAGTGGAATCTTACGATCAGAGAAAGCACAATCAACATAGAGTTGACCTTTCTCAATCACCTTACCGATCACGAACATGTCGGCATGACCTTGGTAGGAGCGGAAGTCCATCGCCTTGATGAACTCACCGACCTTCGCAACATTCTCAAACTTCAACATAATTAAGCCTCCTTAGGCGCAAACAATTTACCGAAACCTTCGACCAGAAGGTTGTAGGCGAAGATCTCGTATCGCCACTCGTGATCAAGAGCAAGATAAGTATCGTCTTTCATAGCTTCGATCTCAGCCTTCTCGTAACGCTTCTCAAAACCTTTAAGAGCATCAAGAGTGTCTTCAGTTCCCATGAAACCCTTAATGATTCGAAGTGCTTGGTTGAAATCAACTTCGTTTTCAAGAACTTTGCAGTCAAACTCATCTTGGTAAATAATTCGTGCCATATCAATCAATTCCTCATCTCAAATTACGTAGTAATTATCTCACGAATTGACACTCCCGTCAATAGGTAATTTGTCACAAATTGAAGTTTTTTTAGATTATTTTGTTCTAAAAAGGAAACTGCTTAGAAGTTTTGAACTCAGTCAGATAGTCTTCGGGAAACCCCAGACTCTTCATCACATTAAAACTGTGAGGATTCTGCAACTGGTTGTGGCAGTATTTTGATCGTGCCGCCATGAAGGGCACTTGGGGAATCATGGGTTTTGAACGTTCGACTGTACTGAACCACCATTCAAGGTTATCAATACCCATTGTCGCATACTCAAGGATCTCATCTTTTTCAGTGACGTTTCCTGCAGCAAGCATGTTTGGTGAGAAGATTTCTTTCGCCCAATCAGGCAATTCTCTTTCGCGTTTTACCTCTTTGCGTACCATCTCGGCATCGTTGTATCCAGTGGGTGACAGATCATGAAAACAACCTGTGACCTTTTTCTTACCACACACAACATCGAAACCATAGATAGGCATCGGATAATGTGTCTTTGCATATGCGTTGACGTGCATCATCCAGATACCATGAGATTCTCTTTTATCGACCACACTGATATGACCAAGTTCTAGTTTCTTGCTCTTCCAATACCAGTTATAGTGGTTGTATTCTTCATAATGATCGGGACGACCACCTTCACAATAGAATGTGAATATGCCGGTTAATTCTTTCTTCAACTCAATGAAGTCATCCCACATTATTTAATTCCTCCAACATCCTGCGGTGATACTTAAATCCTTCATGCACTTGATCGAAATCAATCTCCTCTTCTCGAATTGCCTTGATACAGTCTTGGCGATCCTCGAAGAACCACATCCATGACATCTCTGGATTCTTTTCTGAAATGATCGACCCACCAAATAACATCGCCATGTAGTTAAGGTAAACGTGCGACATCCACTTCTCACGATAGTCTTCTGCACCAATGATGTAGTTGATATAATCCTGTGTAGCTCTCGCCATCCACTTACCGTCGAGTTCTTCACCTAATTCTGCAAGGCACTCTTTTATTTTTAGACATCGATATAGTTCTGGATGTGGAAGTTGATTTAAAGAGTCTTCCATCGCCTGAAAAATGAAGTACTGATTATTCATGTAGGCGACCATTTGATGATGTGTTAGTTCACCTTTGAACAATGATTGTGAGAACGGCATGTTCTCTACTTCATCATGAATCTTTCGGATATTTTCGTTCATTGTATTTTTCAATCGTTTCCTGCAATTCATTAGCCCAATCATCGCGGTGTTCGACAAACACTTGTGTCGATCCGTCGTCTACCACAATGAGTGTGACCAGTTGTGTAATTGGGATTCCGGTTCGTTCCTCCCAAGCAATTGCATAAAACGCCTCCTGTTGGAAATAGTTATTTATTTTGTCTGCACTCTTAAACCGACGACTTGTCTTAAAATCAATGACAGATAGTTTACCGTCGAACTCTGCAATGCAGTCTACGCGACCAGCGACACCTAGATAATCAGAGTATAAAGGGACTTCTTGTGCGTACACCTTACCAATCCGTTTATCCAATATTGGTTTGATGGACTGAAAATCACTAATAACATTAGGCATATACCCGTCATAATAATCTTCTTTGTTGTCGATATACTTCTCAATGATTTCGTGAACAGCAGTTCCTCGTTGAGATGCTCTGTATGAGATCTTGTCTGCTTCTTCATTCCCAACTCTCTTACGCCATGCCGCGATACCATCTTCACTCAGTATCGATAGAACTGTGGTGATTGATGGGTAATGTCCACCGTTAGGCATTACATAACGGCGACCTTTCTCTGTTGTGATTGCCTCTAGATCTTCATAACCTAGATCAATCTCCATATGTTCAAACATTACAATACACTCGGCCCTTTGCGATCTATACCTCTTCTCGCTAGGGACTCTAAAATCCTTCGTTGTTTACGATTGGGTGGCAGGGGTGCCGTGTCGATTGGCACCTCACTACCTCTCCCATCACTAATATCAGACGGGTCTTCTTTCATCTGTACTTTTGTTTTACCTTTATCACTATACACTTTTACTTCTATGTTGTCAAGTTTTGGTATTTTTAAACTATCGTGATTATGGTGTAAAACAAACTTAGTATTAGGATGTTCGCGAAAGATGTCTCGCCAGATCGGTCTCCAGTTGTTCAACAAACGATAGTTATTATTGGTAGAACGATCACTCGACAATACCACGTCAGTATAACTTCTCATGTTAAAATCAAAAATAGTATCAAAACCATACAGGTGAACTTCATCTGCTTTGTGTCGTGAGGCGGCATAGTGAACTGCCATGTGACCACAGTTGAAGTTGGTTGCGTTACCCGCATATTTGGGAACATGTGTATAGAACTCACGAATGTTTGCGGCATACTTCATGTAGAATGCAGATCGTTCGTACATCCAGATACGTGGTCGTGTTCCCAACACCCATTGGTATTGATCAAGACCAATCGAACCTTCGGTTAACGCCATCATCATTTTGAAATCGACCATACAGGTTGCGAACACTTCATTTGTGGGCACATCAAACGGTGGCATATTGCACAGAAGTTTCATTCCCTTTCGGGGTTCTTCCTTGTAATAATGTGCCTTGTCACCATTACCAAGTACATGAATAACTTTAGTTGGCATTCCAATAATCTCCAATCCATTCTTGCGGCCAATACGTTCTCATGGGAGTAGTCACTGATTCATTCATCGCTTCTATAATACTAGGTCTACCATGAAAACAAACAATACTCGTGTTTTCAATCTTTGCTGGATACACCTGATACTTATATGACTGTATTTTATTCGGATATAAGTGTTGTAACAAGTCTCTACTCTTAATGATCGAGTTCAGATATTCACCATCACCTCGAAACTGTTTCATCACTGCGGCGCGAGTGAATGAGAATTCTACGTAGACCCAATCCATTGACTCACTTCTCCACGCCATCACGCCTGACTGTAACACACCTTTTAAGTGTTGTTGGTGCTGATTAGCAACACCCAAATCCTCGATGCCTGCAAATGTGCCACTGTACTTCATCAACCAATCTATGTTGGATGTGATCAGTGTGTCAAGATCCAGATAGACAATTCTTCCTTTTATCTCACCATCAAACAACTGAAGTTTATTCCACCAACCAGACATTCCAGGCTTGAGTAGTTTTGTTTTTACTCCCTCAATTTTACGATCACTCAAACACATAAACTCATGCGGCACAGTGGTATTTCTTGCCACTGACGCTTTGAGATTATGCACATAGTCTTCGGAGAACTTATTTCCCCATAATACACAACATACTGTAACCATTAATCAAACTCCGATGACACACGTTTTCGAAGATCACTCGTAGAGAAGCGATGATCACGTTTATTGAAGTATATCTCAATTCCTCTCTTCGCACAAGTGGCTCGACCAGTAAATGTTGTGTCTTTGTACTCTGCTCCAATAATACGAACATTGATATTGAACATGTTTAAGATATCGACTAGGTCATCTTCGGTCTGATAGGGAATGATCTCATCGACATACTTTACTCCAGACAACTGAGTATACCGTTCGACTAGAGTCTGCACTGGCTTGTTTTTTTCAGAACGATCTATAGATGGATCGACCTGTAATCCACAAATCAAATACTCACACTGTTCTTTTGCTTCACGTAACATAGACACATGTCCAGCATGAAGCAAATCAAAAGTACTCGCAGTAAATCCAACTCGATGTTTCATAGTATTTTATAGGTTTCCTTATCGTAACCATGTTTTGCCTGACAACCACCATTATTTTGTATGGTAGAAAATGTATCTTTTACAATCACGGGCCACGGATAGTATTCTTCTAACCACGGAAAGAAATGTTTCGATAAGAAAACATCAGTTGCTGCAGCATATAACTTCGCTTGATTAATAATGATTTCTGCCGCGGAAGGTTTCATTCTATATGCGTGTGCGCCCCCAAAGTAGTCTTTCTGAGTCAACGGGTTGACACCAAGCATACGAGGGGTTTCGAACTTTCCATAACTGGGCGCACCTATCGTAATCGTACCCTTGTGTTCGATGTGCATAGGTAAATTACCAACACGTACCGCATCATGTTCGAAAATCTGATATTCTTCATTGTCACGAACACACATTTCCCACAAGGTATGGTGAGACAAAAATGCAGCAACACATCGATTCATACGGGAATATTTAGCGCCGTCCAATTGATGAAACCACGTAAGATCGATTCCTTTCTCTCGTGCAAGTTTGTCCGGTGTCAATCGATTATTGACTGGAGTAATGGCAGGAAACATCTGAATATCGAATTCTGGCATCGATGCAATGCATCTCTTTGCAGCATCGACGGATTCTGGCATATCCATTATTGTGATAACATATGATTTCATATCAACATCTCTTCAATTTGTTTCCTGTATTTCTTAATCACACATCGTGTCAAATGTGCGCCACCAATGAACCTAACATAACTCTTTGCGTTTTCCATTAACACTTGATACCAACCAAACTCTGCCGCAAGTAGTTTCTTTTCTTTATGTAGTCGATCCACTAAGTCGCAATCCCAAATCTTCGGAGAGTGAAATATCAATCCTCCATCTGATATCATCTTAGATTCTGACCCATGATGAAGTTTTTGATAATGCAGAAATTGATCAGAGTCACCTGCCTGATAGGCGACCACACTACCTTCCAATGCCAGTTCTATTCCCTTTGTGAATCCCTGAACGGGACTGATCAGTGAGTCGTATCTTGTGCGTACTATCACGTCGTAATCTTGCAAATGTTTTCTCATCATATGATTGTGATTGAGTATCTGTTTTGTCTGGTGTAGGTGTCTATCTGGATTGGGATGCTTAATCTTTTTTTGATAATCCCACGTATCATTGACATCTGGATTATCATCGTATGGGTGATAATGAATATCGTACTCCTCGATAACCTCTACTGTACCATTCAACAAATCTGTGACATGTCGAGTCTCATAATCTTCTTTCCATACAGGGTAAAAGAAATCAGCAGTAGGAAAAGCATCCTTTAATAGTTTGTCTGTCAATAACAAAACGTCGTCAGTCATACGTAACTGACCACCCGAACACACGGCAATTTTCATGTCTTCGTCGACGATACCATATGTTGAACTGTGGTGCAATACTTGCGAAGTTGTCCCAATTGGCCTGGCATCATCTGTCGACACATAATCGCATCGTTAGGCCATGCACCAAACTCAGCAACTAATGAAACTAATTTCATTGCGCCCTTGGGTTTAATGTAGTATGCGGAGTTTCCTGCAAGACCCTGTGCAATGTCATCCATGTCAATCTTTGGACAGGGTGTTATAGGCCCCGTATGTTTCTGGACTTCTTCATGATACATTTCAGATTTTCGTGTTGCCTTGCGTGGATCATTGAGTCCAATAACAGAGTACTTACTCTCTTCTAGAATCTGCAATGGTACTTTCGATTTGAAATACGCATCATGTTCAAGAATGAGAAGATCTTCATCTTGTTCTACACAGTGTTTCCACAATCGATAATGCGATAGAAAACAGGCAATTCTTTTCTTAGGGTATGCGGTTAGATAGGGTGTTTTCATCAGACCAGATTGTATGTCCCTTTCCGGCCATTGCCAAGGCCAATTCCATTTCAATCCGTACAACTCCATCTCTTGATCTGCACGTTCTGGTGTCACTGCGTCAAATATTTCGATACCAAAATTATTTCCGACAGCAGTACTGGACTGTATTGCAATCTCTGTGGCGTCAGTTGACTCTTTCTTTTCGGTCAATGTTATGACAAAGGATTTCATTTTAGATTCCGTATGATGTGCTTAAGTTTTTTGAATTGAATTTGAACAGAGTTATATATTCCATGTTTATGTTGTGAGTATTCAACATAAAATCGGACTGGTCGATTCCTATCTTCACCACTTCTAACATTTTCTTTGCACCCTTGGGAGTAATCGCATACGCTCCGGTGCCTGGAGCCATCTTACTACCCTTCCAATTATTCTCTCTATAATACACTAACGGGTAGTCTTCTGGCAAGCCTGCGGGAGCCTTTGTCTTAGTCCATTTGTATCCACGATACTGATTGATTGCCAGTTTGTTTGGCGGTTGAAAGACGTGATCTGCATTGAGAATCAGATACTCATCAAAGTCGTGATTTTTCCAACCACCAACACAGAGTGCATCGTGTTCAATAAACGCACACGGTTCATCCAGTTCAACCACTCGTTCCCAGAACCGAACATGGTTCATTGCACAACTGAGTTTAGTCTTATAACGATTCTGATTCTCTTTGGCAAAATTATTCAGACGACTACCCTCTTTGATAGGGGGATGTTCCGGTAATGTTCGGGGCGTGTACCCCGCAATCAACTCAGGTTCCCAACCACTATGCCACTCAAAAGATTTTAGACACTGTTCTGCCTGTAATACTGAGGGAGTGTGATTTCGAATGTAATGAATGTATGCTTTCATACTTTTTTCAAAAAATATAGGTTTTGATCGTTGATGTCATGACTGCCGTCTGTCTTACGATCAAGTTCTAATCCAAGTTGTGAATATAAATCTTCAAACGCATCCCGTGACATTTCTAATGGGTCAGTATATTTCATAAGTTGTGACTGAAATTCTATCACCAATCTACCGTTTTCGCTTAGTTGATCTCTCCATGTCTCCAGACACTTGACTGGATCATATGAGTGGTCAAATGAATTGCTGTAGACGATATCCATCTGACCTTCCCATTCGGGGTTCACATGATGAAAGTCCCACTGAACCGTGTGACGATATTTCGTTGCGGTGTCCGATATCTCAGTACCGGTGATGACGCATCTCTCATAGAACCACTTGAATAATTCTATCTCTTTTCCATTGCGAGTGCCATGACATAGAATGTAGTGTGCTTCGGGTAGATACTGATATATCTTTTCTATTGCCTTTTTTTCAACCCAAACCAGTTTTTCTTTTTTATAGTTCGCATGGGTCTGCGCTTTGACATACTCATCATAAGACTCATACTGATAAACTTTCCAATCAGGCATAACGTGTTTCCTTGAGATACTTTTCTATCTGTGCGCCACCGTAATAACACTCATGCGTATCACCATAAGGTTGTGACAACATCTGATAGAATCCTCTTTCCGAAGAGAGTAAACTTTGATTACCGTGCAGAGTATACAATCGTGTACTCTCCCATAACTCGCGAGGATGTAAGATCAGAGGATCCATCACATAACCACCCCAATCGTTACTTACATTTGGTGTGGGTTCGTATCTCTTAGGCCACTTTTTTGGAACCATCGCAAGTTCATCAAGACTCTTGTGACGTGACGTTCTTGTACCAAACCCGATGGCAATCTTTTCGTCGTAACTACGTTCAAGGAATGGTCTGAGATCTGCCTTTGTAGACAGACGTGTGTCATATCGCATACGAACAATCATGTCATAATCTTTTGGTATTTCTTTTAACAGATAATCATGAGCGAAGATCTGTTTCGACTGGTGTTGTATTTTTTCACGTAATTGAACATCTGCACCATTCTTTGGATTACGACAACGTTCTCTCAAATGCCACGTTTTGTGTACCGGAGGCATGATAAGTTCTGGTACATCTGCAAGAGGGTGATACTTAATCTTAGGTTCACTATGCAAGAAATACTTGTTGGTGATCTGTCGTATTGCAGATTCTTGATTGTGCCATGTAGAATAAAATACATCTCCACCAAAATGGTTCTGTGCAATCTCCACATTTCTTTTTACATCGCCTCTGGGAATACCAGAGATACAAATTGCTACTTTCATTAGATACCGCCAGGATTGTGTTTTAATACGGGTTGTAAATATCGGGTCAAACTCACACCACCCCCATAGTTCTTTCGATCTTCAGGATTGGGCCATGGATCACATAAAACTTGATAGAACCCCAGATTCGCGGGGAACAGTTTTTCTTGTCGATTTAACTGAATCGCGTGTTTACGTTTCATTTTATACTTGGGATGAATGTTGCAGAAGTCTACCATTGACCGAACCATTTTAGCATTGTCAGGCGCAGCTAATTCCATTTTATTGCAGAGTTCTTTGTCACGATCCATAGAACCACCCCAACTACCAAAACTGATCACTCGATCGTTCTCATAAGATTCTTCAATGAATGCTTTCCAATCATGATTCTGGCCAACAGTCGTATCATAACGCATACGAATAATGATGTCATAAGAATCATCCAGATAGTCACATGCGAGTTGATGTGCGATCACCTGTTTAGTCATCCAAGGCCATGCATTGTTGTTATAATGATTTGTGTACGCACGAGGGTGAACCCTTTTGAGTTCATTAGTTCGATAACAATTGTAGGTTATTTTTGGTTCCGGAAAGGTAACAGTGTCCCACACATTCTGCGGTTTTGGTTGACCTTCCCACGTTGTATATAAAATCCTATCTGCGTGTTTAGTTATTGCCGCGTGGTTTTCACGCCACCCATCAAAATGACGATAAAGACCCGAATAACAAACTGCAACTTTCATAATCTTCGATAAACCTTATTCACTACCGTATAGTTTAGATGATAAATCCCATCCCGTTTAACCCAGATGTTTTTCTTTGTTTGAGGATCTTCACCTATCAGTACATTTCGAATCAATGTATGGTCTTCATCTCGATTTAGAATGTATCGTAACGGGATGTTCACTTTATCTAGAAATCTTCGAGCGACATAATGTTGCGGAGATTTTAAATGTTGATTACCATTTTTCAACCACTCAGATGGAGTGAATTGAATTGACTGTAAATGTGTGTTTATGTATAAGTAGTTCTCTACGAATTTTTTCATGGTTTCTAAATTCGACATAAACCACCAATCACAAGCGTGATATCGATTCCAATTGTCTGCCTTCTCTTTACCCATATTCTTATCCAACCAATTACTATGTTGAAGATAAAAATAGTCGGGGTCATATGAAGAGATATCAAGTGGAACGTGCCATGCCAGATCAAATCGTGTCAGAAAGACCATGTCGTAGTCTTCGGATATCAGATCTATTACTTTCTTTTGAGAATAAAAACGGCAGTGTGTGCCATAATAACGATCAGTCACAGATAACTTAGGAGTAGTTTCTATCAGGTGTTTCTTGGGTTGATATAAATCTACTACCTTTTGATTGTATGGACTGTCCCATGTATGGAGATATACATCACAATCCTCTGTCAAAAGACCAAAATGACGATACTGATTATAACATATTTCCGGATCAATGTATTCAGAATCAAAGTTCTTAGAACGTGTGGAAGTCTGACCAACTCCACCATACAAACAAAAGGCAATCTTCATCGGTTATCGATTATCCAAAATCTACGTAGTCCATGTTCCCATCGTTTGTCGTTGACCGGTTTCCAGTCATATCGATGCCCGATGTTGGGTCTTCCTGAGCGACTTGCGTTTAGATCAGCGTCATCATATCTTGTCCAATTACAATTATTTTGATCCAGAATTTTTTCAACAAACGCCGGTGACTGTTTTGTTCCAACCCCATTGACTGCTTGATCATTGGCGCCAGCTTGTTCTCTTATCTTTATTTCAAAGTCTGGATCAAGACTGTCACAAACCTCAGTCTCAAGAAACACTACTTTAGAGTGTCTCAACGTATTTTCTAAGTCTTGCACCCAATTATCTAAGTGATACAACACACCCCAGTGAATCACAAAATCAAACTCTTCACCCAAATCCCAAGGTTGGTCTTGATCAATCATCAACAACTCTTGATCTGGATTTACTTTAGCAAACCCAGACGGATGGGTTTTTCTAGCGTCAGTAAAAGTCATTTTGCAACCAAAGCGATCAATGAGTTCTCTACCAGTGTGACCATAACCACAACCAAGTTCCAGACCCTTCGCACCTTCGAAAAAGTCTTCGCCCATGACAGAGACGATCTTTTTTATCCTTGACTCTCTCCACGGAATGTATCCACCTTCAAATTGAGCAGTTCCCATTAGACATACTCCTTGAGGAAGTAGTCGAGATCTTCGGGTGTACCTAGTCCCCACATTGCCTTCGCGGTGTGAGTACGAATCTCCATACCATCTTCGATTGCTTCGTTGAACACTGGACACACATAGAACTCGTTGTTGACTCTAATGTCTTTTTCAATCATCTGTTCTGCGTACTTCACAAAGTCTGATCCGTGTTTCCAGTAGTAGTAACCCACAGTCGCATTGTCGCTGATAGGATTCTTCTCTGCGACTTCAGTCACCAATCCATTGTCGTCGATCTTCGCAAACGACCACTTGGGGTGGGTTGCCTTGAATGTCACGATACCACCATCCGCCTGCGTCTCCTGCATATCATACATGAACTGTACAGGTTCCCACTCGACGTATTGGTCAGAGTTTGCAAAGAACAATGGTGCATCGGTATCGATAAACTCTTTCGCGAGTAACGCAGTACATGCTGCACCCTCAGTGATTCCGTCGACCTCAACAATCTTGCAGTTGGGTGCAATCAGAGGCAACATGTTGTCTAATTTGAATCGTTCACGGTGTTCTTTCTGCACCACGAAGATAAAGTTGGCGTCGAGTCCAATGTTCTCGACCACAACTTGAATCATGGGTTTACCATTCACATCGATCAATGGTTTGGGAAATGTGTATCCTGCTTGTGCGAATCGTGATCCTGCACCCGCCATAGGAATCAGTACATTCAGTTTATCATCTTTCCACTTGTTCATTATCTTTGTTGTCTCCAATTTAGGTATAATATTTTCTTTGGTCACTTCATTCGGACTTTCTACACGTATATAGGATGCCCGTGAACGTTCTGCCGCGAGTAAGCCTGGGGGTGAGTCTTCTACGATAATAGTTTCGTCGGGTAGACACCCCATCATCGACATTGCCTTCCAATAAATTTCTGGATGTGGTTTAGAGTTCTTGACATCCTCGTTCGATAGAATCACCGAACAGTATTCGATAAGACCAGACTTTGATAACGCAGTTAATACCGTTCGTCGTATACTGTTTGAACAGACTCCGACCATGTATCCACGAGTTTCTAGTTCCTGAAACAACTCTAGTGCATTTGTGTTGAGGGGCAACTCATGCATGAGTTCCACTGTACGTGCTTGTTTCTTGTCAAATATTTCTTTATGACGATCAACAGGCAAACCCTTACGATCCGTCAACATATTTAATTTTTCGTTTGTCTTGCGACCATCATATATGTTGCGATGATCTTCGGGTGAGATTGCATACTCCTTACCAAGAGCCTCATTTAACGCAACGTAGTGAATGTTCTTTGCGTCAACCAAAACTCCATCGAGATCGAATAGAACCAGTTTAATCATTTGTATCTCTCCGGATAATCTGTACATACTGCTTGGAAGTTACTCACGTCGGAGTTATATATCTCAGGCATAACACAGACTGAACGAGACGATGATTCGGGTACCGGTTTGTTCGGGTATGCCCAAACCCAACCATGTGATGTCAACGTGTAGTCATCCTCTTGATGCCAGAACCAATGTATGTGTGGCGCACGTTCACGTAAAAACATCACCGCCTCGATGTTTTTACAATGAACCCACAAATTGCGTTGGCGAAATGTCAACCACTCCTTGGTTATAGGATACTCGGGCCCGTCATGTCCTAACCACAGACCATCACCTGCCCACAAATCTATCTCTACGTCATACCCCTTCTCGAT
>Ga0209929_1000364_pt1 | contig 17151 bp, 27 predicted proteins | sample SalPon2_C_H2O_MG_2_FD_185731 | JGI IMG/M metagenome (GOLD analysis project Ga0209929, IMG submission 185731) | Salt pond water microbial communities from South San Francisco under conditions of wetland restoration - Salt Pond MetaG SF2_C_H2O_MG... ... | reverse complement strand
CGATTGAGATAGGTAAGACAAGTTATGAGTTAAACTTTGAAACCGATGTAAGTCTTTGGATTTATAAGTAGAATAATGACTAGGTTTGAGAAACGCAGAACGAATCCAGATTGGCAAGGTTTGTCAGATTGGGAGGACAACAACTCAGCTAGAATTATTTGGGCAGTAGATGTTTCAAGTGTGCGAGAGAGAATGAAAGAACTTGGTAAGAGTATCAAAGTTTCCAACGATTTAATCTTGGAATTTGTTACTCATACGAGGAGGAGTTGGGATATGGATATGTTTAAGCAGTCCTTTCTTGACTTTGTAATTTTAAAATTGGAGGAAGAATACAATGAAAGTTGAACTTGTATCGAAATATGGAGAGCCTCATAGGAGGAATGCTGATGTACTAAAAACCAGCAATGGGTATTGTGTAAGGCTTTACAAAGGTGATGAGTATGTCAGAACTGTGGAATGCTATGACCATTCAGAAAACTATGCTGAAGATGTAGCAGAGAATTGGGTACTGAAAGTTTTATGAAGTGCATAGGTAGGTATCAAATATATTTTTATGGTAACGAGGGTCGTAATGTACCTTGTGGTTACAAGTTATTTGATGTTTATGAGGGTAGAAAATGGGCATACTTTGTTAGAGATTGGTGTGAAAACGAGGAACTTAACCTCAAATTTAAACTAAAACTATCATGGTGGCAAGAAAGAAAACAAAAAAGTAAATTAATTACTTGATTTTTGTTGTAAAATATGTTATAATCTTTTTATAATTTATTATAATATTAATATTAATTATAATTATAATTCTATTATAATCATTATTTATAATATATTTTATAATATTTATAATATTTATAATAGGAGAAATTATATGGACGAACTTGACAATATCGTTGATTCATGGTATGATAGCCAAGAGTTAATAGGGACAGACGAAGATACCAACTATGATGAGGAGTTAGACAATGAGTGGTAATGTTTGGAAGTGGGACGATAATTCAACACCTTATGAAAACTTTATGCATTGGTTACAATTAACTAATGAGGAAAGATATGTTTATGGTGATAAAGAATTAAATGCTTGTGAAGGGCAGAAAATATTTGAAGAAATTACTAAAATGAAATTTAATTTTAAGGAGAAGATAAATGAGTAATGATGTGAATACACAAATTAAAGAACGAGTAGTAGATGTTGTTAAAGACGAGTGGGTTTTATTTGAAAGAAAAGATTTACTTGATGATTGCTTGGAGTTTGTTACTGAAGAAGCATTGACAACTGAGACAACTATAAACGATATGTTTATTTATAAATCAATGATAAAGTTTTTATCTAAACAAGCTACGGATACTTTATCAACAGAAGACATTAATATAATGGCAAAGGAAATGGAGGTCGCATGAGTGAAGTAGAGGGTTATAGAGGAACATATCACGAAGAACACCCAGAAGCTACGAGGCAATATGCTTGGTCTTTGACACCAAAGAATGCTGAAAAATTTAAGCAAAGATTGGAAGAAGAGTTTGACTACGAGGATAAAATATGTTATAATACTCACATTACAAACAATGGCAATATATTATTTTTGTTTGATGATGTTGTATTTGATTTGGTCGAACCATTATTAAGCGAGGTTACACAATGAATATATTTTTTACAGATACAAATGCAAAGGTGGCAGCGATTTCACAACCTGATAAGATGTTAGTTAAGATGGTATTAGAAACTGCACAAATGCTTTGCACAGCTCATAGAGTGTTAGATGGTAATGAGTATGCTGATAGTGTTGAACTTTACAAAGAAGCATACAAGAATCACCCTTGCACAGTTTGGGCTAGAGAATCATCAACTAATTACGATTGGTTATTCAAACATTTTACAAGCTTGTTAGACGAATATGAGTACAGATACAATAAAGAACATGCATGTAAAAGATTGGTAGTGGCATTGTCTAAAACCCCTGACAATATTACACAAACAGATATGACACCTGTTGCTTTAGCAATGCCGGACCAATACAAAAAACCAGACCCTGTATTGTCATACCGAGATTATGTCATACATGAAAAACATTATGCCAAGTGGGAGAAAGGTAGGGCTAAACCAATTTGGTGGAGCGTTTAAAAGTTTACAAGGTGTCCTAAGAAGAGGATGGGACTTAAAGGAGCATTCCTGTTTAGAGAGTTTGACTTTTTAACTAAAGACTATGCTACTCTATATCAACAACACCTTGTTTTTTTTGAGGTGTAACACATCGCCCTCGTATTTATTATAACCTCTCTGTGTGTTACTCAATCTACTTGAATGGTAGCCTGTCCATACCTCAAAACAGGCATTCTTTTTTTAACAAAACACTTTACAAAAGAGCAAAAGTATGCTATACTGTTGCAATTAATTAATCTAATGGAGGATTATATTTATGGCAGAATATGCTAACGGAAATGCGATGTGGGCTAGTGTGTCCACACCTAATAAGTTCGGTGAGTATGTGATATACCTACTGACCGATGATGCTGAAGCAGATAGACTTGAAGGTATGGGTCTTTCTCGTGTTCGTGATAGAACAGGTAAAGAGAAGTATGACCAACCAGCATTTAAATTTGCTAGAAAACCAGCTAACAGGGATGGAAGTACCAAACCAGCACCTAAGCTAGTCGATACCGATGGTAATGACTTAGATACTTTGGTGGGTAATGGTAGTGATGTAACTGTTAAGTTTAAATCATACTCAAATGATTATGGTACATTTGCAGAGCTAGTAGCTGTGAAAGTTGACAAGTTAGTTGAGTATGGGGAACAAGACCCTGATAATGAGGAGTTTTAATTATGATAATTAATTTTGATGGAAAATCGTATGAAACTGAAAAGCTTACTGACCCTCAAGCTAGACAACAAGTTCAAGCTTATGTAAGTCAAATTGCTTTTAACAATCAGTTTCAAATATCAATTCAGAAATCCAACGATAAGTTGCAAGAAGAATTGAGACCTTTACTTACAGAGGAAGCTTTAGTAGAACAAGAAACTGCTGAAGAAGAATCTGAAGAAGATAACGAAGATAACTAAACATAATGAGGGCGACAATGGATAATGGTTTTGATAAGGTTCACCAACCTTGTCCTCTTTGTGATTCCAGCGATGCAGTTGGTGTCAATAAAGATGGTTCAGCTAAGTGTTTTAGTTGTGGTGAATTTATGACAGACTACAATGAATTATTTAACGGAGAGATTATGAAAGTGGTGAAAGAAGCACCTAAGACAACGACTGTTTATGAAAGTGATGTCGGACAAGGCACCTTTGCTGATTTAACTGATAGAAGAATCAGTAAAAATACAGCACAAAAATATGGTGTAACTGTCTTACATGATAGAGCAGGAGATGTCATTCAACATTTCTATCCTTATTACACAGCACATGAACTAAGTGCTACTAAGACTAGGTATGCAAAAGACAAGAGGTTTTATCTCTCAGGTTCTTTTGAAGAGACTGGTTTGTTTGGACAACAACTATTTAAGTCAGGCAAATACATTACTGTAACCGAAGGTGAATGTGATGCGATGGCTGCTTATGAGTTGCTTGGTAGTAAGTGGTCAGTAGTTTCTATTAAACGTGGAGCTGCTGGTGCTGTTAAAGATATCAAAGAAAGTCTTGAATACTTAGAGCAGTTTGAGAATGTTATCCTTGCTTTTGATAATGATAAAGCAGGTAATGAAGCTGCCAATAAAGTTGCCAGACTTTTTAAACCATCTAAGTGTAAGATAATGACCATGCCTAATGGGTGGAAAGACCCTAACGACATGCTCAAAAACAATAAACATAAAGAGTTTGTTGAAGCTTGGTGGAATGCTAAGACTTATACTCCAAGTGGAGTTATCAATGTCTCTGAAGCTAGAGATAAATTCCATGATAGAGAAAAGAAAGAAAGTGTTCCTTATCCTTGGGAAGGTTTGAACAAAAAGCTTTATGGTCTTAGACAAGGCGAGTTAGTTACTTTGACAGGAGGAACTGGACTTGGTAAATCATCAGTAACAAGAGAGCTAGAACATTGGCTCATAAAAAATACTGAAGATAATGTAGGAGTTATAGCACTTGAAGAAGATTGGAGGAGGACCATTGATGGTATTCTTTCGATTGAAGCTAATGCTAGACTTTACATTGACCAAGTTAGAGAACAATTTTCTCAGGAAGAAGTAGATAAATTATTTGATATCTTATACGATGGTGATAATAAAAATAGAGTTTGGGTTCATGCTCACTTCGGCACCAATGACATTGAAGAAATCTTTAGTAAGTTAAGATTTATGATTGTCGGTTGTGGATGTAAGTGGGTAGTTGTTGACCACCTTCATATGTTAGTAAGTGCTACATCGGAAGGTGATGAACGTAGAGCTATTGATAATATTATGACCAGACTAAGAAGCATGGTTGAGGAAACAGGAGCAGGTATTATTCTGGTCTCACACCTCAGACGTGTTGATGGTAATAAGGGACACGAGAACGGCATACAAGTTAGTCTCTCACATTTGAGAGGGTCTAACAGTATTGCTCAGTTATCTGATTGTGTAATTGCCCTTGAACGTAACCAACAATCAACTGACCCAGATGAGTCTCGCACTACAAAGATGCGTATATTAAAGTCTCGTTATACTGGTGATGTTGGTTTGGCTACAAGTTTAATTTACGATGGTGACACAGGTCGTCTTTCAGAAATCGTTGAAGACTTTGATGACCTTGAAGGAGAAACAGGAGAAGCATTTTGAAATTAGTATTTGACATTGAGACAGATGATTTAAATGCCACTAAAATTTGGTGTATCGTTGCTCAAGATGTAGATTCAAATAAGATTTATAAGTTTGGTCCAGATAGTTTGGACAAAGGTTATGAACTTTTAGAATCTGCTGAGCAACTTATAGGTCATAATATAATTGGCTTTGATATCCCAATGGTTGAAAAGTTTAGTGGTATAAAATTAACTGACAATGTTGTTGATACTTTAGTCTTATCAAGATTGTTTAATCCAACACGAGAAGGTGGACATAGCCTTGACAACTGGGGATATCGTTTACGTTATCGTAAGATTGAATTTGAAGACTATCAAAATTATTCTTCTGAGATGCTACAATACTGTGTACGAGATGTACAGCTCAACACATTAGTTTATAACAAACTAAAACAAGAATCAATAGGATTCTCAAGAGAGAGTGTCGAGCTTGAACATCAAGTTGCTAGAGTGATGCGAACACAGGAAGATAACGGCTTTAAGTTTGATGGTAAAGCTGCTGCTCTTTTATTAGCTCAACTCCGAGAAAGGTTACAAGAAGTCGAAGACGAAGTGCATAAAACTTTCAAACCTAGATGGGTTGATGATAAACTTGTAACACCATATATCAAGAAGGATGGCTCTCTTTCTAAAAGAGGTTTGACTGATGATGAATATCAGGACTGTCTAAGTACGGGTGACACTAAACCTTTTATGAGACGAAAGCTTGAGCCATTCAATCTTGGTTCTAGAAAACAGATAGGAGAATACTTAACAGAGATGGGTTGGAGACCCGATAGATTTACTCCAACAGGTCAGCCGATTGTTGATGAAAAAACTCTATCTGAGATTACACATATTTATGAAGCTAAACTTATAGCTGAATATTTATTATTACAAAAACGCATAGCACAAATTGATTCATGGATTGAAGCAGTTAAGGACGATGGTCGTGTTCATGGTTTTGTTATTCCTAATGGTACAATAACCGGCAGGATGACACATAGAAATCCTAACATGGCTCAGGTTCCTAGTCTTGCTTCACCTTATGGTAAGGAATGTCGTGCTTGTTGGATTGTCGATGAAGATTATAAATTAATTGGAGTGGATGCTAGTGGTCTGGAAATCAGGATGTTAGCTCACTACATGAAAGATGAGGACTTTATAAATGAAATCATTAATGGAGACGTACACACCTCTAATCAAAAACTTGCTGGACTTGAATCAAGAAATCAGGCAAAGACATTCATCTATGCCCTCATGTACGGAGCAGGAGATGAAAAGCTTGGAAAAGTGGTTGGAGGAACTAAAGGAGATGGTTCAAGAATTAGAAAACATTTCTTTGCTAATAAGCCATCATTCAAGACACTTAGAGATAGGGTTCAAAGAGCAGCAACAAAAAAATACCTCAAGGCAATAGATGGCAGAAAGGTATTTGTTAGAACAGCACATGCTGCTTTAAATACTTTACTACAAAGTGCTGGTGCTATCGTTATGAAAAAAGGTTTATCCCTGTTGGATGAAAGATTAAGACTATCTGATATTGATTACAGATTTGTTGCTAACATACATGATGAATGGCAGATAGAAGTTAGACAATGCCAAGTTAATAAGGTTGGACAATTAGCTGTCAAGTCTATAATCGATGCCGGAGAACATTACAACTTACGTTGTCCTCTCGATGGTGAATTTAAAGTAGGAGGTAACTGGAGTGAAACTCACTAAACAACAATCTCTTTTTCCAGATGACCACGATGAGTTACTTTTTGAAGATGGAAAGATATGTATTAAGTGTGATAAAAAATTACCTTTAACAGCTTTTAGCCCAGCATCAGGAGGAAATTTTCTCAGACCAGAATGTAGAGAATGTAATAATCATCTTAGTAAAACTAGAAAATTATTAAAAGAAAAATATGGGATGCCCACAGATGATAATTATTCTTGCCCTATTTGTTTAGGAACAGTTGATAAAGTTAATGGACTTGGTGGAAAAAAATCAGGAGCTTGGGTTGTTGACCATTGCCATGAAACCGAATCATTTAGAGGTTGGTTATGTCATACATGTAATCGATGTTTAGGTGGCTTCAAAGATAATATAGAAATTTTACAAAGAGCTATAGGATATTTACAAAGACATGAAAAAGAAAAAGAAAACACTTGATACCTTAGTATCAGACATATATGACAAACTCTCAGTCCTTGGCGAGGGTGGTTCATTAGACATCAAGGAGAAGGACATTGACAAGTTCGGTGAGTCAATGAAAGATATACTACGTAAGTGGTCCAATCCTGAGCCTCGTAGTAATGAAAGATTAAGGATGTCTAATATCGGTAGACCACTACGACAACTTTGGTTTGATGTGAAGTCGGATAAAGAACCAGAGAAGATACCACCCTCAGTTTTTATTAAGTTTTTGTATGGACATTTATTAGAAGAGATAGTTTTATTTCTAGTTAAAATGTCTGGACATGAGGTGACTGATGAACAAAAGTCTGTGGAAGTTGATGGTATTAAAGGACACATGGATTGTGTTATCGATGGTGAAGTTGTTGATGTTAAGACAGCTTCCGGATATAGTTTTAGAAAATTTAAAGATGGCACACTTCCAGAAGATGATGTCTTTGGATACATGGCTCAACTAACTGGATATGAGGCAGCTCAAGGAACAAAGAATGGTGCTTTCTTAGCTCTTAATAAAGAGAGTGGAGAACTTGCTTTATTCAAACCAGATAATTTTGACAAACCCAATATTAAAAAGAAAATTAAGGACGTTAAAAACATCATAGCTATTGACAGTCCCCCAGATTTTTGTTATAATAATATACCTGAGGGCAAATTAGGTAACATGAAATTACCTCGTGAATGTACTTATTGTCGTCACAAATTTGAATGTCATAAAGATTCCAATGAAGGTCAGGGACTTAGAGTATTTAAGTATTCTAAGGGCTTGGTTTATATGACACAAACACCTAATCCACCTAGAGTAGATGAGATAAAATATGAACGGAAAGAAAGCTAAACAATTAAGAAGACGAAGCAAAGAACTGCTTATTGAATGGTTAAGAACTATGGTCCCAGAAGGTGAAGACACTTCTAAGATAACGGCTCAAAACCTACATGAGTTTTTACCTGAACAGACTCACATCTTTGCTAATAATAGATTTATGTTAAGTGCTTATTCTTTACGTTGGTTTTATAAACAGGTAAAGAAAAACCCAGATGTAACATTAGAAGATTTAGGAATACCAAATGTATAAGTTTAATGAAGATAAATTAATAGAAGAACTACAGAAGTATGTTGATGATACTTATGGTCAACACTATGCTACAGATAAGTATCAAGCTACTGATGTTATCATTGACTCTGGACATGGAACAGGTTTTTGTATGGGTAACATTATGAAATATGCTAAACGTTATGGCAATAAAGAAGGTCGAAACAGAAAAGACTTATTGAAGATATTACATTATGGTATAATTATGTTACACATACACGATGAAACAGATAAATTTTTTAAGACAGGAGAGTAATGGTAGATAAAATTGGTAAGAAAGAATACTTAGGTATTCAAATAGATTATAACAGAGAATCTAATCTAGATAAATTTAGTTTAGATACCTTGAGAGATAGATATTTTTGGAAGGAGGAAACACATGCTCAAGAAGCTTTGGCAAGGGCTGCAGTCTTTGCTGCCACATATAAAAACAACACAGACTTTGAGTTGGCTCAGAGACTTTATGATTACAGTTCCTTACATTGGTTCATGTTTAGCACTCCTATCCTTAGTAACGGAGGAACCAGTCGTGGTTTACCTATCAGCTGCTTCCTTAATTATGTACCTGACAGTAGGACTGGGTTATCTTCTCATTATGATGAGAACATTTGGTTGGCAAGTGCAGGTGGAGGCATCGGTGGATATTGGGGAGATATCCGTAGCAATGGGATATCTACTTCTAACGGCAGTAAGTCTACTGGTTGCATACCATTCATGCATGTGGTAGATTCACAGATGTTAGCCTTCAATCAAGGGGTTACAAGACGTGGTAGCTATGCTGCTTATCTTGATATTTCACATCCTGAGATTGAAGAATTTATCAACATGAGAAAAGAATCTGGTGGTGATATAAATAGAAAGTGTTTAAACCTACACAACGGAGTTAATCTAACTAATGATTTTTTACAAGCTGTAAAGAATGATGAAGACTGGAGATTGATTGACCCTAAAACAAATAAACCGGTAAGAACTATTAATGCTCGTGCCTTGTGGTGGCAGCTAATAAATGCTAGAGCAGAGACTGGTGAGCCTTACATGATTAATATAGATATCTGTAATGAGCATTTACCAAAGTCACAAAAAGATTTAGGACTAGAAATAAAACAGAGTAACTTATGTTCAGAAATAACACTAGCTACGAATGAGGAAAGAACCGCAGTCTGTTGTTTATCTAGTGTTAATTTAGAAAAGTTTGACGATTGGAAAGATAACAAACAATTCATTCCAGATTTAATTACTATGCTTGATAATGTTATTCAAAGTTTTGTTGAGCAAGTTGTCGATATTGAAGCACTAGGAGAATATAATGCTAACTACAAAAGATTTACAAAACACATCAAAGAAGAAAAAGAAGGTTATGCCAGAGCAGCCTTCTCAGCCTACAGAGAAAGGTCAATCGGTTTGGGAGCAATGGGTTTCCATGCCTATCTCCAATCTAAAGGAATACCTTTTGAAGGGATGTCAGCAACTGGAGTCAACTATCAATGTTTCAAACACATCAAAAGTAAAGCTATCAAAGCAACTAAAGAACTTGCAGACAGACGTGGTGCATGTCCTGACTCAGGCGGTAACAACATTCGTAATATGCATCTTCTTGCTATTGCTCCTAATGCCTCTTCTAGTATTATTTGTGGGGGGACATCTCCTTCGATTGAGCCATATCGTGCTAACGTTTATACACACAAGACTCTCTCAGGCACTTACCAAGTTAAGAATAGATACTTAGAAAAGGTGGTTAATAAAAAGAAACTATCTAAAGATGAGAAAGAAAAACTATGGAAAGATATTTCAGGGAACAATGGTTCTATTCAACATCTAGATATTTTTACAGATGAGGAAAAAGAAATATTTAAAACTGCTGATGAGATAAATCAGATATGGGTAATTGAACATGCTTATAAAAGACAAGAGTTTGTTTGCCAAGCACAGAGTGTAAATCTATTTTTCAATTTACCAAGTGCGACAGCACCTCAAGATACTCATACAGACTATATGCAATATATTAATGATGTTCATTGGTATGGTATGCATAAACTAAAATCACTTTACTACTTCAGGTCAAATGCTGCAAGAGCTACTGAGAATGTAAATGTGAAAGTACCTCGTATCAAACTTGATGAGGTTGATTGTATTGCTTGTGAGGGATAATGGCAGCTAAGTGGAATAGCGGTACAGCTCATGTTCCGGTAACTGGAATAAGAGGTAAGAAAACAAGTCAAGGTAGAAAGAACCTCGCAACTTCTACCATGAATAAAAATTATAAACGTAACTTTAAAAAATATAGAGGACAAGGAAAATGAGTTTATTAACGAGAAGAGAATATTACAAACCTTTTGAATACCCGTGGATGTTTGACTACTATGTCTTACAGAATCAAATGCATTGGATGCCGGAGTCAGTACCTTTACACACTGATGTTAAAGACTGGCAAGACTTGACAGACAATGAAAAGAATTTATTAACACAAATCTTTAGACTGTTTACGCAGTCTGATGTGGATGTTGGTGAAGGTTACACCAATAAATACATGAGGTTATTTAAAAAACCTGAAGCAAGAATGATGATGACTTCTTTTGCTAATATGGAATCAATCCATCAACATGCTTACAGTTTATTATTGGATACAGTTGGAATGCCAGAAGCAGAATACCAAGCCTTTGCTGAGTATGAAGAGATGGCTAACAAACATGATTACATTGGTAACTTTAAACCATCTAAAGCAAACAAAGAAACGATTGCCAAAACGTTAGCAGTTTACTCTGCCTTTACCGAAGGACTACAACTCTTTAGTAGTTTTGCAATTTTGTTAAACTTCCCAAGATTCGGTAAGATGAAAGGCATGGGTCAGATAGTTACCTATTCTATTCGTGATGAATCTTTACATGTGGAAGGAATGACTAAAGTCTTTAGAGAATTTATTAAAGAAAACATTTCTATCTGGACTGACGATTTCAAAAAAGAAATCTATGACATCTGTCGTAAGATGGTAGAACTTGAAGATAGATTCTTAGACTTAGTATTTGAGATGGGAGACATCGAGGGACTAACAAAAGAGGATATGTATAAATATAATAGATACATAGCTGATAGAAGATTATTGCAGTTAGGATTGAAAACTAATTATGACCAGAAAGAAAATCCGCTACCTTGGTTGGATGAAGTCATGGGTGTTGAACACCAAAACTTTTTCGAGGGTAGAGCAACTTCTTATATGAAAGCAGGATTAAGAGGTAAACAAGATAAAATTACATTTAGTGATGTTGAGTGATGAAAGAAACAAGAGAAGCAAATATTTTATCCTATAGAATATTGTTTGATGAGACTGGAAAATTAATTACAGAAGTTTCCGGTCTACCTTTAAGAGATGTGAAGAAAGTTTTTTCTGGACATGAAGCTAAGATTATGGAGAAAATAATTAAGCAAGGTCGAGAAAAATTAGATAAGATTCATCATTATCTTGAAGGTGAAATAAATGCCATCAAAAACTAGGATTTTTTAAAAAATGACCTCATAGAATAGCCTGTAACGCATTTATTGTAGGTAAGGAATACTATACGTCCAAAAAGCTATGAAATTCGTTACAGAGCCTTTGAGAGTCTCCTATGCAGTTTAGCTTAAATCGTGTAGATTTTGATGGATTTTTCCTTACCTTTGACCTTTATAGGCTCTAAAGCAACTAAATCGTAGGAAGAACCCTTCATAGTCTCCTCACCAATAACAATATCTTGTTGAACTTCTTTGGTTGAGCTTTCAAGTCTAGCTGCTAAATTAACTGCATCACCTATAGCTGTATAATCGAATCGTGAAGAACTACCCATATTACCTACAACAGCTTTGCCTGTATTTATTCCGATACCAATATCAATGCCTAACTGTGCTTCTTGCATGTCGTGTGCTATTTGAAGAGCTGTCTTTATAGCTTTGTCTTCATGGTTGTCTAAATCTAAAGGTGCATTGAATATCGCCATCATCGCATCACCTATATACTTATCCACCATACCATCATTTGCTTTCACTGCATTGGCTTGAATGGTCAAAGCTTTGTTCATTATCTCTGTCACTTCCTCTGGCTCTAGTCTTTCAGACAAAGAAGTAAAACCTCTTACATCGGTAAACAAGAAAGTACATCTTCTTTTTTCGCCACCTAGTTTTAACAACTCTGGATTACTTTGTAATCTTTTAACTTGTCTAGGGTCAAGATAATGTTCAAATTGTTTTTTAATCTGTTGTCTTAGTTTGTATTGCTTTCTAAAGTTTAAATAAAATTGTTGTGAAGCGATTATAAAAGTTGCAACAAGTGTCCAAGTTACATCTATTAACACATTTTGTGAAATGAGGTAAAGTCCTAAATAGCTGATAGCAGTCTTGTAAATTGTAACTAAGGTCAATCCTAAGGTGATACCTAAATAATTAATTAGAGCTGCAACTATGAAGCCTGAGACTACTAATAACATTAGTTCAACTACTAATCTATAGTCTGGAATACTTGGTGTCTCTAATAAAATAGATTCTGCAAGTGCTGCTTGTATTTTATGAGGTTCTAACAAACCTGCAGGAGTTGCAACTTGTGGCATGATACCTTTAGCTGTAAACCCAACAAAGACAAACTTACCCTCAACATCTAAGTCTCTCATATTTGTTTGTGGAGTATCGACCCAACTAATCCATTTCTTACCTGAACTATCTGTTGGGATAGCTGGTATGCCTTTGACCCTAATCATCTCAATACCATTCTCATTGGTCTTGATTTGATAAGTGTTACCACCACCTAGTATCTTAAGAACTTCTGTACCGAAGGAAGCTACCCAGCCCTCTGGAGTCTGTTGGATGAGAGGAATCTGTCTGACTAAGTTATCGACATCGACAGGGACTGAGACTGCTCCTTGAGCAGATGCTTCTTTCAGTAGGGGAATATTTTCTAAAAAGCCTTGAGCCTGTGGTAATGTAACATCAGGACCAAGTATAACTGTACCATGTGTTTCTGGATACTGGTCATTATTTATTTCAGGCATAGCTATCACACTAGGAGCTAAGCTGAGCATGTAGGCAAAGTCTTCATCACCACCGAGCCTATCAGGATGGGGAAACAACATAACCCAACCAACACCTAACGCACCTTTTTGTAAAAGTTTTAGATGGATATCTGCTAATGTGGCTCTAGGAAGTGGATAACCGCCTTGTTTGTCAAGATATTCTTCATCTATATTTAAGATAGTAAAGTAACCTGTAGGCTCTGGAGTCTCGACAAGATAATCAAAAGTCTTGAGCCGCATTATCTCCAGAGGTGGAGCATTGAACACTAGAGGCAGTGTCAGAAATAATAATAATATACTAGCCCACTTCATAGTTTCTGACAGCCTTTGGCTTTAGCTCTTTTATTAACAGCAAAATTATTAGCAACTACAGCAGCAGTCAAGGTATTACTAAATGTTAATCCACCTTCATTTAATTTATAAACTGGTAAGAATATAAAAGTTGGTATAAAGATAAGTGCTTTATGTCTCACTAAATCATTTAAATCTGGTTTTCTTGGTAATAAAATATTTGCTTCATAAACACAATCGTATTGCAAAACTTTAGTAGTGGTATAAATATCTAAAGCTTGTAAGGTCCAAAACAAACCCCATTCCCAATTAGATACTGTTTTTCTTTCTGGTAGATACAAAGTATCTTCTACAAAGATTAATTCTTCTTTTTGTTGTTGTGCTAAAAATTCTTTACTGTAAGGTGCTTTTGTAATCTTCCAATATATATCAGGCTTATCACTGAGATTGCTTGATAGTAATGGAAGAGTTACCACCGCCATTAAGAGTAATAGTAACTGCTTTGCCATCTTGTATAATTAAAACTGTATAACTGTTGCCGGTATCTAAGTCCAACCTAACTGTATCTTGTACCTGTCGGTAAAAGGTTATGACTGAATCCGTAATAAATGTATTGACTTGAGTGGTACCATCGTAACCAAAGGATGTACCCTTCACGTCTATATCGCCTCCTGAGAGCTGATTCTTTTCCAGCTCATCGGCTTCTTCAATAATATCTAGTAAGTCTTCTAAGAAGTTGACATCTAAATAATTAATATCGAGTTCACTAAACTCTAGTTCATCTTGAGCTAAGTAATCTGTTTCTAGTTCATCAAACTCTAGGTAATCAACATCTAAAATATTATCTGAACCTTCTGTTTGTTCCCCTTCACTAACAAAGTTAGGGTCTCTTTTTGGTGGATTAACTATTAACATGTTGTCAATAATATCCAGAGTCAAGTCTAGTATGACTGGTCTACTTGGTGCTGACTCAAACAGCTCTACTGTGGTAGCTTCATAGGGCTTATTAAGCACTACTTGTCCTGCAGCAGTTGAGACAACTATTTCGCCTGAAGAGAGTCCGTCTTCCTTTGGTAGTAAAATTATTAAGGACCTACCAAGCTCATCTACAGTCACTGTAAAGTCAGTACCTCTAATGCCTATGGTGGCACTAGGAGTTTCTATCTGGATATTTTCTTTGTTGATAGTGGCAAGTTTACCGGTAATAAAACGAGCTGTACCACTAGCAAACTTAAGAGCCATCTTAGATTTAGATGGGTCAGGGTCATAGATAAATTCATCTATAACGAGTTGTGAATGTTCGGTTAGACGAACTTGAGATTCATCTAGAAAGGTTATACCTATCCGACCATTGGAAGTTTCAACGTTGTCAAAACTATTAATACCAAAAGCAAGGGCAGCAGAGAAAGGGTCTTGTTCCCTTACTACTCTGCCTATGCCTTTTAGTTCTGTAATACTTCCAATACTAGCAGCTTGTGCTTGTGCCGCCATCGTTTTGAACGACACACACAGTACCACTATTACCAGAAGAGGTAATCTTGAGCCAATCACTTGCTAAGGTTGATGCTTGTGTAATGTTAAAGGTTCTGCTATTACCTGTCTGGTCTAAGTAAAAATAACCACCAGCATAACCACTACCTGTGTAATTAACAATGTTTGAGTCACCATCTATATCGACATAAGATGTGGCACTATCAATATCAATAGTAAAATCCAGTTGGTTACTATCACCATTAATAATCCAATCTAAGTCTAGATATTCTGATAAAGCATTTGTAGCAATGTTTAATTCAAAGTCATTGCTGGACCCTGTAACATCAACATAATAGTTACCACCATCGGCACTATAAGTATTGGTTGGGTCTACTTGTATTTCAAAGTTGTTGCTATCACCATCAAACTCAAAGAAACCTGTTAAAGAATCCAGTACTATGTCACCTAAGAATTTGTTAGTATCACCAAGTTGATTGATGTCCAACGTCATATTAGCACCAGTTAAATTAAATGCAGTCATCGTCCCTGTTACTGCATCAAGTCCGCCTATGATGTTAGAGCTACCAAGCTGTTCAACGTCTAAGTTAAGAGTTGCACCAACTTGATTAATATATATTTCATTATCAGCTTTTACAACAAAGCCTACTAAAGCAATTAAAAAAAGTAATCTATTCATATCTCCAATATCTCCTCTCTATTCCTTGTCGTACTATTTCTAGTACACTTGTCTCTATCGCTTTTTGGAGGGCAATAGAAACACTTTCATTTTGTGCTACACCAGATTCTAATTCCACTAACTTAGTCCCAGCTTCATAGAATCTAAAGACATCACTAGATACTCCAACAGATAGAATAGTCTTAGATGTCAGGACTTCTAATAATACTTCCCCTGTATTAACAGAAACCAATCGCAAAGAAACTGTAACTGTATCTTCACGATACTGGCGGCTTTGACCGACACCTAAGTATCTGGCTCCTCGTCCACCACTTTTCAAATTAGTGTCATAACCTATAACACCACCTTGAACTAATAACCCAGCAAAGATTAAAGGATTGAGTTCGGTATCGTCATCAAAGTCCTGCCGAGTTGTTCTAATTATTTGTCGTTCTTTTGTCAGGTTATCTAAACCTATACGTTCAACAACTGTAAAAAACTTACCACCTGCAGCATGTTTAAAAGCTCTAATTAAAAATGCATCTGGTGACTGTGTTATTGCTGAGCTAAACAAAGCAAAGGTACTATTACTCTTACGTTGTCCTGTTAAGTCTGTAAAACTATTAGGATATATAGCAATAGTCGGCTTAACTTTAGCCGCTGGTAGATTGTATAATTCTTGAGATTGTAATTCTAAAACAGTACTTGCTTGTCTCTTTGAATAAGCTCCGGGAATATCCTCATCTAACAGACCAGAATGCCTCCAGCTTGTACAACTAGAAAGTAAAAGAACCGATAGGAACAGTAATCTCTGTAGTATTCCCTTCTGCATCTGTGATTGTTAAAGTTATCATGGTGCCATCTTCACTGACACTGTATTCAATGGTATTTCCTAATAGCTCTAATGTTCCGCTTGTACTTGGGTCCTCACCAAATAAAGCATCAACAAGTTGTCTTGATAATTGTGCATAGATTCTAGACTCTAAGTTTCTAATAAATCTTGCAAGTGTGGTATTCTCAGCTTCTCTTTTAAGCTGTTCTTTGTAGGCTTTGAGTTCTGCTTTGTTGGCTTCCTTTCTATTGAACTCTTGATTCTCTATTGTTAGATAATGAGCTGAAGTACCTATACCACTGAAGGAAGGTGATTTAAATTTATGCACTATTTCATCTGCAATTAAATTACCATTAACACCTAACAGCAACACGATAAATGTTGTTACTAATATTTTCATTTCTAACTTCTCCTTAATCTTTTCTTTGGTCATCTCTATCTGCTTTTGCAACTTTTTCTAAATCTATTAAATTTGGCACACCCAGCAATGTTTTCAAAAGAACGTCTTGTCTAATCGTTTGATTGTCCAAAGCCCTCACTCTGTCAATCAGACTAACAATAATGCCGTATTGACTATCTAACTTTGTCCCTAGTCTCTGTTCCATAGCTGTTATTTGTTCAGCTACTTTCTCATCAACAACATCAAGTTTGGTTTCCATACCATCGACAATACGCATGATTAGTTTGTAAATAAACCAACCTAGCCCTAATGCCGCAGCAATAGGAAAACCTACTTGTTGTATTATGACTACTATTTCTTCCACTACCTATCGCTGGAGTTTGAAGCTCCAAAGTAGAAAGATATGACAGCACTTGCCAAAC
>Ga0209929_1000363_pt1 | contig 17165 bp, 25 predicted proteins | sample SalPon2_C_H2O_MG_2_FD_185731 | JGI IMG/M metagenome (GOLD analysis project Ga0209929, IMG submission 185731) | Salt pond water microbial communities from South San Francisco under conditions of wetland restoration - Salt Pond MetaG SF2_C_H2O_MG... ... | reverse complement strand
AAGATGTGAAGTTAAAAAATTAATTAATATTATAACAGAATCAGGTTTAGTAGAAGAAAAATCATATAAGGATTATAAATGAAGCATTTAGAAGATACACCTTGGTTTGTATGTGATCCCGGAGATGAAAATTATTGTTCATATATAGATACGGACAGCAATTATTTTAATGCCGAACCTCTCCTAAAACATCTATACCCTGATTTTGAATCATTTTCAGATGAAGAAAAAGATGAAAAGTTAGAAGGTGTAGCTCTAGCATATCAAGATATTATTACTGAACATTATGATAATTTAGCTAAAGATTGTTTTAATGTTAAACAATTTGATTGGTTTAATAAACCACATTGGCTTGAAATGAAAACAGAGTGTGTTATTCGTTCTGCTTATTTTAGAGCAACAAGACGTTATGCACAATGGATTACTAAACAAGAAGGTATTGCTAAAGAAACTCTAGATATTAAGGGTTTAGAATTTATGAAAGCGAATTTTCCACCTATTTTAGGAGATTTCTTTAATAGTATTTTACAACAAGTACTAAAGGGTGAAGAAAAAGCTAGTATAATAGATCAAATTAAAGTATTTAAAAAACAAATACTAGGTGGGGAAATCCCATTAGCCAAATTAGGCAACCCCACAGCTGTAAAAAAATTAGAAAAATATAGTGGTAAGAGTGCTCGTGCAGGTGAAATGTTTACTGAAATATTAAAAGGTGCACCTGCACCCGTTCGTGCCGCTATCCGTTACAATGATTTACTTAGATTATGGCAATTAGATAGAAAATACAATCTAATTACGATGGCAGATAAAGTAAAATGGATTTATTTAAAAGATAACCCATATAAAATAGAAGCCTTAGCCTTTTTTGATTATCAACTACCAGATAAAATAGTTGACTTTTTAGATACTTATGCTGACAGACAAAAAGTATTTAACTCTATTTTATTAAATAAATTAGAAGGTTTCTTTAGTGACCTAGGTTGGTCTCTTAATTTAAACCCTTATGTAAATGCATTAAAATCCTTTGAAATCTAAAATTAATTTCGTACATTACAGTTATGATAAGTAAAAGTCAATTAAGCAGTGTTATATCTAAATATTACCTAAATGGTTTAAATAACCAGGTTAAATGGAGAATTAAAGATAATACACTTACAATTTATGCTGGTGAAGCAGGCAGAGTATGTAAAGTAGTAGCTGAAAACTTTCCATTAGAAGATGCTGAATTAGGAGTATTTGATACTAATAAATTAAATAAATTATTATCTATTACTAATGGTGATTTAATGATATCATTAGAAAAAATGAAAGCAATTTATACCAAAATGCATATTCAGGATTCTAATTATAATTTAACTTATTCACTAGCTGATACTTTAATTTTAGGTAAAAATGTTTGGTATGAAGACCCTGAAGAATTAGATATTGATATAGTATTAGAATCAGAAGATGTAGATGCTTTAATTAAAGCTAAAAATGCATTAGGTGATATAGACAATATGTTAATCACTACAACTAATGATTTTGATGGTAATAATATTTGTGAATTTATATTCGGTGATAATACAGGATTTTCAAATAAAATTACTTACCAAGTAAATGGAGGTGAAATTAAAGATAATACCCTAAGTATTCCTTTTAATTCTGATATTTTTAAAGATATATTAAATAATAATAAAGATATGGATAGTTGTTCTTTAAAATTATCAAATACTGGGGTATTAAAGATAGAATTCGAATCTGAAGATATAAAAAGTGAATACTTTGTCGCAAGAAACGAATAGATATTATATGTATAATAAAACATAAAATGTGATTTTTAGGACACGCTGTTATGTTTAAATTAAATTAACCGAGAGCTACGGCCTCACAAAACTAAATGATATGAGTACATTATTCAATGAACGTACACCGTTCGACTTACTATTCCGAAACTTTTTTAAAGCAGACGGATCTTTTCAACCAACCACGTTTGACAACAAACAACCACACCCACTAGATATTTTTTATGACGAAGAAGGGCTTCACTTTGAGATTGCCTGTACTGGTCTAACTAAAAAAGACATTCAACTAGAAATAGATGGAGATCTTTTAAAAATTATCTATGATAAACCAAAAGAAGAAGAAGATTATTCTGGTTACATCTATAAAGGATTAGCTAAACGATCTTTTAACTTAGGTTATAAAGTAGCAGCTAAATTTGAACTTGAAAGTTTATCAGCTGAAATGAAGGATGGCTTACTTCATATTTTTATTCCAATTGCCGAATCTAAAAAGCCTAAAACCATTAAAATTAAGTAATAAGTTTTATTAAAAAAGCGTGTCCTAGCGCATTTTATTTCGTATATTCACGTTACAAATAAATAAGTTATATACATGGCAAATTACAATTTTAAAGGCAGACCACCAGGTACAAATAAAGTAAAAATTACAGACCCTATTTTAAAAGAATATTATATTGTTCAGGATGAATGGAGCTATAATTTAGTAAAAAAGAATAACGCTAGTGAAAGCGTAATGGGATACTACCATGACCTTCCAGCAGCACTAATAGGGGCAAGTAAATACTTACAACTAGATGGAAAAGAAAAAACCTTAGAAGATTATATTAATAAACTAAATAATAAATTAGATGAGCTTAGAAGCATTATTTGATGCGGTTATTGTTAAACCGATTGAAATTGAAGAAACCACTTATGGTAACATTATAGTACCAGATTTAGGTAAAGAAAAAAATGAAACAGGGGAGGTTATTGCCGTTGGACCCGGTAAGCCTACTATTAATGGTACCTTTATCCCAACACAAGTTAAAGTAGGAGACAAAGTAGTACTACCAACAATGGGTTTTACTAAATTACCTTATGACGGAGAAGAGTATTACGTTGGACCTGAAAATCAAATTCTTGCTAAAATACTTAAAACTGTTGAGATTACAGATATATTAGAAGAAACAAAAGAGTCATTAACCGAAGAAGAAATTAAAGATTTATCAAATGAGTAAACAAGTTATATTAGGTTCTGACGCAAGAACTAATTTAGTTAAAGGAATAGATATATTAGCAGATGCTGTTGTATCAACTTTAGGACCAAATGGTCGAAATGTAGTAATAGCAAATGAAATGGGGGCTCCCCAATCTACTAAAGATGGAGTTACTGTAGCAAAATCTATTACATTAAAGGATCCTAATCAGGAATTAGGGGTACAATTAGTAAAACAAGCGGCAATTAAAACAGCTGAAAAAGCAGGGGATGGTACAACTACTTCTACTTTATTAGCTCGTGAAATGATTAAAGCAGGATTAACAGCTCTAAACAATAATGAAAATGCAGTCCAAATTAAAAGAGATATTGACTCCACAGTTAAAGAAGTAGTAAGTAACCTTAAAAATAATATTGCTGAAGACATCTCAGGTGAAGAACAATTAGAACAAATTGCTACTATTTCAGCAAATAATGATCCTGAAACTGGTAAGTTAATTGCTACCGCAATTGAAAAAGTTGGAATGGAGGGGGTTGTCCACATTGAAGAATCTAAAACTGGGGAAACATATCTAGAAACTGTTGAAGGGTTACAGTTTGATAGAGGATATAAATCCCCTTATTTTGTTACAAATAATAGCAGTATGACTGCTACGTTAGATAACCCCCTTATTCTTATTGTAGACCAAAAATTAACCCAAGTAAAAGAATTATTGCCTATTTTAGAAAATGTTTCTACACAAGCACGTTCACTTTTAATTATTGCTGAAGATATTGATAATGAAGCTTTAGCAACCCTTATTGTAAATAAAATGAGAGGTACAATGAAAGTGTGTGCTGTAAAAGCACCTGATTTTGGTGACCGTAGAAAATTAGTTTTAGAAGATATTGCTATTACAACTGGTGGTCAAGTGTTTGATAAACAAAAAGGAATGAAACTTGATAAATTTAGTTGGGAATGGTTTGGTGAAGCTAGAACAGTAACCGTAGGAAAAGAACAAACAACAATTGTAGATGGAAAAGGAGGAATTGAACCAATTGAAGCACGTATTGAAGAGTTACAACAACAAATCGACAAAGCAACAACACCGTTCGAAACGGAAAAATTACAAGAAAGACTTGCGAAATTCGTTGGAGGAGTAGCTATTATTCATGTAGGTGGAAACACTGAAACTGAAATGAAAGAGAAAAAAGATAGAGTTGACGATGCATTACATGCAACTAAAGCTGCTATTGAAGAAGGAATAGTACCCGGAGGAGGAATTGCATTGTTATATGCATCTTCAGGATTAGAAGTTAAAACAACAGGAGCATCTATTGTAGTAGAGGCATGTGCTAAACCTTTTAATCAAATATTAGTTAATGCTGGTTATGATGAAGTTAAAGGACAAATTTTAGCCGATAATTTAGTTAACTCAGGTAATGATACTTGGGCTGGGTTTAACATTAAAGCTGAAGAAATAGTTAATATGAAAAAAGCAGGTATTATTGACCCAACTAAAGTAGCTAGAACAGCACTACAAAATGCTGCATCAGTTGCAGGTACAGTTTTACTTACAGAGTGTACTGTGGTAGATGAACCAAGTGAAGATAATAATAACCAACCACAAATAGATCCATCAATGATGATGGGGATGTAAATTAATAATTAATAAATAAAAAAATGACAAAACAAGAAATCTTTGAGATTATTGAAGAAAACTTTAATATCTTAGCAGCAGAAAATAATGGAACTACTAAAGCAAGTCAAGCACGAGCTAGAAAAGCAGCACAAGCTATCAAACGTGTAATTACAGATTATAAAAAAGCATCTGTGGCTGAGTCCAAATAAGTAAACAAATATCACCCGGAGGTTAATTTTTAGTCTCCGGGTAATATGTATAATCGAATAAAATATTTTGATTATGGATTATACAAAAGTTTACAATTTAATTTGTGAAAGAGGACAAAAGCGTAAAATAGAGGGTTATACTGAAAAACATCATATTATCCCTAAATGTATTGGGGGTAATAATAAACATGAAAATTTAACTCATCTTACAGCAAAAGAACATTTTTTATGTCATAGGTTATTATGTGAAATTTATCCTGAGAGTAAAAAATTAGTATGGGCTTTTTGGTTAATGGCTATTGGGAAAAAAAGATATAAAAAGTTAGAACCCTATAAAGTTAGTGCTAGACAATATGAAACTGCAAGAAAATTATATATTAGTAAAGTTAAAGGTAAACCTATAAATGAACTACATAAGAATAAAATAGGTAAAGCTAATTCAAAAAAAGTGTACCAATTTAATATTCAAGGAGAATTTATTAAAGAATGGTCGAGTTGTACTGAAGCTGAAAGAATAATTAGAAATAAACCTAATGAACATTGGAGTAAATTAGGTAATAACATCGATGCCTGTTGTAGAAGTATACAAAAAACAGCTTATGGGTTTGTTTGGAGTTACGATAAAGATTTTGTATATTTAGATAAACATAAAAAAGGCCATAATAAACAATGGAAGAAACTAATAAAAAAATAGTAGAAGAAAATATTCTAATAGCAAGACGTGTTCCACCTTCTGATCGTTGGAGACTAATAGCAAACGAACCAGATGGTAAAATTTATGGGAGTATTGTTGATACCCTAGAAGCATACATGCATAAAACTGGATTTAAAGGTCATTATAGACTAGAACCACTAGAAAGTAAGTTATATGCTATTAGTAGTGAAGAAGTAGAAATCCACCCAGAACCAATTAAAACATATAGTCTATATGGTGAGTACTCAGACCCGGGAGAATAGTTTATTAAACGAAAAATATAGACCCTTAACTTTAGATAAGTTTGTTGGTAACGAAAACCTTAAAAAGACAATACAACAGTTTCTCGACCAAAATGATATTGTTAATATGCTTTTGTATGGTGGGGCAGGAACTGGAAAATCTACTCTGGCTAAATTAATAGTACATAACTTAGATTGTGATTCTCTCCTCATTAACGCTTCAGATGAACGTGGTATTGAAACTATTAGAGATAAAGTATCTAGTTTTGCTAGTGTAGCTTCATTTAAACCACTTAAAGTGGTCATTTTGGATGAAGCTGATTTTCTTACTATACAGGCACAAGCTTCACTTCGTAACATCATCGAAACTTTCTCTCGTACGACACGTTTTATTATGACTTGTAATTTTGTAGAGCGTATTATTGATCCTCTACAATCTAGATGTCAAGTACTTAAAATTATACCTCCAACTAAAAAGGATGTTGCTAAACATTTACATTGGATTTGTAATGAAGAATCAATTTCACATGGTATAAATGATTTAGTACCACTGGTTAACCAATATTACCCTGATTTACGTAAATGTATTAATACAATACAGTTATCTACACAAGATAATATATTAAAATTAGACCAATCAGTATTAGTATCATCTAATTATATAGACAAAGTTATTACTGAATTAAAAAGTAAGGCAGATTTTAAAACTATTAGACAAACAATTGCAGATGCAAATGTAGATGACTTTGATGAGTTATTTAGATCATTATATGAAAGATCATCTGAATATTTACCAGGTAAAGAAGGTACAGCAGCTATTTTAATAAATGAACATCAATACAAAGCTAATTTCCGAATAGATAAAGAGATAAATACTTCTTCTTTAATCCAAAATTTAATAAATAATAAATAATGTTAGAACTAAACGAAGATAATTTAGAACAAATTCTAAATGAAAACGAAAATGTAATGGTGATGTATGGTGCACCTTGGTGTGGTAATTGTAGAATTACAAAACCTAAATTTAAAAAATTAGCATCACAAAATGAAAATATTTCATTTGTATATGTTAATGCTGAAGCATATCCCAAAAGTAGGGCGTTTGCCGAAGTATCTAATTTACCAACATTTGCCTCATTTAAAAATAAAGAATTATTATCCCAAGATATGGGAAATAAAATAGAAGTAATAAACGAAGTATTAAATAAACTAAAATAGACTATGGAACAACAAGTTCAACAACCCCAAATTGATTTAAAAAACACTACAGAAGTTAAAAATTTTAATGGTGGTGCAATTTTCCAACAAGGAGTAATTTTGCGTAAAGTATCTAAATTTGTAACAGGTACAAGTGAAGATGCATTAATGCCAATCCCTGTATTTTATGACCCAACCAGCCAAAAAATCTTAACAGATTCAGTACCCAAAGATTTAAGAGAAGAACTTAAAGATGAGTTAATGTAGATGAGAAGCATCTTTGATTGGTTAAAAGTAATTAATAACACCAAACCCCCAGTTGAATCTTTTACAGATAAAGATTGGGAGGTTTGGAATAGTTATATGATACACAGATTTATTAGTATGAATCCAGATTATTTAGAGATAGTAAATTATGTTCAAGAATACCCCCCTCAAGAAAAAAGAGCAATATACCAAATTTATAAAGAATTTATCCCTAAAAACAACAAATGGAATAAATATATTAAATCAAAAACTAAAGAACCAAATAAAGACTTAGTTACCCAATTAAAAGATTACTTTAAAGTATCCACTAGAGAAGTAAAAGATTACTTAAAGATTTTGGATACTACAGAAATTAGTCGTATATTAATGAATAGAGGATTAGATAAAAAAGAAATAAAGTTCTTATTAAAATGACAAAAGAATTATATACTATGTTAAAAACATCTGCTGAAGCAGATAAAGCTAAAGCATTATTGTCACTTGAATTACTGGGCAATAAGGCAGTTGGTATTGGAGATCATTCGACAGAAGATTTTTATAAAAATGCTGAAGAAGCACTTATAAATCTAGTTGATGCCGATGATAGATTATCAACCTTAATAAGATATTTTAATGAACCTCAAGAACAAATCAATGGGTGATTCAATAACTAAATACCACGAAATAATGAGTGATAGAGAAATTATGAATGCCAAAAGAGGTACTTCAGCAAAATTAGGTGTACAAGTATTCGAAAAAGAATACCCTGAATTATCTAAGGAATTTAAAAAAATCCAAAAAGAACAATACGAGTTATTTGCTAGAAAGATGATGGACTATGGTTTAAATAATGTTACATTAGGTGGAGATATCGTTAATAATAACGATGACAAAAAATTCTCATTAACTGGGTTGGCTATTAGATTAACTGATAAAATTAACCGTTTAAGAAATCTAGTGGTAAGTGGGAAACAATATGTTAAAGATGAGGGTATGGAAGATACATTCATTGATATTGCTAATTATGGAGTAATAGGAATGCTAGTTGGAAGAAACCGTTGGAAAAAATAGTTTGGCTAAAAAAATACCAAAAATAGTAAAGGAAATCCGTAATAATCCACCATCTCCAGTGAATTATGCTTACCAAAAAAACATCTCATATTCTCAGATGTCAATTTTTAGGGGTTGTCCTCATCGTTGGAAACTACAATATAAAGATAAGATAAAAAGATTTACATCTTCAATCCACACAGTTTTCGGGAGTGCTATACATGAAGTATTGCAACATTATTTAGATGTGGCATATGATAAATCCTTTGCTGTAGCAGATAGGGAAATTGATATGGAAGAATTTTTCCAAGAAAAATTTATAGGTGAATATCGAAATCAATACAAGAAAAATAAAGACCAACACTTCTCTTCAGCTGAGGAAATGAGAGAATTTTTTGATGACGGAATGGGTATTTTAAATTGGTTTAAGAAAAAAAGATCTAGGTACTTTTCTAAACGTGGTTGGCATTTAGTTGGTTGCGAAATACCATTAGTAATTGCGCCAAATAAAATGCATAACAACATATTATACGCGGGTTTCTTGGATGTTGTCATGTACCATGAGGAAACAGAGACATTTAAAATAATCGATATTAAAACAAGTACTCGTGGATGGAGGGATCAGGATAAGAAAAATGAAGATAAACAATATCAATTACTTTTATACAAACAATATTTCTCAGAACAGTATGGGATACCTTTAGATAAAATTGAAATTGAGTTTTTTATTGTTAAAAGAAAAGTAATGGATTGGGATGATGAAAAAATAATGTCACCTCATCAAGCATATAGGGTACAGCAATTTAGCCCACCAAGTGGTAAAATTAAACTAGGACGAGCTAAAAAAGCTATAAACAATTTTATAAATGAATGTTTTAATTCTAATGGAGACATAAAAGATATAGAATATCCCAAATCCCCAAGTAAATGGAATTGTAACTTTTGTCCCTATAAAGAAGATAAAGAAAATTGTGGGGAGGGTATAATCTACTAGAATCCTCATATATGTATATAAAATTAATGTTACTAAAATAAAGATTATGAGCGCAAAAAAAGATATGACACTTACTAGTGTAAAAATCAAAAGCGATTTATTCGAGAATTTCAAAATAGAGTGTGTTAAAAGAAAGTTTTCTTTCCAAAAACTTGCTGATCGAGCTATTTATTTGTATCTTACAGATGAAGAATTTCGTAAAGCAATCACTAACCAAACTAATCTCGAATTATAAAATTGTAAATTAAATGAATAAAAGTTTTAAACATCTCCCTAAAGATAAAAGGAAGAAAATATTATTAATTTGTGATGATATTAGAGTACATTCTGGGGTGGCCACAGTGGCTAAAGAAATTGTACTCCATACATCACACCACTTTAATTGGGTTCAAATAGCAGGAGCTATTAAACACCCCGATAAAGGCAAAAAACTAGATATTTCCCAAGATATTAGCAACCATGTTGATATTGATGACGCCCAGGTTCATTTATATCCTACAGATGGGTATGGTAACCCCCAATTATTAAGAGAAATTATTAAAAATGAATCTCCTGATGCCATTATGTTAATTACAGACCCACGTTATTTTACTTGGGTATTTGCAATGGAACATGAAATAAGAAAAAATATCCCTATAACTTACTTAAATATTTGGGATGACTACCCAGCCCCTATGTACAATCGTCCTTATTATGAGGCATGTGATTTGTTAATGGGGATTTCAAAACAAACAGTAAATATTAATAAAATAGTTTTAGAAGAAAAAGCTAAAGATAGAATTATTAAGTATGTTCCTCATGGATTAGACCCTGATATTTATTTCCCCATAGATAAAAATAATAAAGAATTTAAAACATTTAAGAAAAACTTATTTAAGAATAAAGACCCTAAGTTTGTCTTGTTTTTTAATTCTCGTAACATCAGAAGAAAACAAATTCCTGATTCTTTAATATCTTTTAGGGCATTTTTAGATTCTTTACCTAAAGAAGAAGCTAAGAATTGTTATTTTGTATTACATACAGAACCAATCTCAGAACATGGTACGGACTTACAAACGGTAAAAACTTATTTATTTGAAGAAGATTATCCCAATAATGTAATTTTTACGAATAAAAAATTCCCACAAAAAGAATTAAATTATTTATATAATTGTGCTGATGCTCAAATGTTATTAACTTCAAATGAAGGGTGGGGATTAACATTAACTGAATCTCTCCTAGTAGGAAACCCTATTATAGCTAATGTTACTGGAGGAATGCAAGACCAAATGAGGTTTGAAGATGAAAAAGGGAAATGGATTGATTTCTCCCCAGAGTTTCCTTCTAATCACCGGGGTACTTATAAAAAACATGGTGAGTGGGCTTTCCCCGTTTACCCCACATCTAGATCCTGTCAAGGTTCAATTCCAACCCCTTATATTTTTGATGATAGGTGTGCCTGGGAGGATGCAACTAAAAGGATAAAAGAAATCTATAATTTAACCCCTGAAGAAAGAAAAGTTAAAGGGCTTAAAGGAAGAGAATGGGCTACAAGCAAAGAAGCAGGGTTTACCTGTAAACACCAAGCAAATAGAGTTATGGAAGCCTTTACTGAATTATTTGATACTTGGAAGCCAAGAGAAAAGTATGAATTAGTTAATACAACTGAATTTATAGGAAGAACACTAAAACACAAATTAATTTACTAAAACAATGAGTAAACCGTTATATGCAATAAGTTGCCCATTTGATACCTATTCAGGGTATGGTGCTAGAAGCAGAGATTACATTAAAGCTGTTCTAGAAACAGATAAATACGAGGTTCAACTAATACCCCAACGTTGGGGGGAAACAGCTTGGGGGTTTTGTGAAGATTTCCCTGAATGGAAACATTTATATGATTTAGTTGTTCCTGGGGGTAAATTATCTAAGCAACCCGATATTTGGACCCAAATAACAATTCCAAATGAATTTACTCCTATAGGTAAGTATAACATTGGGGTTACTGCTGGGGTTGAATCAACAGTATGTGCCCAAGATTGGATCGAAGGGTTAAATCGTTTTGATGTTACCTTTGTTTCTTCACAACACTCTAAAAAAGTATTTGAGACTACCCAATATGAAAAAAAAGATTCTAAAACTAACCAAGTAGTAGATATTATTAAGCTACAAAAACCTGTTGAAGTTTTATTTGAAGGTATGAATCTAGATATATATAAAAAAATCTCACCTAATAAAATAACTGATATTAACTTAGACTCTATTAAAGAAGAATTTTGCTTTTTATTTGTGGGGCATTGGATGAATGGAAATTTAGGACATGATAGAAAAAATGTTGGGTTTTTAGTAAAAGCTTTTTTGGAAACTTTTAAAAATAAACCAGGTAAAAAACCCGCTCTAATTTTAAAATCATCAATTGGCTCTAACTCATATTCTTCCAGAGAAGAAATTTTAAAAAGAATAAATAAAATCAAATCCACAGTTCCTTCTGGTAACTTACCTAATATTTATCTTTTAAGCGGGGAATTTTCAGATATAGAAATGAATCAGTTATATAATCACCCTAAAGTTAAATCAATGATTAGCTTAACTAAAGGGGAAGGATTTGGTAGACCTTTATTAGAATTTACAGCAACAGGTAAACCTATTATAGCAAGTGGTTGGTCAGGTCCTGTTGATTTCCTTCAACCTAATAAATCATTTTTACTTCCTGGTAAACTAGGTAAAGTAGATAAAAGTGCTGCTAACAAGTGGTTATTAGAATCTAGCCAATGGTTCTTCCCAGAAGAAGGAGTTGTTGGGGGGGTAATGAAAGATATGGTAAAACATTACAAAAAATACTTAGCAGGAGGTAAAAAACAAAAATATTATTGTAAAGAAAATTTTTCATTTAAAAAAATGAAAGAAATATTAGATAATTATTTTACTAAATATGTTCCTGAATTTCCAAAACAATTAGAATTACAATTACCAACCTTAGAAAAAATAGACTAATGAATTTTGATAATCTAATAGAATGTACTAGATGTGGTAGTGATGCATGTTACAAACAAGAAGTTAACCAAGAAATCACCCTTGAGATGTGTATGGGGTGTGGTTTTCAACATAACTCTATTATGACTAGTGGTAGCCAATTTCTTCAAGAACAAATGGAAACTTTACCCGAATTGTATAAAGTTTTACTTGATGAAGAAGAAGAAAATGGGAAGGTATGGATGCCTACTACTGTTAATATCCAAGATAAAGGAATGATTTTTGCCGAAGGTAATAACAGGGAAAATTGGGCTTGGGCAGCTGTAAAATCTATCCCAGATAAAGAAAAAGGATTTAAAACAGATATGTCTACAGCTAAACATTTCCCAGAAAGAGATTTTATTGGAGCTTTGAGCCATATTGGTGTATTACCAGAATAAAATGAAAATTACTTATGCAATAACGGTTTGTAATGAAAAATTAGAAGTTAAACGGTTAGTTGATTTCTTACTTGCTAACAAACGTCAACAAGATGAAATTGTTGTTCTTTATGACCAAAAAAATGGTGATGAAGCAGTTATTAATATGCTTATAAAACTAAACAAACTTCCTAACTTTCAGGTATGGAGAGGGTTTTTTGAAGGCCATTTTGCTGATTGGAAAAATAAACTAACAGAATATTGTAGCGGGGATTATATATTTCAGATAGATGCTGACGAACTCCCACATAACAGTCTTATAGAAAATCTTCCTTCAATATTAGAATCTAATCCGGACAATGAAGTATATTATGTACCTAGAGTAAATACTGTAGAAGGCTTAACTCAAGAACATATTGATAAATGGAGATGGAGAGTAGATGATAAAGGTTGGGTTAACTGGCCTGATTATCAAATGAGAATTTGGAAGAATATACCAAAGATTAAATGGAGAAATAAAGTCCATGAAGTTTTAGAGGGACATAAAACATTTTCTGCTTTACCCCCCCAAGAAGAGCTAGCTTTATATCACCCAAAAGATATTAAAAGACAAGAAAAACAAAACTCATATTACGATACATTATGATTCCAAATATATTCCATTTTGTTTATATTAAAGAACGCCCTTGGAAATTACACCATCATCTATCAGTAAAATCAGCAGTTATTAGATCAGGTGCTGAAAAAGTAATTATATGGGTTGATGAAGAACCTGAGGGTGAATATTGGGATAAAACTAAAAAAATAGTTGAAGTGCAAAAAGTAAAACCACCAACAGAAATATTTGGTAAACCAATTACTCAACCCGCTCATAAATCTGATGTAATACGTTTACAAATATTAATTGAATATGGGGGAATATATGCTGATACGGATGTAATTGTAATGAAACCATTTACAGATCTATTAGATAATAGTTTTGTAATGGGGCAACAAGGTGTTGGTGGAAGTGAAGGATTATGCCCTGCAACAATGTTAAGTGAAAAAAATTCTATATTTGCTAAAACTTGGTTAGCAGGATTTAAAGATACATTTGGGGGAGGACCCCCGGGTTCACCTACTTGGTGTACTCATTCTGTTAACTTACCTGCCTACCTATCTAATACAATGCAAGAACACATTACATTAGCAGACCATGAAGCATTCTTTTGGCCTCTATACCATCAAGAACATGTTGAAGTTTTATTTGAAAAAGATTACCATTTTCCAAATGCTTATTCTCACCATTTATGGGAATCAAGTGGTAAAAAGTACTTAGATGAAATGACAGAAGAGAAAATCAAAAACGAGGATACAACGTTTACTAAAGCTGTAAGAGATTTATTATGAATGTAGTAGTATTTGCATCAGATGCTAAAGCATTAAGTTCTTTAAATAGTATTATACAAGAAGCTAATTCTTTAGGTATTAAATTATTTGCGATGGTAACCCAATCTACGCAACTAAAACATCCAGTATACCAACAAGGAGAATTTCAAATATTATGTAATGTAGAAAGAAAATCTGTAGTTAGAAGTGAAACTTTAGGAGTAGATTTACCCTTTAAACCTGATTGGTTACTAGTAAACAGAGAAAGATGGAATCCCGAATTAGATATCATTAAAGAATTTAAATTGAAATTTAATTCTAAAATAGGGTTAGTAGAACCTAATTCCCATATTTTAAACAATGCTGAAACTAGATTAGAAACTTATTCTAAAAATAGATTTATAGATTTAATTGATATCTTTTTTGTTCATTCTTCCCAAGCAAAACACCAACAACAATTGGCAGGATTTACAGGAAATATGGTAGTAGTTGGTAATCCTAAATATGATTTAAACCTTAAACAAGATCCAAATATTTTAACCCAATTAAAAAATCTATATAATGTTGACCCTAATAAAAAACAAGTATTATTGTTTAGTTTAGTTAACCAACATAGAAGCAACATTAATAAAATATTTCATAATATAATAACATCTAACCCCCAACATCAATATTTTTATAAACCATACCCTGGAGAGCCATTTGACCCAAAATTTAAAAATGATTATTATCCAAAATTCTTTTTAGATAATTGTATCCCTATTACAGAAGAAAATCATATTTGGGGGATGTTTGAAATTTGTAGCAAACATGTAGGATGTATGTCTTCTATTACCCATGCAACTTTACTTACTAATAGTGAATTCCAAGATGTTAGTTTAGAATTAAATATCCCCCAAAAATATTTAGACTTCTCAGGAGTATTTCAAGAAGGGGGCCCTGGATTAGAAAATAACAAAGAGATGTGGATGCGTAGTTTTAGTTTTACTAAAGAATCCCAATTGCGTGATTTACTTTCAAATGAATATAAAAACGAAATAAAAAAATCAAATAATAAAGTTTGGGATAATTTGGAAAATCCAAAAGGATTACTTAAATTATTTGATGATTATAACGATGGAAACGCTTCAAAACGTATTATAAATGAGTTACAAAAATAAAAAATTCTTTATTACAGGGGGAACAGGTTCTTTAGGAAAAGCTTTAATTAAAAGACTCCAATCACATGGAGCTGAAATTATAGTTTACTCTAGAGATGAGGGTAAACAAGCCCTAATTTTTGGTGGGACTAATATTACTCGTATTATTGGTGATATTAGAGACTATGATAAGTTAAATACTTCATTAAAAATAACCCAACCCGACTATATCATTCACACAGCGGCACTAAAACGAATTGATGATATGGAGTTCCACCCTGATGAATGTATAAAAACTAATATTAATGGTTCTGATAACGTTGCTAGAGCAGCTTTGGAAAATGATATTAAAAAATGTATTTTAGTATCAACTGATAAAGCATGCAAACCCGTTAACGTGTATGGTTCATCTAAATTTATAGCGGAACGATTATTTACTAATTATGATTATAATTCCCCTAGTACTATATTTGCATCCGTACGTTATGGAAATGTGATAGCATCTAGAGGATCTTTTGTTCCCTTATTCATGGATTGGATTAAGGATGGTCAAACCATAAGAGTAACATCTGAAGAAATGACTCGTTTTTTGTTTACTCTAGATAATGCTGTTGATGCTGTATTAGGAGCATTAGACAATGCTATGGGGGGAGAAGTATTTGTACCTCAAATAGATTCTTATACTTTACCCACATGTATTAAAGCATTAGAGAAAATTGCAGGGGAACCCGCTACTACCGAAGTTACAGGATTACGCCCGGGGGAAAAGTTACATGAAGATATGTTAGCTGAGACAGAATTACCTTTTACTTATCAAGTTACAGGTATTAATTTGCTTCAAATTAGACCCCAATATACACGTAGAACCCATTCTGATTCATATTTTAAAAAATATAATGGACCTCATTTTAATTCAGAATTATGGGTTAAAGAAGATATTGATAATTTAGTTGAACTAATAAATAATGGACTTAAGTGCTAATGAAATTATTTGAAACTAAAATATCATCTTACGATACAAACGTAAAAATAGCTCCTATTATACAAAGTGGGGATTTAGGTTTTGGTTCAAATGTTCCTAAATTTGAAGAAAAATTTGCTTCTTATAGTAATAAAAAGTATAATACTGCTTTAAACTCTTGCTCCGCAGCTGGGTTTGTTATATTTGCTTATTTAAAAGAGAAATATGGTAAATGTGATGTTTATACACCTAGTATTGGATTTACGTCTATGACTTGGGCAGCTAAACACCACGGGCATAATTTAATATTTGTTGATGTGGATGATTCCCTGTTAATGAGTGTTGAATCTTATAAAAATAATAGAAAAGTAAGATGTGAGCGTTACAGTGATGGGGGAATAAAACCTGTTATAATGCCTGTTTTGTATGGTGGTGTATCAACCATTCCTAATTTTATTGAAACTATAGAAGAAGATGGTTATAATGAATTTATAGTACTAGACTCAGCTCACTGTGTTACCCCAACTATGAAATCAGATGTTTCATTATTTAGTTTTCACCCTTATAAACCAATAGCCGCCTCAGATGGGGGTATGTTATCAACAGATAATGAAGAAATAGATGAATACACCCGTTCATATAGAAATTTTGGTAGACAAAACACTGATGGTGGTTATCAAATAGCAAGTGAAGGTTTTAAATTTTATATGAATAATTTAAATGCTACAATTGCTTTAACCCAATTAGAAGCATATAAAGATAATTGCGATAATCGTAAAGTAGTATGGGATAAAATCCAATCAATGGAATGGGATGGTAAATTAGCTGAACATGATAATTTATCGTCTTACTACGTTGGTACTTTAATAGCTAAAAACTCAACTATAGCCAAAAAATATAGAGAAAAATATTGTGAAGTTAGACTATATCCTCCACTACATGAACAACCTTATTATAGGGAATGTGGAAGAGGGGATTTATCTAATACTACAAAATTATACAAATTGCTAGTTAATTTACCTTTATATGAGAAAAACATTTATAATAGCTGAAGCGGGTGCAAATCATAATAGAGATTGGGATACTGCTATAA
>Ga0209929_1000359_pt1 | contig 17248 bp, 23 predicted proteins | sample SalPon2_C_H2O_MG_2_FD_185731 | JGI IMG/M metagenome (GOLD analysis project Ga0209929, IMG submission 185731) | Salt pond water microbial communities from South San Francisco under conditions of wetland restoration - Salt Pond MetaG SF2_C_H2O_MG... ... | reverse complement strand
ACATTTAGAGGATTTAGACATATAAAATAAGACAATCAACACGAGAACCGATAACACAATAAAAGCAATCATTATTAATTACTTCAGATATTTTATTTTAAGAGAATCACATATCTGCTTTATAGTCTTTCCCTGTGTATTAATGCCAGCCTTATTGGCTTTTTCAATGAGTTCCGATTTTTTGTAAGTGATACACTTCTTACCATCTATGCGCGTGTATCCTTTTGGTGCTATGGTTACCTTTGGGGGAGGTGGTTTGATTGTGATGGGTACAGCTAACCTTCTTTTGAGGGGTTGTGCTTTCTTTTGTTTTTCTCTATTCATGACGGCTTTCGCGCGTTTCATCGCAGCGGATTGACTCGCGTTTCCAGTGGTGTTCTTTTGCGGCGTTTTTGGTTTTTGTTTAGGAAGAGGTGTAGCCTTTGGTAAGAATGACAATGGATCTGATCTTTTATTTATGTGTGATTTGTATGGAAGGAAATATGGGTCTGAGAATATTTTTTCAAAGTTTGGTATTTTTGTGTGGGGCACACCGAAACGCATTCTAAAATTTTGAATTTTGTTTGTGGTTTTTCCACCCCTATACTCCGGTGGTAATATCCGCAAAATGAATTGGATCGTCTCATTTACGGAACTCACATCTTTTAGTTTCTCCTCTTCTTTGTTTATTTTATACTTTATTCTTGCACATATCAAGTAGATTGCATTTAAAAAGAGGTGTGCGTCATACATGAAGTGTGATTTTGGGTCTATACCCCATTCTTTTCTTAAACCACTAATGTTTGGATTTACGATATTTCTCATAGTAGAAAGTCCATAGTCGTTCAAAAGTAATTTGAGTCCTACATCTTCTACACGAAGTGTCATATTACCAATTTTATAGGTTTCTCGTTTGAGTGTGGGCGTGTCCACATTTACTAGAATGTTATTTGCATGTAAGTCATTGTGCCTGAAAGATGGGTACTTTTTGTGTATTCTATAAAGATTATAAAGCACCTGTGTTATTATGAATCTAAAGTGAATTGGTCTTAAATTTGTTATATTTTTAACAATGTATTCTTCGAGTGTACCACCATTCGCATATTCGCTATACATAATGTGTTTACCTTTACAACTTTCGAGTGCGTACATGTTTGTGCCACCAAGTTTACTCATGAGTTTACCAATCCTGTATTCCTTACCAAGTGGCTCACGTTGCACTTTTATGGCTATGTCTTTTTTACACTCTTTGTCTACACACCCAAAGAACACTTCACCATATGCACCTTCTCCAATCTTCTTGGTACCTACACGCGTTCGCATGGCTTTTCTAATAGAAAAATTTGGTGTCTTATTATTGTTAATCGTGTAAAATATTTTTTCTGGATTACAACCTATTTTTTTTATTGCTTCGGTGATTTCCTTGCTTATGACCTCATGATCTTTAGGGGTTCTGGCTTTACCAACCTTAGCCCTGATGACCCTGAGATTTCGCATATGCTGTTCCACCTGCATTTAATGTATTGCTAGATTTTATTCGTCGACTTGACATTCCTCCTCATAGTATTCTTCTTCGGCACCTTCGTCAACCGCGCCACTTGACGCCGAGGTTTCAATACCTTGGAAGGCAAAAGACGGAAGCTTCGTCGATTGTTGGAAAAGAGCTTGAGATAAACGCAAACTCACACCAAACTTATTGTCAATGAACCAGATTTGAGTTACATTGACGATACACAAGCACCGCTGACCCTTTTCGATGGAATCAATTGGAACAAGTTCTTGTTTTGGGTTATACGCCTCAGCCATGAATTCACCGGTTGGCTTCGTCATGACCTTGAGTTTAATGGTATCTGGGTAGTCTTCTTTGCCTGGGCGAACGAGAGGCTTGTATAAGGCTTCCTTCATAACTTCCGGATTGTATACCTTTCCGAGCCATTCCTTAGAGTTTGCCGCGACCGTCTCAATGATTCGCGCGTCAAGCTGCTTAAGCTTTTCGGCGAGTTCGACGGCGAGCTCGTTGTCCGGATCAATAGACAAATCGAGCGAATACGACGTCTTGTTAGTCGTCTCATCAGTAAAGGCGCTCAAACCGTAAGGGCTTCGCATGAATGGAAGTTGCAAGTACAATTTCCCCTTACCATCGGCGGTGTTAATGTATACTGTCTTGCCACCGTTCTTGTTCTTCTTCATCTTACTGAAAACGACAGAGGACGGATCGAAAGTGTTGGAAAGTTGGATCATATTAGTAGACGACATTTGCTTGTTTGTATATGATATGATGGTGTACAAACTTTAAGTACGTTTTTTTTCTCAGTCTACAATATAAAATTACACATGGGTATCTTTAAAGATTGTGGTTGTGGATGTGGGGGTGCAAAGGCTCAGCAGAAATTTTTGATTTCTTCTATGTCTGCCCTCGTATTCTTTATCATTGCGAACCCAGATACATTTCGATTGACACGCTCCATCTTCGGTCGATGGGTGTCTGGTCCAACCGGTTGTCCCACTTTGCGAGGTCTCGCGCTTCACACCGTTGTGTTTTTGCTCATCACGTGGGCGATGATGAACGTTAAGAAGGAAGACTATTCCATCGAAGGGGGGATGCCAATGATGGTTGGACCTTCCCCAGAAGAAGAAAAACCTATCATCACTCCACCAATGGCTGAAATGCCAGAACCCCTCCCCGGTTTTAGTGAAATGCAATATGATTCGATTGACAGTGGACTCGAACTCGCACCACTCGATATCATGGGTGGTGAAATCGACAAACCAGTGACTCTCAAGGTTCATGTACAAGAGCAAACCACTTGCCAATGTGACAACGGTAAGACTATCACCATCAAATAAATTAATTATATATAGATAATAATCAATATAGTAAATGGCAAAATACCATTTAGTATATTGAAGTTTTTAAAAATCTTCATCAAATTCGATTTCACATGAATCTTCGTCCATTTTTCCGTAGTCTCCAACTCTCTTTTCGAAGAAGTTTGTCTTTCCATCGAGACTTATGTTTTCCATGAACTCGAATGGATTGGTCGAATTCCAAATCTTTTCCTGACCCACTTGTTTTAAAAGCCTGTCCGACACATATTCAATGTATTGTGTCATTTTCTCGGAGTTCATACCAATGAGACTACATGGAAGTGCATCTAAGATGAACTCTTTCTCTATCTCCACCGCCTCCTTCACGATTTGATTAATTGTGTCGACACTTGGTTTAAATTTAAGCATGTTGAATAATTCAACCGCAAATTGCTGATGAAGTCCTTCATCTCTGCTTATTAATTCATTACTAAAACACAAACCCGGGAGAAGCCCACGCTTCTTGAGCCAGAAAATGGCACAGAAACTCCCGGAAAAGAATATACCTTCCACACATGCAAATGCAAGTAGGCGTTCACTGAATGGTCTCGTATTATCAAACCACTTCATAGCCCATCTCGCCTTTTTCTCGATACACGGCACCCGCTGTATTGCCGAAAATAATTCCTTTTTTTCCGAAGGTGAACGAATATACTTATCTATCAACTTACTGTATGTTTCTCCGTGAACCATCTCGTTGTGTGCTTGATATGCATAAAACGACCTAGCTTCGGGGTATTGTACTTCATCCGCGAAATTATTATTGAGATTTTCAAATACGATACCATCCGACCCGGCAAAAAATGCCAATATAGTCTTAATAAAATGCCGTTCATTGTCGGTAAGTTTGTTCCAATCATCCATATCTTTCGATAGATCGACCTCCTCCGCCGTCCAGTTGCTCATTTGTGCTTGCTTATACAATGCCCATAAATTGTCATGTTGAATAGGGAACACAGTAAACCTACTCAACGTTGGTAATAACATTGGTTCTGTGTCTTCGATATAGTCTTGAAAGTCGAAAAAAGAACCATGGTGTTTTCCGTCGATAAAAATTTGTGGGTACGCGGCAAATGGTTTACCGCACAATTTTTCTAAATCGGCTTTTTCAATTTTTGTCTTCTTATAATCTAAGCATAATTCCTTGCACATATCTTCAGCTAGGTCGCAGTATTTACATCCATCCTTCGAAAAAATCTCAATCCCCATGTGTGTTATTACCTGAAAATATTTTTGTCTCAAAACTTTAAGAATGATTAATTTTTCAGAGATCCAGCCTGGTGATCTCATAAAAGTTTTATTGAATATTGATGATGTTGATGATGAGATGTACGCAACAACGAAAGAGAATATGAACGACTATCTCACCGTCAATTATTACCTAGACACGTCTCTCGTGTATAAAGGTGCTCGTGTATATGAACTTGACGAAAATGAAGAACTTGTACAACCAGAAAACTTATGTGAACATTATCCGGATGGAACATCCTTGTTTTGTAAAATAGGTGACTCTATGTATTGCATAAAGGATGAAATAGACGACGATATGGACAGTGATATCATAGATGAATCGGATGAGGAAAGTGATCTAGAAGGATTCATTGTCCCAGACGATGAAATAGACGGACAGGTCATTCCACCATCGTCACACAAAGAGGTTGACCGTGAGTGGAATGAATGGAAACCCACGAGTCCCGGTTCTCGTAAATTTAAACAGGTCGTTGATTCGATCGAAGAGTTTGCAAAGATACACGCAGATAATCTAAATTTTTGAAAACCTAAGTGCGCATTTTCAAAATTCAAAAAAAGGTTCTTTTTGATATGGAAAGATTGACTGCTATTTGGTCGGATGTCGACCGTTTAATGAATAAACCTACTATAAGAAAGTCAATCAATACGCATTTATGTATAAATTGCAACGGTGTAAAAGTATTCACAAGAGAAGGAATGCCCGTGTGCTCCCAGTGTGGACTCACACAAGCGCATTTCATAGATGACAGCCCGGAGTGGACGAGTGGACTCAGTGAAGATGGGCGTGTCAATGACCCATCTAGGTGTGGAAATCCAAATCCAAACCCAGAACTATTTTCGGATGCGTGGGGCAAAGGAACTGTCATATCAACAAAGGGTACATCTACGTACGAGAACAAACGAATGGCAAAAATAAATTTTCATCAATCGATGAATCACACGGATAGGTCATTATTTCATGCCTATAAGGACATAGATGAAGCCTGTCATACACTACCGGATAGTGTACTAAAAGACGCCAAGATGATGTATAGGAAATTTAACGTAGAAAAGCTGACTCGTGGAGCTGTGCGTTTAGGAATAAAAGCAAACTGCGTCTTATATGCATGTAGACTTTCAAAAATTCCTAGGACAACAAAGGAAATAGCTGACATGTTTGGTATTCAATCAAAAGACCTTAGCCGAACTACACAGATGTTCAAGGATACTCTTCTAGGTAAAACGGAAAAGAATTACGTAACGAAACCTTTTAACGTCATGCAACGTTTATTGAATTCATTTGAAGTTACGCGCGCAGAGAGATTGGAGTGTAACAAGATGTGTTCAAAGTTAGAAAATTGTGCGGAGCTCATGAGTAAAACACCGAATAGTGTAGCATCGGTGGTAATTTACATCGTGATGAAAGGTCAAGTTTCTAAGAATGAAATAAATGATAAATGTTCTGTGTCGATACCAACTATAAACAAGATAGAAAGTATAATTAAACGATACTTAGAGGAATGATTGTAATATAACTTAATATGGTCAAGTTGTTTTTAGCTACACCATGCTATGGTGGTCTATGTCTCGAAAAGTTTATGACGAGTGTCATTAAACTTCAAATCGCACTCATTAAAGAAGGTATTCAACTCATGATTGATACCACAGAAAACGAATCACTTGTACACAGAGCTCGAAACGTTGCAGTTGGTCGTTTTATGCAAAAAACGGATGCAGATTTATTCATGTTTATCGATGCAGATATTGATTTTAATGCTGACTCAGTGGTTCGCCTTGTAAGGTCTGGACATGATGTGTCGGTAGCGGTATACCCAAAGAAGGTTGTCGTATGGGATCAAGCAAAGACTGCAATCGAACAAGGTGATGACCGAAATATGGCAATGTTATCTTCGAGTCTCGTTGCGAATATAGGGGCGCAACGGCGTTCGGTAGAAAATGGCTTTGTGGAAGTACTCGACGGGCCCACTGGTTTTATGGTTATTACTCGCAAAGCGTTTGAAAAGATGCACGAACACTTCACGGAATTGAATTGCAAAAATGATCACCAAAATAGGGACTTTGATGAGTACTGCGCATTGTTTGACTGTATGATTGATCCAGAATCTCGTAGATATCTTTCCGAAGATTACGCATTCTGTCGAAGATGGCAACAAGTTGGGGGGAAGATTTATGCCGATATTAACACAACATTGGGACATGTTGGTAACCTACCATTCTCTGGTTGTATGAATGATAGGCTTAAGGCTTAGAGTTTTATAGTTACTAATGAAACTGGCAACTATCATCGTCACGCGAAGTAAATCATGTCATGTAAAGACGTTACACACTGTTCTCCGTTTAAACCTCTTGTGTATCCAAACAAGGGGCATTCAAAATGAAGTGGTGTACGTGAATGATGATCCATATGAGAAGTCAGAGATTATCCAGAAGTATATGAAGACCGTCGATCGTATTTTATTTATTGATTTTAGTGTGGCGATGGATGAGGGTTCCATCGCTCAAGTATTTAAATCACACGAAGGACTTGGGTGTTTGGTTTTTCCGGGTGTAAAGGAGGGGATTGACTGGGAACAATTTAAAAAGGGTGTAAAAGAACAAACGACCGAGCCAGTGAGTCAAATTGGACTCCATTTTGATACAGAAGTCGGTAAAATGATTACTGAAGATATCTACCAAGTCGTGTCTTCGGAAGCGCGATGTTGGTTAATGATGTGTAAGAATACATGTAAGTTCGTGAGAGATAAGAGAACGCATGATTACCGAGTTCCACCGAGAATGGGACAAATGTTTTCTAAATTCAAGGAGTTGGGTGTCAAAATCAATGCTTATACAGCATCTAAGTTGACCATGACATATACCCATGAATGTGTGAGTAACTTGTTGAACGCTGCCGGTATTAAAGCTAATTAAAGATTTAATATAAAATATTAAACAGATGTCACGAGTATCTGTAAAGAGAGATGATCCACTTTACAAATACGCGATAAAATACATGGAAGATGCCTGGGGAACCATACCCAATAGATTTCCGGGGTGTCAACCGATCTCTATCGAATATAAACACTTCGATTTACTTCGCAAAAATGATTACGTGGTTTGCGAAAAAACGGATGGTGTTCGATTTATGTTATTGGCATTCATGTATGGGACTCATAAAGTGTGTGTTCTCGTGAACAGGGCTCTTGATGTATTTTTATGTAAACTTACATTTAGACGACCGTTTTATGATGGTACGATTCTGGAAGGGGAATTGTATAAAGATACATTTTTCATATATGACTGTTTGAAAGAGTCGGGTGTTATTGTGGGTCACAAGAATTTTATTGATAGACTTGAACACTGTGAAAAGGCGGCTAAAAAACTACTCGCATTGAAAGCTGACACGACTAAAATACAAGTAAAGAAGTTTCATCTTATGTGTGATTATGAATACTTCTTAAATGAATACATGCCCACCGTAACTCAAGAAGTCGATGGACTCATATTTACACCCATTCAGTGTCCCGTAAAGATAGGGACTCATGAAACCATGTTTAAATGGAAACCACGTGATAAAAATACGATTGATTTCAAACTAAAAATGGTTGATAATGCGTGGAGAATGTATGTTCAAGAAAAGGGAGAACTTGTTTTTGAGTCTATAATTCCAGAAGATAAATTCGATTGCTCGTGGTTACGTGAAAACATGATTGTGGAATGCGAATATATGACAAATGACATTCCCATGTGGTGGAGACCCATCAAAGAGCGCACAGACAAAACGTACCCAAATAACAGAAGAACGTTTTATAGAACGTTAGTAAACATAAAAGAGGATATCAAAATTACGGATTTTTTAAGGTGTATATGAGAATGTAGTATCCAGCCACATCTTTCAATTGAGTCTCACCCACATGATCATCATCTTGTGCGTACCATTTATCGTTAAATTTACACATCGAGTAGTAATGTCCTCCCCATTGTACACCCTCGTGTATTACACATGATTGTAATGAATATTTGATATCGTCTGTAAACGTAATTTCCTCTTCTACGCGTATCATACTCTTTTTATCAAACGAAATGATCATTATTGGTTGCAGTTTATTAAAAAGGGTTCTCGTCGTAGCCACGTGATATACTTTTCCATCGTCGTCCACGTACCCTTCGAGTGTATTCCAGTTCATACTTTTATTTATCAAATCACTGACTTTACATACGCGATCATCGATTGATAGTGTTTGTATGCTATAGTCTATATCTATCGTATTCTTTCCCTTTGGTGATATGGTTATTTGTGTTTTTTTACCATATATTAAACGCTTTATTATTCCATATTCCTTTTCGAGTATATCTATGATACAAAAAAGGGCATCCTGTGCGTCATGAGGCTCGTGTAATTTAAATCTGGGAAACTCAACCTGAAATGATTTCAATAGAGGTGCAAGGTTGATGTTACCGGATTCTTGTGTACTGAAGTAGAAGGTCACGAGTTCATGGTACAGTTTAGTAAATTTACAGTCACCGACATATCTACTCTTGTATACGTGTTCTGATATAGGTAATATATGAAGAAGTGATTGTATCGCTGAATTAAAGTAACATGTGTTTCCCAGATTCAGGAAGCCATGCATATAAAATATACACGAAAAAATAGTTGCCATAAACTCGCGAATAGGATTAAAATAAATAACTATATAAATGAGCAGTGCGACGAGTGCCCGAAATTTCAACAAAGAATTTAACCAAAGACTTGAAAATATAAAGCTTCTCGTATACAATATGACAACCGCACTCGTGGGTACTCGAGTTACGAAACCAAAGACGAGAAAGGCTGTCCCACAACAGATGGGTGCGTCTGCTAAATCTGCGTTTAAAAAACCAATGCCAAAAACAAATAAAGTATCATCTGTAAGGAGGTCACCAGCGTCAGGTTTCAAAAAATACAAAAAGTAACTTAAAAATTGACCGCGTCAATTTATAAAATGCCGACTCCTACTATGATACCAATTGCGGCTGGTGAAGATGATTTCAAAACTACGCGAATCATTGGAAATGAAATGTTCTTTTATAGCGATGTAACATCTGATGACATTTTGGAATTCACGGAAGAGTTTAAGAAGTTGGAAAACAAACTTCTCAAGCAAACCATTGATTTTCCAGGTTTCAAGCCTGAAATCAGAATCAATATTTGCAGTGATGGCGGAGAAATGTTTGCTGGTCTCAGTGCCATGAACGTCATTGAGAAGTCGAGAGTTAAGGTTGTCACCATCGCTCAAGGTGCTTGCTGTAGTGCAGCCTCGTTCATGTTACTCGGTGGACACGAACGTCGCATGGGTAAAAATGCACACATTCTCATTCATCAATTGTCTACGAATGGATTCTGGGGCAAGTTTGAAGATTTGAAGAATGAAATGGACTCGTGCTCGAAGTTCATGGATATGATCACAAAGGTCTATCTCGAAAAGACGGAAATTCCTGAAAAGGAATTCAAAAAGCTCATGAAGAAAGACATCTACTTAAACGTCGAAGAATGTCTCAAGTATAATGTTGTTTCCTCGATTGACTAACGTCTACACTTCTTTTATACAAGCCAATAACAGCCAAAATAATAATGAATATACACGCAGTGTTCGCATTGAGTGGAATATTTGTAGCAGGGGGTGCCCTAAGTCGCTCCAATCGCTCGTGATTTACGACCGGAATCATATCTACCCTTAATATAATGGAAACAATTTTTAAAACCGACAAAAACGGCAAAAAACGCTACTTCGATATCAGTGTCAATAAACTTCCAGATGGTACAGCCAATATCGTGAAGAAGACTGGTATGGTGGGTGGAAAAGAATCTGTTTCAACCATTCATGTTAAGCTTGGATATGATAGCGCTCTTAAACGCGCAAAGACGATGTGGGAAAATCAAAAAGAAATATTGATTTTACCCATGCTTGCAAATAAATGGGAAGATAGACACAAGTATATTTCCGAACCATTTTATGTACAGCCAAAGATAGACGGTGTTCGTTTGCTCGTATCCAACAAGGGTGGAATTTCAAGGACGGGTAAAATCGTGCCTGGAACTGAGCACTGGGGGAAGGGACTCAAAGATGGTGAATATCTCGATGGAGAGTGTTATGATCCAACAAAGACCTTTGAAGAAATCACAAGTCTATATAAAACCAATCCAAAAGCCCTGGATTTTCTCGTGTTTGATTACTTTGACACGAATAGACCTAATCTTACATTTGATGAAAGACTTGAGCGTATTAACGTTCAGACCAGATGGGTAAAGACAAAGGATGACATACACGAGGTACATAAAGAATATATGGATGCCGGATACGAAGGAACTATGATACGTGAAGCGTCGAGTGTATATGAGATAGGTAAGAGAAGTAACTATCTTCTGAAACTGAAGGATTTCAAGACGGATGAATTTAGAGTGGTTGGTGTACGAGAATGTACCGGAAAAGATGTGGGTACACCTACGTGGGAGTGTGTCACTGAAAGTGGGCAAATGTTTACTGTACGACCGGAGGGTACACAAGAGAAACGTCGGGATATGTTTACGAATTCTTCGAAATATATTGGTAAGATGCTGACTGTAAAATATCAGAATCTAACGGAACTGGGTGTTCCTCGTTTTCCAGTCGGAATAGCATTTAGAGATTATGAATGATGTTATATTAAATGAACAGAGTTGCCATAGATATCGATGAAGTACTCGTACCATTTGTAAAGCCTATGGCTAAATGGCGAGGTCTCAAGATGCCACCATCTAATACACGGTACAAATATGTATACCGCGAAATGTTTAATATTACCGAGGAAGAATCGAGACAAATGGTTGAAGAATTTTACAGGTCACCCGAGTTTGTACAGTTACAACCAATCCGTAACTCTCAAGTTGGTATCGTACGTTTGCGGGGTCAATCGAAGAAGTTATATGCTGTCACAGGTAGACAAGATTCGGCTCGAGAAAAAACTGAACTTTGGTTGGATCAGCATTTCCCGGGTATGTTTGATGATTTAATCATCACAAACAGTTATACCGAACACGAAATCAAAAAGGTTGATGTATGTAAGAGTCTTGCATTGAATCTCATCATAGACGATAACATCGATACATGTATAGAATGTGCACAGTCTGGCATAAGAGCACGGAATTTCGTGGGATATGAGGAAGTGTACCCTTGGTGTGAACACACGGGTATGTCAATGTATGGATGGAAGTAATATAAAAGATATATGCGTCTATACACCAAGATGTCTTCTTATGGTATTGTAGGCATTAACCCGGATAGCCTGAAGGTTATTCGGGATATGCAACAGTTCAAAAATATTTCGGTGTATGATAAATATAAAACAAGTCTTACACCATTTAAAAATGTTAAAATACAACCAACTGTCGCAGATTTAACATTAAATATGACTGGTCCTAGAACTATCGCCACGTTTATAAATCCGGACGACTATGGATATGAAAATACTATGCACCAACTCATCGAGTGGTGTGACAAAGAGGATACAATTGTGAATTTAAATTTACAAAAGTTTGATAAAAATGCAGTTTATTATGAAGATTGCAAAGATAAGGGTATTCATTACATGGCTGGGGGTATATCTGATAAATTACTCATGCTCGACGGCTCGAGAGATATTATCGACGCACAGGAAATCTTTTTTCGTACGTTTGCTAAAAGACTCGTCCATTTGGATGGAGAACCTGGTACTGCACATTTGATAAAATCTGTACACGAAGCGATGGAGTGTAGTCTCTATCAGGTATATGCAGATGTATACGGATATGTAAATCAAGATTCTGCGATAATTGATATATTAAATGAAGTTCAAAAAACAGATGTAAACGGTCCAATTTTAAAGAATGCGATGCGTCGGATGTACTCTGCACCCGAAAATGAAGACGTCGCAAATGAAAATAACAGAAGTACTTGGTGTTCCGTGAGAGCACTCGAGACGGGTGTTTGTGTACCAATTTTACAATCTGGTGCGAATGCTCGCTCCATGAGCAGAGACATGAAACTCAGTAATACGAGTCAGGTATTCAATAAGTTTATTGATACTTTGGTGGCGATTCAAACCGTACGTTTCATGTATGCTATGATTTACATCGAAGCTACCAGAGCGTGCCCAGCCATTAAAAACTGTCTGGAGATGAGCAACATTGAATGTGATATGTATAAGACTGAAAATATGTACGACGTCATAGAACAAACGGCTCTGTATGCAAAAACATTCTGTATCCACTGTGCAACTTCCGACATCCCATGTGTTTCAGTATACACCGCTTTGTGTGAATATTACTTTTGGAAACAGACAAAAACTCCCATGAACTTTATCGCCGCGCTTCGCATATAATTTTATAAGTATAATTTAAGCATGCTATTTGTAATAATTCTAATTTCTATACTCATCATCACCAAGTCGCTAATGTATGCTCCCAGAGTTGAATATAAGTGTTATATGCTCACCACAGACCCGAATGGAAAACGCGCCACCCAATTCATGGACTCATATGACCACACGGTACCACTTGAGGTAGTAGTGGGTCCAGATACACGAACCCCCGAAAAGGCAAAACCCTATTCATCCCGTATAGATCCCGTCTACTACAGGGAGGCTCTTAAATTGTACTACGATGAAACCGCGATAAGACCAAATATTACATATTTTAACCTCGGTGCCATCGGGTGTTACATGGGTCATATGAATATATACGATAAGTGTTTCAGAGATAAACACAAGTATGCACTCGTATTTGAAGATAACGTCGTCATCACGCATCCAACTCTTTTTGATGAAATTCAAGCGGTCATAGATGAACTCGGAGACAATTTTGAACTCTGTTTTTTCCATTGTTTATCGAGATACCCGGCGTCTGAAATGTCAAAGACTGGTCTTCAACTCGTTCGTTGGATTTCGAGTACGAAGTGTTATTTGATACACGTAGACAATATGCATAAATATATACATAACTTTGATATCATGGATAACCATGTAGATATGAAACATGAGGATTTAGTATTTGATGGTGCTCGAATTTATTACAAGGATTTAAGACACTGTATGCTCATAGACCGTTCGCATAAAAGTATGATTGGTCACAGTGATTGGAGACGGAAAGATTATTTTTCAAAAAGATTCCCAGACGCGGAAACAGAACTTTTGGAAAAGGGTTATTAATTTTTTTGTCACGTGATCATAATATGGTATGTGCTGTCTTGATTAACGAAAAGAAAGATGACATGCATGAAATAAACATAGATATATCACCCGAGAAAAATGAAATTTACAAGATACTCAGAGGTAAAGCAACTTTTGTCGGGCAATGGGAAGATAAATTCGTAGTAATATTAAAATGCAAAGAATCTCCATTTAAATTAAATAAAAATAAAAATAAATTGCCTAGACCATTCTCTAATATGGATATAGATGGACGAATACTGTTAATACGAATGGACGCGGATTCCGAACCCGCTGATTTTACTATGGATGAATACACGACGATGGTGGAAACAACGCATCCTCGTACGAGAGGTCTCACTTCCAAGGAATATCCTGAGGCCTAAATCGACACGCAGTTTTTAGGAATTCAGTAAACAATTCAAAATCTTTATTAGGATCTTCTAAAGTGTCTATTGAATCGAGTACTTTACCAACATACGCATTGTATTTTTTGTGACCCCCTTTGTGTGTGAGTCTATTTTCTCTTAGCCCCGGTAAAATATATCTCGGCATCATAATAATATTTTTACCATCATTTACATCATATCTCAAGTATTTTATGAGAGGGTGATTTTTGAATTGGCGTGGAATGACGTGATGGTCTTCCACGTTTTTTACACCCCACCTTAGTTTAAAATTTCGTCTTAGGATAGAACCGTATCTCATATTATTCTCTTGGATAACTTCTTCGCCTAGACGCATAAGCGAATCTTCGAGTTCATCCACCTCATACCAAGCATTATAACACTCGTTACACCCTTTGTTATCGGCGCAAATTTCCTCAGCTTCTCGTATGGCTTCCCTGAATCTGAAACGCAAACGATCATTATCGTGCATTTCAGATTTCATATTGATTGGCGACCTTTTATAGATAGTTTCAAGTATAGTGGTACGAATCTTAATACGTCTATACTTGTAAATATCACCTTGATTGTATGATGCGCGAATCATTTACACTATAATATATGGGTATTTTTTACGTTCTTCTTTTGTACGCAGCAATTGCACGATACCCAAAAATGTTATTAACACGAGAATGGCATCTTCGAAATCACGGGTCGCGGAAAACGAAATAACGAGAAGTGATATTAACTTGAACCACGCACTCGAAGTCAGTGCTTTTGTGCGTTCTGGGAGTTCACTCACTGGTGATATACCAAACATGGCGTGCATCATTATGATAATGCCATACAACGTGTTTTGATTGAGAAATGTATCTATACCTGGATAGAAGTTGGTCTGAGAAACTCTAATTCCACCGTACAACGTGACTATCACGAGTGGTAAGAGTATACTCGTGTTTTGAAGAAATGTCATTTATATTACACGGAGAACATTTTTACATGTGTGATGCACATCTAAAAATGCTCTTAGCGGGGTTCGAACCCGCGGCTTTGGCGTGCCTTTGTGAGAATGAACTCACGCAAGTATACTATTGTATAAGCACCACACTCTAACCAACTGAGTTATAAGAGCTTGTTTTACATATTCATCATACGAATATATTCTTTAAACTAGTTATATCTACTAATAATATCCATGTATGTACCTTCATCCGTATATGTTTTAAGGATATCTATGATGGCTTGATTTTTACTGCATACTGCCCCTACTAAGCCCGGGTAAACCATCGCGTCCATGTATTCCTGGAAATAATCACCGAATGCAGTTTGGCATGTATTAATAAACGCCATTAACATCTCAATTGCAGTGTTTTTGTCTTGTTTAGTGGTAATCTGATAAATACTAAAGTTCTCATAATCACTGTTTCCGTTTCCGGTATTTTCGTACACGTGATTGACATGTTCGATGATTTGGTGTTCAAGCTTTCGCAGACCGTTGAGGTCACCCTTTATTATAACGCGTTGGAGTTCCATTTTTATGATTTATCGAACCTATTCATGTATCGACTTAGGATATTTTTATACAGAGTTTGCATGTGGGAGTCGTGAATCCGAACATTTGTGTTTACTCCGAGTTAACCATCTATGTATCGCATTTTTTATGCTTGCATCCGAGCTGTGTGAGGATGAATCTATTACACTTAGACCATTGCATACATCTGGTTTGTTTTCTTTATCTGGAAACTCGTTATTGAACGCACATATCGTATTATATGGTATATCCGGTGCTTCATCCAATAAGCGATCGTATTCAATGCGTTGTTTTTGTACAAATTCTACGGCATCGGTTCTATGTTCCACATCTAAAGAAAGCTCCATGTCTATGTTTCTGTAAAACTTTGAATATTGAATAGACATGAGTGAATGTGATTCCATCATGCTTGAACTGTTACTAAATTTAGACACGGATGTTAGGATACCAACAACTACATTTAAAAACGCGAACGTATATTGAAAAATGATAATGTTTCTCTTCATTTCCGGAGATACATTATCATCACTGGGGTTAAGTACGGCAAATCCACCTACACCCGTTATAGATGATATTATGATACACGGGTATGTGAGCGCATCCGTCAGCCACTTATAGTGCATTCTCGCATGATTATGCAACCATCTGTAACCCGCGGCTCTCTCCGCCCAGCGTCTGAGAAGTCGCTCTTCGCGTTCACACCAATGGGTATTCATTATTTAACGCAGAGAAATTAAGTGCCTGGCGCCTCGCAAGGCGATCGACCTCATTATTTTTTTCATTTGTGGAATGTGCCTTGACCCATTCGATCACGACATGTATGTCGTGATTCATAAGCTCTATTAAACGCACCCACAATTCTTTATTGGCAACATCGTTACCGGTACTCGTTTTCCAACCGTTTGATACCCATTTTTTAGACCACTCCGTGAGTCCCAGTTTTACATACTTACTATCCGTGTAAATAATGACATCACGTTCATTTAATTCAATACACTTTTCGAGAGCCCGAATAACAGCAGTCATTTCCATGATATTATTCGTACTCGCATGAGAACCACCCCCAAGTGTGAACTCGGGGTCATAACACTTCGCCGCCCATCCACCCGGTCCTGGATTATGTAAACAGCTGCCGTCTGTATATATTTCTATCATACTTACACATGTATCGTTTTTTAACTTTAATATTAATTCGCTTTGTACCCGTATCCGCCATTAGAAGATATGTTAAATGAGTTCAACCCCCTGTTACTTATAAATGGCATCGCTGAACCATTATTCATTCGAGATGACGAACGCGCCACTTTCTTATCAAAGAACACGAAATATATGATGATCATGCACGTTATGATTAACGTAATTGACAAAATAACCACACCCTTGTTAGCTTTATTTCCATTTTGAACTGTTACCGATGGGACCACTACGACCTCTTCTGGTGCGGGTTGTTCTGCTTGTTCAGACATTTATATTATGTAAACAATAAAATTTAAATACGAGACCATCATGTTTAAATTTTATGTATTATTACAATATTCAGATTCTAATAAACCAACTTAGTTGGAGAAGGCGAGACCACCCATACCGGATTGGATGCGCAACACGTTGTAGTTGGTCGCGAACATGCGGAGGGTCGTCTTTTGGGTACCCGCGCGAGCCTTGATGGCAACTTGGGCGTTGTCAATACGAGAGAAGTTGCACGTGCCGGTTGGTTGGTGCTCTTCTGGCTTGAGGGCGAAGGAGTACGCGTACACACCTGGCATTGGGGAGCCAGAGTGGTGAACGAATGGTTGGACAGTGTTGAAGTACTTGCCAGTTTGTTCCTTGAAGCGGTCTTGACCGTTGAGGACAAGCTTGAAGGTGTCGAGGGTACCATCGCCATCTTCGGAGAAGTTGGCGCCTTCAACCGCCACCATTGGGGCACCCGAGAAGGAGCCGGAGATGAAGCAGTTGGATTCAGTCGCGGAGCGGAGGACGTTCGCGGTGACAGTTGGCGCCGCGTTGGAGGTGTTCCAGGTGTCGGTACCGTCATCCAAGCAGAAGACGAGTT
>Ga0209929_1000353_pt1 | contig 17387 bp, 19 predicted proteins | sample SalPon2_C_H2O_MG_2_FD_185731 | JGI IMG/M metagenome (GOLD analysis project Ga0209929, IMG submission 185731) | Salt pond water microbial communities from South San Francisco under conditions of wetland restoration - Salt Pond MetaG SF2_C_H2O_MG... ... | reverse complement strand
TATTCCACGAGACTTCAAAAGCAGCGGCACACAGCGGTGCCAAGAACTCCTTCTGAATTGCCGAATTTTCGAAATTGTCCACCCTATCCGATAGAAGGGTCACGTACGCGTACGACGCGGTGGCTCCCAAAACAGCCGATACACCCTGGTCGGCACCTTGTGTGATGAAGTATGAGGCACTGAGAGCTGTACCATATCCAACTGTAGACCTCTTTAGGGTCGTCTTGAGGCGTGAGTACTCAGTGGGAACGACTGGCTTGGCAAACGCGACCGTAGTCATTGTTGGTATATACAAAAGAGGCTTTATCTAACTTAAACAGTAGAAGTCTCATACAGATATATGGATATTCGCCATTGTGATGGACGAGATCTTTTAAAGAGTTTGGCCGATGGGTCAGTAGATTTGATATTGACGGATCCACCGTATATCATTTCACATGAAACCGGTATGAATGCTCTTCATGACGCAATTGAATCTGGTAAGAACTTAACAAAGACTGAAAAAGAGTGGGAAGACTATCTCAATGAGAATGATGCCGCTAAAACAACACCAAATGCGAAGGAAAATTTCTTGAAATATGGAACCATCTACGGAACAAAGTATAGTGTCAAAACAAACTATGGAGAGTGGGATGAGAAGTTCACGATGGAAACACTTGAGGATTTTATGAAGTTGTACTACAAGAAGTTGAGGGATGGTGGGACGTGTATCATTTTCTTTGATCTTTGGAAGTTATCACATCTCAAAGAGCTCATGGAAAAGTATAAGTTTAAACAATTACGTTTCATCGAATGGATCAAGACGAACCCACAACCCATAAACTCTCGAGTGAACTATCTCACAAACTCTAGAGAAATTGCGCTTCTAGGAGTGAAGAAAGGAAAACCAACATTCAATGGTGAATACGACAAGGGAATTTACGAATTTCCAATCCAAGGGGGTAAAAAGAGGTTTCACCCTACTCAAAAGAGTATCAAACTATTTGAAGAGCTTATTAAGAAGCATTCAAACGAAGGTGATGTCGTCGTAGATACATTTCTTGGCGGTGGAACGACTGCGATTGCTTGTAAAGAGACTGGTCGAAAATTTATTGGATCCGAACTTGATGAATCGTACTTTAAGAGCCTAAGTGATATGAAATTAGACGATGAGTAAAAATGGTTCGCCAAGATCGTTTAAACATCATCGATAGTCTCTTTTGTCCGGATGAGGGTGGTATTAGTCGGGAAGTAACCATCGAGGAGATTCAGGATGTCGGGCTTCCGTGGTCTACAAATGGTAACATTCGATACAACCGCCCTTGGAATGATGATCGGTATATTTGGAAGTTTGTGAGAGGCAAACAACGTAAGATCACTCATGTTCATATGGATGGTTGGAATCCAGATCAAATCGAATCTAAACGTCCGATTCGGAACGATATTCGTGAAGCACTTCAGAATGAACCTTGTGTCGTATGTGGTTGTAGGTCGAGTATTGTGATTGATCATAAGAACGATCTTTACAATGACCCTAGAGTGTTAGATGCTATGACACAAACGGTTGACGACTTCCAACCACTCTGTAATCATTGCAATCTCCAAAAACGTCAGGTTTCTGTCGAAATGAGACGAACCGGAAAACGATATCCGGCAACCAATATTCCGAGTGTAGCTATATTTGGTGTAGACTTCATATTGGGTGACGAGTCATACGACCTAGAAGACCCGAATGCTACGCTGGGTTCGTATTGGCACGACCCGGTCGCGTTTTTGAGTGTCGTTCACGAACTTAAAAATGGGAGATTATAGTAAAGTATGCCTTGCCAACGTTGTAAGAAAAAATGTGGTGTACCCATTGATTGTCAATACTGTGAAGGAAGTTTCTGTCCAAGTTGTATTCACTTACCAAAACATGACTGCCAGGGTGCGGATATCAAGAAGTTGAAGCAGCGCAAGGAACTCGCCGAGAAAACGGCGTTCGAGCCACCACCAAAATGCTTAAAGATTTGATGGGTTAATAGAGTAGCGTGGGAGGCTCTATGATGCTGAGATGTCCGAGTGGTCTAAGGAGGACGACTTAAGATCGTCTGTGCTACGCACGCGCGGGTTCGAACCCCGCTCTCGGCATATCGCACTCATAGCTCAGTGGTAGAGCGCAAGCTTAGTAAGCTTGAGGTCAGGGGTTCGAAACCCTTTGAGTGCAAAAAATATCCTCTTATCACAGGATGAATAAGGATCGTTCCATTCTTATTCATGATGTGGCTTCATTAACATTTCTAGCACCTTTTTCTGTATTGTGTATCGCCGAGACAGTCTTTGGATACGTGGTGTATCCGATGTTTTTGACGCATGCCCTTACGACATACATGTCTTACGACCTCGTATGGATTTTTCTCCAACCGAAAATTGTACATAGGTACAGAAGTTTGATCGTACTTCATCATCTGGTATGTCTTTTAGCTCTTCTCAGACCCCTCATGTACCCATATGAAGCTTTTATCGTCAGTCGTGTGGGACTAGTTGAAATTGATACATCTTTACTCACTATTCGAAGACTTACACCTAGAAACAGCTCCTTGTACCCAGCAATTAATAAGTTGTATCACACATCAAATGTTTTGATTCGTGTTGGTTATGAATCATGTATGACTTTATATTTGTCTTACTTTTATGCATATGAAGATGTATACACCAAGTTGTATATCTTGGGGTGTCAATATTTCATAAATATTTTCAGTTGTGGTATTTGTACACTCACATATTTGAAGAAAAATAATTAGTTATAGTAAGATGTTCTTGTGGTTACTTGAACTTGTATATAAAGAACGAGCTATAAATGGTATTTCACCCAGATTTGGTCAACCACCGACTTAAGGAATTAGATTGTAATAAAAATAGATGTCCCTCGGGGTCAAGAAACTTTGTTTCGATGCTATTGTGCCTACTCGTGGTTCTGATCGTTCTGTGGGATATGATTTATACAGCTCCGAAGATGCCATGGTTCCGTGCCAGGCTGGCCGAGCTCTCGTAGGCACTGGTATCACGGTGGTCCTACCTGAAGGTGTATATGGTCGTGTAGCTCCTCGTTCAGGTCTAGCTGTTAAGCATTGTATTAATGTTGGTGCGGGTGTTATTGATCCTGATTACACCGGTGAAATTAAAGTCGTCTTGTTCAACCATGGAGAGAAGGACTTTGAAATCAAGAAGGGGGATCGTATCGCACAGCTTGTTCTTGAGCGTTGTGAAACGCCACCAATTGAGGAAATTAACATAGTAGAAGATACTGAACGGGGTTCTGGTGGATTTGGTTCTACAGGTCTTTGAAAATATTGTCTTCACAAAACCACAAATCTTCTGGTTGGGGCATGAAAAGGACACCCTTGGTCATTGTCATGTATAGCTTGGATTTGTTGACATCTGGATAGGACAATAACATCCATCGTTCCCAGTATTCAGCTCTAAAGAAATCTTCCCAATCTTCCTTTTCACTTTCATCTACACCCAACATACCCCGATGAATTTCACGGTGGTTTGTCTCTATCCGCAACTTCTTAGGAATCACAGCACCTTTCCTAATAAGATGTGCACGCATAAGACGAGCATCACCGTGATCTGTGTAATATTGAACACCTTTCTGACCGAAATCTATAGCTCTTTTACTTGGAAGAATCACACGATACTTATGACTCACAGATGGACTGGGCTTAAGAACGACGTGCATACTATTTGTAGCGAGGAAAAATAATGCACGAATATACCACACAGGATGGTATCATCATACGAGTTGGAGAATCGGCGAAAGAGAATGATATGCTTACAAACTCGAGTGATCCAAAGTGTTGGTGGATGCATGCGAGTGGTTATCCAGGTGCACATGTTGTAATATGTTGCGATGGGGACCAGGTTCCTAGGGAGACGAAGAGGGATGCAGCTGTCTTAGCTATACATCATAGTAAAACACCGAGTTCAAAGATGTCATGGGTTGATATGACACGGGTCGAAAATGTCACATCTTTGAAGCAGCACGGACTTGTTACACTCAAAGGTAATGTCACTCAACTCACAATATTTATGAACCGTGAAAATGATCGTCTTGAACATCTAAAAAAATATTGTACTAATGTATAATGAAAGGTATCGATTATAGACTCCTTCGAACTTTTCTAGTTGTAGTCGTTCTCGTCATAGCGACAAATTATAATTACATCTTTGGTAAGAAAAAGACAGTCGAAGCCGAGCCAGCCGCGGGTCCAGCCCCAGGTCCCGCCCCGGGTCCCGCCCCGGGTCCCGCCCCCGAGACCCCAGAAGAGGAAGAGGAAGAGGAAGAGGAAGAGACTCTGATGATACCACCCAAAGGGAAACCCAAAGGTGTGAAGACAGCGATCAAGGCGGAAGTTCGGATGATTGAAACATTACCACCAGGGATTGTAAAGAAAGAGGGGTACATTGGCTACTCTCGTATTTAAAGTAATCCTCTGTACGTTCCGGCGATATAGTAGACATTCTCGAATCCAAGTTCCTCTAATTTCTCTGCCGCAAATCTGGCCCGTTGTCCGGTGTTGCAGTAGACGAGTAAACCCTTCCTGGGAAGTTCTGTGGTGGTCTTTTCATTGATCTTGTCCACAGGGATATGAAGTGCTTTGGGGTAGTGTCCTGCACGATACTCAGTGATGGTGCGAACGTCGATGACCCTCTTTATCTTACCTTCCTTGATGAGGCGTTTGGCTTCTGAGGCGGAGACGAGGTTCTGTCCCATATAAGTGTACGCGAGGGCACCAGTGAGGGCACCGGCTATGATAAGTGGTATCATTTAGTATCTACGTTGATTTTTATCCCCGCCTCTTGACCTTTACATGATTTAAGTTGAAGCAACATTGGGCGGCACCATCGTACGTCTTTAGACACGAACGACAGTGGTATAAGATCTCATCGTTGCTATTGCTATTGCTATTGCTATTGCTATTGCTATTGCTATTGAAGAAGTTTCTGGGACGAATATTTTTGGGAATTGTGTTGAGGGTTTCTTTGGTAATTGTCTTGATGGTAGAATTTTTAGACGCAGGTTTTATCATCACCGCGGTTGGTCTGTAGTTACGGTTACCTTCTGAATTTTGTGTGTAAAGTGCACCGTTGTTGGATTTTCTGATACGACGACCCTTGGTATCAAGATATGGGGTAGGTCCATTCTCTAGATTGTTAAATACGTTACGAGCTTTCTTAGCTTCGGTGACAGTAGTGTTTCTCATTTTATATATACCAATATAAAGTTTAGAGTGCACTATACCATATATGAATAAGAAATCGGCTGACGTGTCCACCCGTCTGACCCCTGATGAGTTGGCTAAGCGTTCGATGGATGTTCGTATTGCCGCGATGGAAGAGGCACTTAAGGGTGAAAAGGTTCGATACAAGTCTAACTGTGACTCGGATAAGTTCAAGGATTTCCTTGAGGACCGACTCACAATTTGGGTGGGAGAGAAGGATAAGACCTTCCATGGGAAGGGGATGTATGAAAAGACGAAAATTTTGATTGACAACTGGAATTAATTACCGAAAGCGACACCAGCCATACCATTCTTCACGCGGAGAATGTTATAGTTGACCGCGTACACACGGTGGAGCGAGTTACCACCCGAGGGGTTGGTGAGGGTGAGCTTAGCGTTATCGATACGAGAGAAGTTAAGCGTCCCAGTGGGCTGCATCTTGCTCATGGTCAGGCAGAAAGGCCACGAGAAGGTGGGCAGATCCTCGAGAATATCATCGGGGAGGTCGGTGCAGTGCATTTCGGGAACGACGGTATGGTGGTACACGTTCGAAGTGTCCTCGAAGAGGGGGACACCGTTGATGTAAAGGGAAGTTTTATCGAATGTGAACTCAGAATCCCAGTCATTACCAGCGGTCGTGTTACCAGAGACGAGGTGAAGCGACTTGACGGGGTGGTTGAAGTAGCTAAGATCAATCTCAGTGTCGGTGCTAGAAGCGGGTTGGTATTGGGTTTGGGTAATGAGAATCTCGTGTTCCTTGTCAGTGAAGAACTTGCGTTCCTCAGTATCGAGGTACACATAGTTACCGAATACCTTGGGAGTACCGACAGGGGTGTAACCATCGCGGCACTTGATGCGAATCTCCACATCGTGGTACTGAAGCGCAACGAGAGGGAGCGACTTGGTCCAATCCTCACCGAAGAAGAAAGGGATCATGTAGTGGTCACCACCGTGGTTAGACTTTAGGGTGGAAGTTGTAGCAGCCATCGACGCCTTCGCAGTGGTGTCACGCATGAGGGGGTTGTGTACACCCTGAACGAAGAGAGAATCAAGTTGGGAAACCAACTGTCCACCAATCCAGAGTTGGAACTCAGTGGGCTTAGAAGCGGTAGAAGAAAACAGGCCATTGGGGTTGTTCTGTACATTGGAAACAAGAGTGTCTTCGATCCAGATGTAACTCATGAGATCACCCTTAGAGCGAATAGGGACGGTGATTTCGTTGTTCGCACCGAAGGTGCCGATGTAATCCATACGCTCAGGCTTCATAGCGAAGTTGGTATAACGTTTGTAGTTCTGGCGGAAGAAGCTGACCTGGGGTTCGCCCGTGATGTAGACATCCTGGGCACCCACCGACACAAGCTCAATTAAAGCGGCAGACATTTATTAGTAATTGATATTAAAAATTTGGCTCATAGTATACATATGGTGGTTTTCCAGGCTTTGACATGGGAACCTAGAGACACAGAAGAAGAACACCATGTCAGTATATTTGGGAAGACTGAGGATGGCAAATCGGTTTGTGTGACTACATCATTCAATCCATACTTCTTCATAAAACTTTCATTTGGGACGTCACAACAAACAGTCAATGAAATCTATAATCTCCTGTGCAGGAAATGTCCCGAATGTGTCACTTCATATTCTATGGCCAAGTCCAAAGATGTTTGGGGATTTCAAAACAACGAAGAATTCTTTTTTATGAAGATCAACTTTACGAATCTTGCAGCCCGTCGTCGTGTTGATGGGTTTTTGAGAAGACCCGTGGACCTTTCTTCTGGAACAAAAGTGTTGAAAGTGTACGAGTCTAACCTCGATCCAGTTCTTCGCCTGATGCATCGAACTGGTATTCAATCAACTGGATGGATCGATACTGGTGACAAATGTGTGCGATCGCATCTCGCCAAGGTGGACATAGATCTATGGTGTAACGAGTGGTCTTCTCTGAAGCCAGTGGATCGGGATGATATTGCCCCATTCGTTGTGGGATCATTTGATATTGAGTGTAACAGTTCAACTGGTAAGTTTCCAGATGCCGAGGTTCCTGGTGATGCCTGTTTTCAAATTGCAATTTCTCTCTGTAAGTTTGGAACTGATGAACCATATGAAAAAGTATGTTTATGTTACAAGAAGACAGAAGGTCCTGATGTCATAAGTTTTGAGACTGAACGGGAAATGCTCGAAGCGTTTCATAAGTATCTACACGATAAGAACATTGATATCATCACTGGTTGGAATATTTTCGGTTTCGATCTTGAGTATATTTACAAACGAGCTCGTTATTGTGGATGCAACCCAAACTTTTTCAAACTTGGTCGATTGAATGATGAATCTTGTCAACTTACTCTAAAAAAATTGAGTTCAAGTGCTTTGGGGGATAACTTCTTGAAATTACTTCCGATGTCTGGACGATTTATTTTCGATATGTTCCACGAAGTTAAGAAGGGATACAAATTGGATTCATACAGTTTGAACAATGTTTCAAAGTTGTACCTTGGTGATCAGAAAATTGACATGTCCCCCAAAGAGATGTTTGTTCGATACAAAGAGGGTGATCCTGCAAAGTTGGGTGAAGTTGCTGAGTATTGTATTAAGGATACTTTACTTCCACACAAACTCTTGAAGAAGTTGTGTACACTCCTCAACCTCCTGGAGATGGCTAAAGCTACTTGGGTACCTCTATGTTTCCTAGTTGAGCGCGGACAGCAGATTAAGGTATTTAGTCAGCTCACGAAGAAGGCTCGAGAGCTGGGTTTCATGGTACCTACGATTCGATACGGTGCGATTCCTGAAGAACCTTACGAAGGTGCGACTGTACTTGAGGCACAAAAGGGTGCATATTATACACCAATCACAGCCCTCGATTTCGAAGCATTGTACCCTTCAATCATGATGGCCCATAATCTGTGTTATTCGAGCTATGTGATGGATGAAAGGCGATATGGGAATATACCAGGTGTTACCTATGAAACCTTCAATATTGGTGATCGAACGTATAAATTTGCTCAAGGTGTCCCTAGTCTTTTACCGGCGATTCTTCTTGAGCTCAAACAGTTTCGAAAGAAAGCAAAAAAGGATATGGCGGCTGCGACGGGTGGAATGAAGGAGGTTTACAATGGCAAGCAGTTGGCTTATAAAATCTCGATGAACTCTGTATACGGTTTTACAGGGGCTGGTAAAGGGATCTTACCTTGTGTTCCAATCGCATCGACGACGACATGTCGAGGTCGTGGTATGATCGAGGAGACGAAGACCTATGTCGAGAAGAACTTTCCTGGTGCAAAGGTAAGGTATGGGGATTCAGTCACACCCGATACACCCTTATTTATTCGTCGGGATGGTGAGATCAGAACATGTAGAATTGACTCACTCGTCGAATCCTATGAAGAGCGCGATGATGGCAAAGAAGTCGCTAAAATTGACGCCGAGGTGTGGACCGAAGAGGGTTTCACCCCTATTCGTCAGATTGTACGACACAAGACGACGAAGAACATACACCGTGTCCTCACCCACACTGGTATTGTTGACGTGACTGAAGACCATAGTCTACTTCTCGAGAATAAGGAGATGATAAAACCAAGTGAAGTGTCTCTCGGTACCAAACTTCTTCACGGAGACTGTGTACGCGGACTCAAATGGGATGACACGACCGTCACTGTTGATGAAGCGAAGGTTATGGGGTTCTTCTTCGGTGATGGTTCATGTGGCCACTATGGTGAGAAGCACACGTGGACTCTTAACAACTCTAATTTAGACTTTCTCATAGAAATGCAAAATCTCTGTCCATTTGAAACTTCTGTTTATGATACGATTAAAAGTAGTGGTGTGTATAAACTCAATGCGAAAGGTGATGTGAAGGATATTTCTGTGAGATACCGTTCGTTATTTTACAATACACACAAAGAAAAGGTTGTGCCACCGTGTATATTGAACGCACCCATCGAAGTGGTACACTCTTTCTGGGAAGGGTATTACATGGCAGATGGAGACAAGGATGCTCATGGGTACAATAGGGTGGATATCAAGGGTAAGGAAGGTTCTATGGGTATGTACATTCTGGGAAGACGTTTAGGGTACAATGTATCGATCAATACACGTACAGATAAACCTAACATTTTTAGACAAACATGGACGACTTCTACACAGAGAAAAAACCCGGTCGCTATAAAAAAAATCGAACTTGTTGGGGAGACTGATGGGTACGTATATGATTTGACGACAGAATCTCATCATTTCCATGTTGGACCCGGAGAACTTGTCGTACATAACACTGATTCAGTGATGGTTGAGTTTGATGTAGGTGATCGAAAGGGTGAGGAAGCTGTACAGTATAGCTGGGAAGTAGGTGAGCGCGCAGCTGAAGAGTGTAGCGCCCTTTTCAAGAAACCAAATAACTTGGAACTCGAGAAGGTTTACTGGCCTTACTTCCTCTATTCAAAGAAGCGGTACGCCGCCAAGCTTTGGACAAAGGGGAAGGATGACCAGATGCATATGGATTACATCGACATCAAGGGACTTCAAGTTGTTCGTCGAGACAATACTCCACACGTAAGGGAAGTGTGTAAAGAACTCCTCGATGTAGTTCTCGATGCCCCTGATACAGGTCCACCGATGGAACTCGCCAAAGAACGAGCGATAGAACTTCTTTCGGGTGATGTACCGAATGACAAACTGATACTCAGTAAGTCACTTTCAGACAGTTACAAGGTGAACGGTGAGCCAGTGTCCGTCACGGGTCATCGAATTGGTGAGATTAATCAAGCCCACGTACAAGTTGTTCACAAAATGCGTGATAGAAAACCGGGTTCCGAACCACAATCTGGTGATCGTGTTCCATTTCTACTGACGAAAACGGATGACCCCAAAGCTAAGGGATTTGAGAAGGCTGAAGATCCCAAGTATGTAGAAGAAAACAATATCCCCGTTGATTACCATTACTATTTCGTAAACAAGTTCCTAAACCCGGTGTGTGATCTTCTTGAACCTCTTTTTGATGATCCGAAACAGGATATATTTGGGGAGATCATATCTCAACACAAACCTAAAAAGAAGGAGACGGGTCCAGCACTCAGTGGTATGAAAAAGGATGATCTCATAGAAGAGTGTAAGAAGCTTGGTATCGATCATTCAGGGAAAGTTGCCGAGTTACGTGAACGGATTAAAGAAACGAGGGTTCCAAAAACTGAATCGGTTCAAGACCTATTTAAAAAATACGAGCAATCATTTAGTAAGGAGTGATGTTGCATGATAAAATCACGGAATTGATTGAACAAGAAGTTGGCGAGCGTGTCGGTATTTTATTGGGAGAGTATGCGGAGACTATATCTAAAAAACACGCAGTCCCTCTCAATTTACTTTTGAGAGATTTACCGTCTATCGCGACCGTATCATTATGTAAAGGTATAAAGTCTAATGGACAGCGATGTCTTTTCAAAGGAACAGATAATGGATATTGTAGACATCACAAAACTCAAGGTGATAAAATTAAAGTGCGGTCACTTTCGAGTTCGAATCTACATACACACGGTCCTGAAAAAATGTTTGTCAGAGGATGTCCTGGTTGTGAAAATTCGAAGGGGCTTATAGATTTGGGCTCAGTATTTAGCAATGAGTAAAAGTGGTATTCTACTAACATCAATCAATTCATTTTATAATCAAGAAGAAAACCGAACTAAATTAATGAACATTCTAGACAAATCAAGTGGAATCTCTCTACGAAACTTGGAATGGTTCATCACAAACTATGCAAAGAAAAACAATACTTCATACACAACTAAAGATGGAAAGTATTTCACTGTTCATTGTGCTTATAAATCGAGTCTCGATGGGTATAGTAAAAAACTGTTCGATCCATTTTGTCGTTCAGAAAAATTTGCCTATGAAATTCCTGGTACATCTCACGAAATCCAAACAACTTTAGCACAGTTGAATTTCATCAAATGGTGTATTAAGAATAATATCATTGATTATATTTCTACGAACAAGGGTTCATTGTTTAGTAAGCAACTGACATAAATCCGCGATCAAATACGAATGTCTGATAACCTGTATAGTACATCTGCAGAGAGTACGTTTTAGTATTCACGTCGACTAGCGACCCCTCCCTTGTATCCAATTTCACTTCTATCGAAGTTTTTTCTGACTGTATCTGACTAAAATCCAAGTTTCCCGATGGTTCCACATTAATAGGATTCATCGAGAAGCTGTATGTATAGATATTTCTAAATGGTCTCGCAAGTCTATTTCTGAAAGGGATGAGATATTTGTAGTAACTGTGATTTGTATTTGAAACATTAGGTAGTCTATTCCCGTTGATGTAAAAACTCGCATTTTCCATGATCGGCTCAAAGAATGTCTGGACTTCATCAAAGTTTACATTCGAAGAAAAGTTAAAACGGTTTTGGGAATAATAGTTCTCGGGGTCACTTGGATCCCCTATCGCCACGTTTTCATTTTCATACAAAGTGTTTCGCAAAAACCAATGTATGCATTTGACTGGTATATTTGGAACGAGGTTTGTTCGAATGATGTCTTTACCAATTTCACTCACCGTGGTGGGGTGCTTTCTAACAAGATCTGTAATGAGTGTTTGTCTCTCATTCGCGAGGTATTTTCGTTCATCTGGATTGACAGTAATTTCTTCAGTGACAAGTTTGAATTCAGTCAGTTCTAGGAGCTGTGTTCTATCTGTAAAAAATGATTGTTTATGAAAATCTAATTCGAAGACAATTTTCTGTCTATGTATCGCACACACTGGAAAATATGGACGATTTGGTTTATTTGAAGAATATTCATCACTTGCAAATTTCCTGGAAAAGAAAAAGTGAAGAGGAATCATAAGATCTGAATCATATTGAGCAAGTGCTGGATAAAGAGTTGAGTCGTCATAGCCTATGTTTCTATTCACAAGAAATCTATTCGCAACTTTTTCAGAGATTTCAAGGTATAACTCATCGTAAATAATTCCCCAATCGTCATGAACCTTTTCAACTTCCAAGTCATCGACATACATCGTGATACTTTTGAGAATGTGTCTACCCAGTTGGTCTGCGTAGTTACCTACGGTTGGATTTCGAAGTCCGGGCATTTTTACACTCAACCACATATTACTCAAAAGATCACCCATATTTTGTGGGTTGAATTCAACCTTGATTGTCTGCCCGAATGGCCAATTTGGTACACCGGTGGGGTTGACAACATTTCGTGATCTATGGTATTTTCGAAAAGTAGAATGTACTTTATCGTCTTTATAATTAAAGAATGATTCTTCTGGGTCTTTGGAAAGAAGATGTGTATCCTGCTTTCCAATAGCCTTGAGGGAAATTTTAGCAGCCTCACCCATATCTACTTACTGCTTACATATTTTTAATATCCGTTTTCCACATCGTAATATGGCTCGTTTTCAACATCTTCTCTAGATCATCCTTCGCCTGTTTCGCTTCATCTAGAAGAGCCTTGACGCGTTCTTCTGTATACTCAACAGTCTTCGTGTTGAGGAGGTAGTCCAAGTTTCCATCAATCTTGGGGAAAATCGAAGACATCTCCGCCTCCAACTCCACCTTCTTCCTTTTGAACACGACCAACTTTCCCTCAATCACCATCGAGACAAACTTTGATTTGTGGTCACACATCTCTGCTCGCTTCTCGAGTACATCAATGAGATGTGCCTTCCGCTTCTTATAGTGTTCGAGGCGCAACTCCACAAAATCCTTCAAGATTTCCTCGGGACTCTCATACTTGTGAATACCCCTAGTAGGATGAAAGAGATGCATGTTGGAGACACGGAAAGTCTTCCTCAACTTGAGATCTTTGAGGAGATCTTTACCTGTATAGTCCATAATTTCAAAGTGGACATCTTCGGTGGTTGAGTTATTGACGAATCCTCCAATCAATTTCTTCTCCACGAGACCATCTAGATACTCTTTGTAATCCTGCGTCCAGCGACCCGGTGGTAACTCGGTCACGACGATATTCCTTCCAGACCAATTCCACACACCTTCCATCATCCAAGTATCCTCCTCTTTGTGAACAACCCCCTTGAAACCCCTAAACCAAGGTCGCATGGGAACAATTTCATCACCACTCAAAATCCGCTTAATATTGTCCTTGATATCATCTGGTTTGAATGGGGGTACATAGCAACTGAACCCCGTACCAATACCTTCAGTTCCATTCACGAGGACCATCGGGAGAGTGGGCATGTAGAAGTCAGGTTCGATTGGGCGACCATCATCATCGAGGTAGTTGAGGATGGCATCATCCTTGGGATCAAAGATCTTTCGTGCATCCTTGGTCAGCTTTGTGAAGATGTACCTCGTCTGAGACGCATCCTTTCCACCCATAAGCCTCGTTCCAAACTGACCACAAGGTTCCAAAAGGTTGATGTTGTTCGAACCTGTGTAGTCATTCGCCAACTTTACGATCGTATCCGCTAGGGAAACTTCACCGTGATGGTAAGCACTCTTTTCAGCCACAAATGCCGCCAGCTGTGCAACTTTCATCTCATCCTTGAGGTTCTTCTTGAAGCATGCGTACATCACTTTGCGCTGTGAGGGTTTGAGACCATCAGCCATATGCGCAATAGACCGCTTGAGATCCGCAAGACTGAAGTTCACCAAGTCTTTGTGTACAAAGTCGGAGATGTCCAATTGCTTCACATTTCCATATGGAACTTCAAGCTGATCGGCATCCTTCGCCGTGTTCTCTAGAAGCCAAGACTTCCTAGCATCAGCCTTCTTTTTATCAAAGGCGAGGACGATAGAGTCATCAGTCATCGTATCCACATCGAACTTTACAGTGAGGTCTTGAATCTTCTTGAAATACTCCCGCGCCTCAGAACTCGTAGAAGTACCGAGACCCTTGTAGTACTTAATCTTCCAACCCTGTTTTCCGTCACCATACCAGGTACGGAAAGCGGAGTCTGTGTAGAAGGACTTTGTTTGTGAAGCCTTCGTAGCTTTGATGATCGGGGTCACCATACTCACCACAAAGTTCAACTTGAGGAGACTGGGCCAGAAGTAATGGATCATATTGAGGATGAGACCCTTGATATGGGATCCATCATTATCTGCGTCTGTCATAATCATCAAGCGCCCGTACCTGAGTTCAGAAACACTTGTGTATTCCTTTCCTTGTTGGAGACCCAAGATCTTCTTGAGATCATTGAACTCTTGGTTCGAAGTGAGTTGCGCAACAGAAACATCACGGACATTCTTGCACTTACCTCGGAGTGGAAAGACACCATAGTGATCACGACCAACTACTGAGAGACCAGCAACAGCGAGGGTCTTCGCTGAGTCACCCTCTGTGACGATGAGGGTACACTTCCCAGATTGTGCCGTACCAGCCTTGTTCGCGTCATCCAGTTTGGGGATACCAGTGATCTTGGATTTACGCGTACCATCCGTCTTTGCAAGTTCCTTCATCTCCTTGAACTTCGAGAGTGCCAGGAGTTCATCAGCGATACCAGTCTTGAGAGCATTCTTCACAAAGTTCTTAGGAGGTTCAAACTTACTTCCAAAACTTTGAGACTTCGAAGTACATTCAGACTTTACCTGACTAGAGAAGGTTGGATTCTCTAGGGTTGCTTTCACAAAGATGTTAAATGTATTCTTAACCTGTTGAGGTCTTAACTTAATCTTCTTTGCCATTTCATCGATGATACCATTTGCGATAAGATTCGCGGCATGATCGACATGAGTGCCACCCTTATTGGTACAGAGTCCGTTTACAAATGAAACTTGTTCCATACCATTTTCAGCAGGTCCGATGCACACCGACCACCGATCACCATTGACACAAGTCACATCTTCAACACCTTCGTGCATCTTAGCATACGTTTCAAATGTTTGTTTGGTGAGAACGTCACCGTTGAACTTCACTTTACAGTTTTGAGTGGTACAGATGTTCGCATCCCAGACTCTCTTCTGGAAAATCTTATAGATGGTATCGTCCATTTTGGACATCCCAAACCTCTTCCACTCGGGAGTAAAGGTGATGGCTACAGATGACGTAGCACCTGAATGTTTTTTGATTTTTGGGGGATCACAGACAGTCATATTCTTTGACCAAGATTGGGTGTACATCTGCTTTGCCTCATGGTCCTTGATAACGATTGAAAACTCAGTGGAGTAGATGTTCGCCAACTTGGCACCGTACCCATTGCGACCACCAACGATACGCTTTTGGGTATCATCATAGTTGGTACTTGTGAGAAGGTGTCCAAAGACAAGTTCTGGGTTCCATAGACCTTCCTTCTCATGCATACGAACACCGATTCCACCGAGGGGTCCATTGTTCTCGATGGTCACCGATCCCACATCCTTGTCGATGGCAATGGAAATGGAACTGACCTGCTTGGGATGGAGAGAGTTGCGGTCGATGGCGTTGACGAGGATTTCATCGAAGATTTTCAAGAGAGCTGGGGAGTACTTGAGGTTCTTCTTGGAGAACTTGTCACCATTGAGAATCCAGTAGGGTTCTGTACCCAATTCAACTGGACCGACATAGGAGTCAGGTCTCTTGAGAACGTGTTCGATATGGGTGAGTTTTTGAACTGATTCCATACTTTCTTAGTTTTATTACAACTCAAAACTCTAACTTAGGTTCTTTTGAGACATGACATCGTTACCGATGTGATACAATTCGAGTGCGGCTTCTTCTGGGTCAATGTGAAAAAATTCACCGTTACTAGCCCTATATTCTCTAAATCTCTCATGTACTCTAGATTCCACTTGTCGAGCAATGGTCACGTTTGGATACGTTCGTGAAAAGTAAACACTAAAACGATTTGGAACCGAAGAATTCAAAACACCTAAACGTTGTTGTATATTACTAGAAAATCCAATTTTAATTTCAGGGAATGACGGGTTTGTCAATGCGTAAACGGTGGTCATAATCTTATTATAAAATAACCCTTTAACTTTCATCCTACTTAAAAATCTGGTAATTATGTATAGCATGCTCACCATTGCCTCTGTCAGGCCCCACGTAAACACTGCTCGTAGGTTTGAGAAGCGTATCAACAGAACTGTCGTCAAGTCGGCTGTGAATGTTATCGATAGGGTTTACAAGGATCGGGACTATGCTCGGTTCTATGTCCTCGAGACGGTCGCCCGTGTCCCCTACTTTTCATTCGTATCTGTTCTACACCTCTACGAAACCCTCGGTGTGTGGCGGAAGGCTGACTTCTTGGAAACCCACTTCGCACAGACAATGAATGAGTACCACCATCTTCTCATCATGGAGGATTTGGGTGGCGATGAGCGCTTCGTGGACCGATTCTTCGCACAGCACACAGCCTTTGCATACTACTGGTTAACATGCTTTTTGTATGTGGTGTCACCTAGGATGGCGTACAACCTCTCTGAACAGGTGGAGGAACATGCCTATCACACCTACGACGAATTTCTCAAACAGAATGGGGCGAGCCTCTCCCTCGAGCATCCACCCGCCGTAGCTTCAAACTACTACGGTAATGTCAATAACTTATATGATGTTTTTACCCAGGTTCGAAACGATGAAGGTGACCACGTGAAGACGATGCAGGACTGTCAAAACTTTCTTGAGGTAAAGTAAGAAGCGAGATGTATTTTTACTTGCTCATGGCCATCGTGGTTCTCATACTTGTCATGCAGAACCGATCAAGGGGTACCAAAAGTTCTATCGAGAAAATGGTCAAACAGGCGGCACAATATGCCATCACGGCCCAACAGGATTCATCACCAGTATTGTCTGTTCGTCACGCGAACTACGCCGTCGGTCATCTTCACGCTCTGGGTAACATCGCCACGGACACACAGATTCATAATGCGACTGGGATAGATGTCAAAAAGTTTAAAGAGCATATCATGAATGTTCAAGAGATGGTCACGAAGAAGACTGTCGATAAGTTCCCGGATTTTGAAGGACATGTCGACATGTACCTCTCTGAAATTGCATGAAAAACCTAAGTGAAGTTTGGCATTCAAAAAAATCAAGAAAACAAAATGGAAGTCATCCGCGATACCATGTGGCAACGCTGCCTCGCTGATGCGGCTAAGATGTACCGCATCAGCGAACCAGATGAGAAGTGTGTTCAACTCGCAAACGCGACTTGGATTATGAAGAAAAAGTATCTCGAGCATGAGAAGAAGAAAGACTCTA
>Ga0209929_1000352_pt1 | contig 17411 bp, 20 predicted proteins | sample SalPon2_C_H2O_MG_2_FD_185731 | JGI IMG/M metagenome (GOLD analysis project Ga0209929, IMG submission 185731) | Salt pond water microbial communities from South San Francisco under conditions of wetland restoration - Salt Pond MetaG SF2_C_H2O_MG... ... | reverse complement strand
TTTAGATTTACCTATGTTAAATGAAGTTACCCGTTATAGTGGTTTTAATAAAAACCCAGAAGACCCAGATTCAGTACCATTTAATCCAACAGGAGCAGTAGCTGAATTTAGAGAAGAATTAAGAGCATTATTTGGTAAATTTAAAGGTGATTTAAAAAATCCAGAGTTTATAAAAGGAGTAGCTCAAATAATGGTTAATTGGAAGGCACTTTTAAGAAGTCAATTAGACGAAAAGAAAAAAGCTAAGAAAAACACTAAAAAATTAAATAAACCAATGCGTGACTCTTCAGGAGGTAAAGCATATAAAGTTTATGTTAAGGATCCTAAAACAGGAAATATTAAAACTGTTAGATTTGGATCTGGAGGATTAAGAGCTAAAATCAATGATAAAAAAGCTCGTCAAGCATTTGCTAAAAGACATAAATGTTCAACTAGAAACGATAAAACAAAAGCATCATATTGGAGTTGTAGATTACCTCGATATGCTAAATTGTTAGGTTTAAAATCAAACTTTGGTGGATTTTGGTAAATGGATATATTTAATGAAATATCTTGGACTCAATTCCAAAAATTAAAAGATATTGTTAAATTACCACTTAATGAACAAGTTAAAAAGTATAATCAATATCTATATGAGTTAAGTATAGCTCGATATGAATGGTTATCTTATCAAAATAAAGGACCTCTTCGTAGACGTATTATAATAAGTGGGTATTTACTACAAGAAGATTTATTTGATTTATTACAAGAAGATGGTTCTAATATAGAAATAACTTCAGAAATTTTTACATAAAATGCCTAATTTACCCATATCAGGATTGCCAGCAGGTTCAGCTTTAGATGGAACAGAATTATTTGCTATAGTACAAGATGGTGTTACTAAATATACTACTGCTCAAAATATCAACTATATTACTTCAAATAATTATGGGTTATTTAATCAAACAGGTTCATCATCACCTGTATCAGGTAGCACTCATATTTCAGGTAGTTTGATTGGAGGAGGAGTTGGAACACTATCGGTTCCTGCCAATGGCTTTACTAAAGGAGATGCATATCAAGCTACCTTTTCAGGAGTAATAAATGCTGAAAATAATAAAACACTTGAAATTACAGTTAAAGCTGGAGATGTAGTTTTAGCAGATACTGGAGTAATATCTATGCCTGGGATTACTGGCGATAAAAGATGGAGAATGGATATTGATTTCTCTATTAGAGAAGTTGGTGGGACTGGAACCGCTGAAATTGCAACAGCAGGTACAGTTATGTTTAGAACAGATTCTTCAGGTGATGTTGTAACTGAAATTTTTAGTGATGTTAATGATACAACTTTCGATACTACAATAGATAATACTTTAACAGTTGAAGCAGAATGGGGTAATGGTCAAACAGATGCAAGTTCTATATACTCTAAGTTATTTACTTTATTAAAAACTTACTAATGCAACCATACACTGATCTCGAAACTACAGACAAATACATTGTTCGAGAATTTGATCAAAATATAGATCCTATTGAACTTATGTGGCACAGGGATTTAGAAGATCGAACAGTAGAGGTATTAGAGGGTGAAGGATGGCAATTCCAAAGAGATAATGAACTCCCAGTTGAACTTAAAGAAGGAGTTCGTATATTTATACCCGCATTAGAATGGCATAGAGTAATAAAAGGTAATACAACTCTTAAAATAAAAATACATGAATAACTTTGATTTAATAGATAATATTTAAAATTATCAACTTACAGACTGATTCATAGCCAGTCGTTAATAAAAATATTTATGCATCTGTGGCGCAATCATTTGGATTGCGCTTTTTTTTTTCGTATATTAACTAAAAATAAATTTTTTAAATGGCAGATAAAATTGTAATTGTAGGAGCAGGTGTAGCGGGTGTGAATGCCGCTACAAAATTAGTAGATAATGGTTATCCTGGAGAGCTTATTACAGTAATTGATATGGGTAAAGATCCATATAATAGAAAATACTCTGAAGTAATGGAGGGCTTTTTAGGTGCTGGTGGTTGGAGTGATGGTAAATTAACTTACCATACCGCAATTGGAGGTCATATGTCTAAGTATTGTGGTGAAGAAAAAGCAATGGAATTGTTTGATGAGGTAATCAATAATTTTAAACGTTTCCATCCTAAACCAGAGGAAGTACAATGTTCAGATCCTCAAGCAGAACCAGATTTTATTAAACCATATTTTGGTTTGCGATTGTTCCCTGTATGGCACGTTGGTACAGATTATCTACATGAGATTGGTAAAAATTGGTACGATTATCTAGTATCTAAAGGTGTAGAATTTATTTGGGAAACTAAAGTAACTAATATTAAGTTTGATGTTCAAATTATAATAACGGATGATAGTGAAGTAGATAACTTTACCATAGAATATGATCGCCTAATATTTGCAGTTGGTAAATCAGGTATTGACTTTGGTAAACAACTAGCAGACGAATACACATTACCTACTGAACCTAAACCAGTCCAAATAGGTGTTCGATTTGAAGCACCACAAAAACACTTCCAAAAACTAATTGATGTTTCTTATGACTTTAAATTATATCGTAAATTTGAAGACAAAGGTGTCTCATTACGTTCATTTTGTACAAACAACAACGCAGCTTTTGTTGCCGTTGAGGAAACGTATGGAAATCATTCGTACAACGGACACGCTAAAAAAGACGAGCAGTACAGAAACGATATGACCAATTTTGGTATCTTGATGGAGATTCAAGGTATTGAAGAACCATTCAAATGGTCTAGAGAATTGGTAGAAAAAGTACAAAAGAATGCTACTGGCTTGTATTATAGCCCTTCACGTACCCCATCTACTACATCTGAAGGTGAAAATGTAAGTGCTGTTACCATCAGCGAAATGGGTGAGGTAAGAGAAGCATTTCAAGGTTACTACTCATACATTGATGATTTTATTGATGATATGAAAAAAGTATTCCCAACACTTGGAGATGATTGGGGTGTTTACATTCCTGAAGTAAAGTACCTATCACCTGAACCATTAGTTGATTACGATACATTAGCATTAATTGATTATAATAATGTACACTTTGTAGGTGATGCTTTAAGTGCAAGAGGTATATCGGTAAGCGGTGGTCAAGGTATTTATTGTGCTGAATGGATATTACAATGTATGGAAGATGAAGAATATATTGAACAAGGAGATATTATAAATTGGTAAATTAATAATACTTGGAGAATTAAAAAAGGATAAGTATATTAATGGATATCATAAATTAATAGAATATGAGTAAAAAATTTGGACAAACACGAAGGTTAGTAAAAACAGATGGTACAGTAGCTTATGTTTGGGAAGGAAAATTACATAGCTGGGAAGGACCTGCTTTAATACCTGAAGGTGATAATAAACAGAGAGAATATTATATCCATGGGATTCAGTATAGCCAAGAAGAGTGGGATGAGTTAAAAAAAGATAGACAAGGAATCCCATTCTATAAAAATCAATCCATGAAAAATAAACTTTCAGATTATAGAAATTAATTATGCGTATAGGATTTACAGGGACAGTCTCGGTCGGCAAAACCACAATTGTTAATGCTTTAGCTAAATTGCCTGAATTTAAAAACTATCAATTCAGAACAGAACGATCTAAATATTTAATGGAACTTGGTATTCCTTTAAATACTGATAGTACTGTAAAAGGTCAAACTGTATTTTTAGCAGAACGTGCTAGTGAATTAATGCAAGAAAATATTATTACAGATCGTACTATTATTGATGTAATGGCTTTTGCAAGATGTTCAGAATCTATGTATTTTTTTGAAGCTGATGATTTTTGTAATTTTGCTTCTTATATGTTAAAAGATTATGATTACATATTTTATGTTTCACCTGAAGGTGTTGAGATAGAAGACAACTCAGTGCGTGAAACAAATAAAGAATATAGACAAATAATCGATGATGAAATTAATGTATTATTAGATAAATATAACCATAAAATTAAAAATCTTCACTATATTAAGGGTAGTACTCAAGAACGAATAAAACTAATTAAAGAAACAATCTTTTCATAATATTTATAAATAAATTCAATGTCCTATGAAAGATTATTATTCTATTTTGCAATCTTTTTTTTCTAAAACTAATAATCAAAAAAGGTTAAACCAATTAGAAAAAATCAAGGATAACAAAACTGAACTTATTAAACTATTTAATATGGTTAAACCTGAATCCTTGGACTATAGAATTAATAAAATTAAAAATACTATGAAATTATCTGAATTTAAATCTTATATCCAAGAAGAAATAGTAGATATTCTTCGAGAAGCGACAATAGAAACTTCACCTGAAGATCTAGCAAAAGTTAAATCCACAGCAGATGATGATGATATTATCAAAGTAACTGAAAATTTAAATCCTGAAGTAATAAAAGCAGTAGATCGCTTTATCAAAGGAATGGCTAAAAAATATAGCTATAGCGAGCAAGATGCTATATTTGCTATTGAACAAGCTTTAGCAAAAAGACAACCTTCTATGACTACTGATATGCCTGGTTTTGAAGGTACAATGGATGCTTTAGATAGTCTTAGTATTAGAGAAGAGGAAGAAGATGATATGGATAAGCAAGCAAGTAAAGCTGCTAAAAAAGGAGATTCTATAGCTACTATAGCTTCAAAATATCAAAAATTAGCATCTAAAATGAAAGAATTAGCTAAAGAGTATAAAGCAGCTGAGGGTGATGAAAAAGAAAAAATTAAGGATCAATTAAAGGATATGACTAAAGAAAAAAAACAACTTGAAAAAGCTCTTTAATAATATACAATTAGTTATAATAATAGTATTAATTATTATAATTATATTACAACAACAATGTTCTGGTCCTACTATAGGTTTAAACTTATTTAATAAAAATTCCCCCACCCCACCAGCAATTGAGGGCTCGGTTATTACTAAAATAGAAACTAAGTGGGATACTGTAAAGATTGACAGTTTAATCTATATTCCAAAGTGGAAAACTCGTATAGTTACAAAACACGACACAATACCTGCAGATATTGATACACTATCAATTCTAAAAGATTATTATTCAAAGTATTTTTACACAGATACATTAGATTTAGATTCACTAGGAAATATAGTAATTAATGATACAATATCAAAAAACCAAATAATATTCAGAAAAATTAATTCAAACATTTATATTCCAACCACAACCATAGAGCGTGATTCATTAATTTCTAAACATGAATTTTATTATGGGTTTGGGTTAGCAGGTAACAAAACACAATTTAGTTATATTGGGGGTGAATTGCTTTGGAGAAGTAAAAAGAAAAAAGTAATAGGGTTAGGAGTTGGGGTTAATCAAAGTTTACAACCTGTTTTAACAGGTCGTTTATTTTGGAAAATTGGAAAATAATGTCCCAAGATATAAAACAAATAATTCGCCAAGAATATATTAAGTGTTGCCAAGATCCGGTACACTTTATGAAAAAATATTGTTTTATTCAACACCCTCAAAGAGGTAGAATTCAATTTAATTTATTCCCATTTCAAGAAAAAGTATTAAAATTATTTGAAGATAATCCTTATACTATTACACTTAAATCTCGCCAATTAGGTCTTTCAACTTTATCTGCTGGTTATGCTTTATGGTTAATGCTTTTCCATGAAGACAAAAACATATTAACTTTAGCTACTACACAAGCAACAGCACGAAATTTAGTTTCTAAAGTACAATTTATGTATGAAAATCTACCCTCATGGTTGAAGGTAGAAGATATAGAAAATAATAAATTATCTTTAAAACTTAAAAATGGTTCTAAAATCCAAGCAAAATCTTCAAGTACAGATGCCGCAAGATCAGAAGCAGTATCTTTACTATTAATAGATGAAGCAGCTTTTATTGATAATATAGCCGAAACCTGGGCTGCAGCCCAACAAACATTAGCCACGGGGGGTGGTGCTATTATCTTATCAACCCCTAATGGAACAGGAAATTGGTTCCATCAAATGTGGGTTAAAGCAGAAGCCCAGGAAAATGATTTTTTACCTGTTCGTTTACCTTGGTTTGTTCACCCCGAAAGAGATGAAGAATGGAGAAAACGTCAAGATGAATTATTAGGTGATCCTAGACTAGCAGCACAAGAATGTGATTGTGATTTTAGCACTTCAGGTAATACTGTTTTTTATAGTGAGTATATAGAATTTTATGAACAAACATATTTAAAAGATCCACTTGAAAGGAGAGGAGCAGACCAAAATTTATGGATCTGGCAACCTGCAGATTATTCAAGAGATTATATGGTTGTGGCTGATGTTGCGAGGGGTGATGCAAAAGATTTTTCGGCTTTTCATATAATGGATGTTGAAAGTAATACTCAAGTAGGGGAATATAAGGGTCAAATTAGTACAAAAGAATTTGGTCATTTATTATTTGGCATAGCTACAGAATATAATAATGCTCTATTAGTAGTAGAAAATGCAAATGTAGGGTGGCATGTAGTTCAAGTACTACTTGATCGCAATTACCCTAATCTATACTATTCACCTAAAAATGGAGATATAACCTCAGATTCTTATTTTGACCAATACTCAGATAATAGTAGAATGGTCCCTGGGTTTACTATGTCAACTAGAACTAGACCCATATCTATTGGTAAGTTTCAAGAGGGGGTTGGGGATAAAGGAGTTACTATCCATTCAAAACGTTTAATTGAAGAAATGAAAGTATTCGTTTGGAAAAATGGAAGACCAGAAGCTCAAACAGGATACAATGATGACTTGGTTATGTCATTTGCTATTGGTATGTTGATGAGAGAAACAGCATTTAAATTTAGACAACGGGGTTTAGATTTAACTAAAGCTTCTTTAAATAGTATGACTAAAACAACAACAAAATACACCGGGGTTTATTCAGGTGATAAAAGTAATAATCCTTATAAGATTGATAACCCTTATGGAGGGGAAGAAGATATTCGTTGGTTATTTTAAACATATTTATAATTATAACAATTCTACACAATGGCAGATACTAATGTATTTACACGATTAAAAAGATTATTTTCTACTGACGTAATTATACGTAATATAGGAGGAAACCAACTTAAAATAATGGATGTTAATTCCATCCAAAAAGCAGGCCAAATTGAAACTAATTCTTTAGTTGATAGGTTTTCTAGATTGCATGTAACAGGAGCAGCTCCTATTTACAATCCTGCTCTCAACTATCAAACAATGAGAGTCCAGCTTTATAGTGATTATGAAGCTATGGATACAGATGCTATTATTGCTTCTGCTCTTGATATTATAGCCGATGAATGTACCTTAAAAGATGATATGGGTGAGGTATTAAGCATTAAAAGTAGTGATGAAGATATTCAACAAGTACTATATAATTTATTTTATGACGTATTAAACATAGAATTTAATTTATGGATGTGGATACGTCAGATGTGTAAATATGGTGATTTCTTTTTAAAGTTAGATATTGCTGAAAAGTATGGTGTCTACAATGTCATTCCTTATACAGCCTACAACATTGTAAGGCAAGAAGGATTAAATAAAGATAATCCTAATGAAGTTATCTTTCAATTTGACCCTGATGGTTTAACCGGGGGTGGTGGAGGTTATGGTGGTTATTATGGTACCGGAGGATCTGGTGCTAACCCCTCAGGAAAAACAATAACATTTGATAATTATGAGATTGCTCATTTTAGATTATTAACAGACGTTAATTATCTCCCTTATGGTCGTTCTTATATTGAACCCGGACGTAAGTTATTTAAACAGTATACTTTAATGGAAGATGCTATGTTAGTCCATAGAATCGTAAGAGCCCCAGAAAAACGTGTTTATTATATTAATGTAGGTTCTATTCCCCCTAATGAAGTAGATGCATTTATGGAAAAAACAGTTTCTAAAATGAAACGCACTCCATATGTAGATCAACAAACAGGGGATTATAACCTAAAGTATAATATGCAGAATATGATGGAGGATTTTTTCATCCCTGTTAGAGGTAATGATTCTGCTACTAAGATTGATACTACAAAAGGTTTAGATTATGATGGCATCCAAGATGTTGAATATTTAAGAGATAAATTATTTGCGGCTCTAAAGGTGCCCAAAGCTTTCTTAGGGTATGATGAAAATGTAGAAGGTAAAGCAACATTAGCTGCTGAAGATATTAGATTTGCCCGAACTATTGATAGAATCCAAAGAACTGTAATATCAGAACTTTATAAAATTGCTACAATTCATCTTTATACCCAAGGTTATACTGATGAACAGTTAGCTAATTTTGAGCTCTCATTAACAACTCCTTCAATCATCTATGATCAAGAAAGGATTGCATTAATGAAAGAAAAAGTAGATTTAGCTGCTTCTATAATGGAAAACAAGTTATTACCTACAGATTGGGTTTATGATAATATCTTTAGATTTAGTGAAAATGAATACGAAGAATACCGAGAGCTTACTCGTGAGGATGCTAAACGTGCTTTTAGACTTAATCAAATAGAAGCAGAAGGTAATGATCCTATAGAAACCGGTAAATCATATGGTACACCTCATGACTTAGCTTCACTTTATGGTCAAGGTAGATACCAATCAGATCCAGGAAATGTTCCTGATGGTTATAATGAGAAAAAAGATTTGGGACGCCCTAAAGAAAAATCTTCTAATATTAATACCCAAGATAATGCATTTGGGAAAGATAGATTAGGTAAAAGAGGATCAAAAGAAGATTATAACTCTTCAAATTCCATTAAACCTAATTATAAGGGAGGTTCACCTTTAGCTTTTGAATCAATGCTTAAACAAATACCAATTAGTAAAAAACGTTTAGTTTTTGAACAAGACAAAAAGAAAGAATCTCTGCTTGATGAAAAAAACATTAAGAAATAAAAATCCTAATATATTTATAAATAAATCTAAGAATGAAATTAAAACATTCAAAGTATAAAAATACCGGCATTCTTTTTGAATTATTAGTAAGACAAATTACATCTGATACTTTGTCTGGAAAAGAATCTCCTGCTAAAGATATACTTCAAAAATATTTTGTTAAAACCGAATTATCTAAAGAGTACAAATTGTATGAAACTTTATTTAAAAAAACAGGATTAACAGAAGGAAAAGCTGAAATTATAATTAGTACACTTTTAGAATCTTTTAAAAAATTAAATAGAAGTATCCTTAAAAGAGAAAAATATAATTTAGTTAACGAAATTAAAGATCATTATAACTTAGAAGATTTTTTTAAAAATCAAATCCCTAATTATAAAATAAAAGCTTCTTTTTATATTCTAAATGAAGTTTATAACCAAAATTCACACAATAATTATTCTGAAGTAATTCAACATAAATTTACTCTTTTAGAACATCTTACTTCTAAACCAATCTCAGAAAAAGTTAAGAAAAATGTTATTAATGAATTTGAATCTTATGATAAAGATGTTCGTATTTTAACTTATAAAATTTTACTAGAAAAATTTAATGAGAAGTATGATGGGTTAAACTCAAACCAAAAATTAACGTTAAAAGAATTTATTAATGTTATTGATTCAACCTCAACATTAAAAGATTTTTATAATACTAAAATTATAGAAATAAAAGAGGTTCTTTTGAATTTAAATGAAAAAGTTACTGATAAAGCAACTCAAATTAAAATTAATGAAGTTAATAATTTAATTTCAGAAGTAGATAAATCAACTAAAATTAATGATGACCATTTAGTTAATTTATTACAATATTATTCTTTAATTGAAGAATTAAAAAAATCAAATGGAAAATAAAATTATAAAACCTAATGAAGTAAGCCCTAATCTATTAAAAAGACTTGAAGATAAGTATGGGTCTATTGATAAGACAAATGATTTTTTCAATTCTGATTTAACTAGATATTATAAAACTACAAACATAAACCCAACCACCGGGAAAGTTACTCATAAAATTATTAATTTAGCTAGTTTTGGTGATTCCCTTAAAAAACTATCTCAAGCATTATCCGCCATTAAATCTTTATCAAGAACACCTGAAGGAAGAATGGATAATATTGTACAAGATATATCCCAACAAGTTAAAGATGTGTTTAATAAGTATAGAACTCACATCCGAAAAAATTACCCTGACCAATACAATACAATAAAAAATTTACTCCAAGAAATTTCCACTTCATCAGCAGGAGGTAATTACTCAACTCCTTTTGCTTTTAATCCTAATAAAAAATCTAAGGGTGCTCAAAACATATACTATTATAAATTAGGTTATAAACCTGTGAATAGAAAAAAATTGCGTAAACAAAGTAAAGGCATTGATTACGTAGATTTACATAAATAATAATATGTATAGATATAAATTAAAAATAAAAGAAGAAGAAGGTTTAGGTCCTAAACAATTTCAAAGTGAAAGAATGTTAGGATTTGATAAAATTGGAGATTTATTAGGACAAATACAACCTTTACTTAATGATGCTAAACAAGAAACAGAACAATATTATAAAGAAAATCCTGATTCTTACTCTGTAGTATATGGTACAGATTTAATTCATGATTATTTAAATGATATACTTAAAATTTTAAAACCTGAAGAATAAATGAAAACTCTACAAGAACAATATAAACTAATTAAAGAAGGAAAAGGGCAAAAGTCTACCTTCTTAAAAGAAGCTAAAAGTAAATATCCTAATTTAATTAGAAATGGTTCTTCATTTGAGGAAGCAACTTCAATCTTAAAATCAAAATCAGTAATTAATGAAAACTTTGTAGGGTTGCAAGCAATAAATTCATTTGAAACTAAAAAAGATCCTTGGACTGATAAATTTAAAAATTTTATTTCTGAAGAAGCTAAAGCTGCTGAAAAGAAAACAACTAAAGAAGTTGAAGAATTAGAAACTAAAGGATACGATTATAAAGATAAGAAAAATTATGATAATATCTATGGTGAAGAGTTTTTAAAAGGATATTATGCTGAAATGAAAGATCCTAAAAACAGTGAAAAAACTGTAGATGAGCTAAAAGAAATAGTAGCTAAAAATTTATCTAAAGATGCTTTACACTATGTTAAAGATGGTCAATTTGGGGTTAAAGAATTAGGATATACTACAGACCACCCAGGTTTAGGAGAACCAAAAGAACTAAAAGGAAAACATAAAGCTTCAGGTTATGGTGATTTAAAAGAATCATTAAGTTTATCATCCTTAATTATGAATGAAGGTGAGTACTATATGCCCGAAGAAAAAGAACCTAAGAAAAAAGAAGAACCTAAGAAAAAAGCTAAAAAATCATTAGTAGCAGATAAAGTAAAAGAAATTGAAAGTACAGGTAATGTAGCTGCTTTAGAAGCTAAAATGAGTGCTTTAGATGAAGAAATCGAAAACAGAGAAATGAAAATGAAAATGGCTACTGAAAACGAAGATTTAGCTGAATTTATTAATCCTGTTAAGATTAAAGAAATGGAAAAAGAAGTTAAAGAACTTCAAAAAGCCAGAGACAAATACATTAAAGAATACAAGAAACTTACAGGTGAAGAATATGCTGGTAAGAAAGAAATTGTAGGAGAAATGGATACAGATGATTTAGAAAATACTACTTCAAATGATGATGCTTATAAAAAAGCATTTGATTCAATGGATATAAACCCTGAAGCTGATGAAATTGCTGGTGAAGATTTAGATGCGGCTGCAGATTATTTTGATAATCTAAAAGAAATTACTGAAGGAACACCAGGTGGAGTAGCATATATGAGAGGTCAAGAAGATTTTGATAAAGGAGCCTCTGAAGATGATAACCCATATGAAAAAATGGAAGAAGATCCTTATGGAGACTTTGAGGAATGGTATGAAGGTTGGTTTCGTGCTAAAATGGACCAAGAATTGTCTGGTATATAATAAAAACTTTAATATAAAATGAAACAAGTACTTATTGAAACCCAACTTTTTAAACCTGTACTTTTAGAAGGTAAATTATCTGAAAGAGGTAACCCTCTAGTAGAAGGTATTTTAGCTACAGCTGAAGTAAAAAATGGTAATGGTAGATATTATGCTAAAGAATTATGGGAACGTGAGATTGATAAGTACATGCAATCCGTTAATGAAAACAGGGCATTAGGAGAATTAGATCACCCAGAATCTTCAGTAATTAATCTTAAAAATGTTTCACATAACATTAAAGATATGTGGTGGGATGGAGATAATGTAATAGGTAAAATAGAAATTTTACCTACTCCATCAGGTAACATATTAAAAGCACTGATTGAAAACGGTATAACCTGTGGTGTTTCATCTCGTGGTATGGGCTCGTTACAACAAAGAGGAGAAATGTTAGAAGTACAAGATGACTTTGAATTACTTTGTTGGGATTTTGTATCAACCCCTTCAAACCCAGGTTCATTTATGCAATTGGTAAAAGAAGGTTTAGATTTTTCTAAACAAAATAAATATGCTAAGGTAAATTCTATTATAACTGAGATTTTATGTTCTAATGGACAGTGTCCAATTGTATAAAATTCAATAAAGTACCCCCCTTGGAATAGTATTCCTTGGCCCAAGCCCTCGCAAGAGGGCTTTTCTTTTTTTAAAATTGTAATTTTGGAATATCTTCATATATGTATTATTGTATTCACGTGGACAATATACTATCCCATATAGTATCCACTTATGTAAAACAACTTATTACGATTCATGAATAATCGTAAATCCCAAACTTAAATTTTGAGGAAGATGAAAAACAACAGAGAAATGCTCAAAGAAGCAATCGCTGAAGCTAGAACTGTTAAAGAAACAGCTATAGCCAACGCAAAACTTGCTTTGGAAGAAACTATTACTCCTAAACTAAAGTCAATGCTAGCTAAAAGGTTAGAAGAGATGGAACTTGAAGAAGAATTAGACGAAACCGAAGCAGAAAAAATGAAAGGTAAGGAAATGAAAGAAACTATGAAATCAGAAATGGAAAAAGCAATGTCCTATGAAATGGAAGAAGCTTATGACACGAACGAAGAAATGAATCTTGAGGAAATCCTTGCTGAACTCGAAGAAGAACTTGAGGAAACTAATATTGACCCAGGAGCTGAACCAAAATCCTTTCTTAAGAAAAAACCAGATTATGCTCAACTTGAAGAAGAAGAGATTACTGAAGGTGGAAACGAAGTAACTGAACAAGAAGAAGAAATGGACATGGACATGGATATGGATATGGAAATGGATTCTGAAATGGAAAGTGATGATGAGGAAATTGATTTAGAAGAAATGTCTGAAGAAGATCTTAAATCTTTTATCGAGGATGTTATTAAAGACATGGTTGAAGCTGGTGAGTTAGAAGCTGGAGATGAATTTGAAACTGAAGATGAAGAAGCTGAAGGTGAAGATGAAATCGAAATGGAAGACGAAACAGAAGCAATCATGGAAAGTGATGAAGAAATAAAAGAAGCTCTTGATTTGGGCGTAACAGATGCTGAATTTATAGCGTCAATGCTAGGAGGAATTGCTTTAGTGGGTGGTGTTGCTGCCTCTGCAGCTAAAGAAGAACTAGCTGCTGCTGTTAAAAAAGGAAAAGGAGCTGTTGCTGCTACGATTGAAAAGCTTTTAGGTAAAGGTGGTGTTGCTGAAATGGAAGAAATAACAAATGAAGTTGAATCATTGAAAAATGAAATCAATGAAGTTAATCTTTTAAATGCTAAATTACTTTACTTAAATAAAATCTTCAGAGCTAAAAACCTAACTGAAAACCAAAAAGCAAAAATTATTCCTGCTTTTGATAAAGCTGCTACCGTAAAAGAAGCAAAACTTATTTTTGAAACCATTTCTGAGAATCTTTCAGATTCAAAGAAATCAATTAAAGAAAATCGTTCTTTAGCTTCTAAACCTGTAGGGGTTGCTCCAAAAAGGGAAGTAATTGTAGAAGTTGATTCTCAAGTTGCTAGATGGCAAAAGTTAGCTGGAATTAAATAAATTATAAATTAAATTAAAAAAAAAGAAAAATGTCACAATTAAATTCTCTTTTAGAAAGCTCGGCTGGTTCTTGGAAGAACCTTCAGAGTGATGCCGCTAGATTAGCAGGCAAGTGGGAAAAGACAGGATTGCTAGAAGGTATCAACACTGAGACCGAAAAGAACAATATGTCTATGATCCTCGAAAATCAAGCTAAGCAATTAGTAGTTGAATCTTCACTTTCAGGTGGAGGGGTATCTGGTGGTACTTTTACTGCTGGAACAGGTGAGCAATGGGCTGGAGTAGCTCTTCCACTTGTACGTAAGGTATTTGGTCAAATCGCTGCTCAGGAATTCGTTTCTGTTCAACCTATGAACCTACCTTCAGGTCTTGTATTCTTCCTAGATTTCCAGTATGGAACTGTTAAGAATCCATTCAGTACTGCTGGTGGTAATGTTTACGAATCTGGATCTATGTATGGTTTGACTGAAGGTGGATCTGCTCCATCAGAAGGTCTTTATGGTGCTGGTAGATTTGGATATTCTATCAACAACACTGCTTCTGTATTTACTGCAACTGTAACCACCGCTTCATTTGCTCAGGTAAATTTTGATTCAACTTATTCTGCATCTGTTGCTAATGGTGATTTCAAAGCTGTAGCTGTTGATATGTCTAACACAAATGCAGATCTTAAAGCTGCTCGTGCTTTTCACGTAGCATCAGGTTCATTAGTAAATATAAATCCTGCTTTCACCACTGTAAGTGGAAACACCGTAACTTTCATTACTGATGGAGGTTCAGAAGCTGGTACTTATAACAATTTCCCTGTTACTTTCTCACTAGCTCCACTAGATAATGCTCGTGGTGATTTTGAAGACGGTAATACTACATTGAATCCTGAAAATGGAACTATCTCAATTCCTGAGGTAAATGTTAAGTTGAAATCAGAATCAATCGTTGCTAAAACACGTAAGTTGAAAGCTGTTTGGACTCCTGAATTCGCTCAAGATCTTAACGCTTACCAATCTTTGGATGCTGAAGCTGAATTGACATCTATCATGAGCGAGTATATCTCATTAGAGATTGATCTCGAAATTCTTGATATGTTGATTTCTTCTGTTCCTGTTGGAAGCACAGAATTCTGGTCAGCTGAAAACAACCAAGCAATTAATGCTGGTGAAACTGCTTTCACTTCTTTAACTTCTGGTTTCTATAACACACAAGGACAATGGTTCCAAACACTTGGTACTAAAGTACAGAAATTGTCTAACAGAATTCACCAATTAACTCTTAGAGGTGGTGCTAATTTCATGGTATGTTCTCCAACTGTAGCTACAGTTCTTGAATCAATCCCTGGATATGCTGCTGATTCTAACGGTGATGCTGCTCAAGCTAAGTATGCTTTTGGTGTACAGAAAGTTGGTCAGTTGAATGGTAGATATCAAGTTTACAAGAATCCATATATGACTGAGAATCAGATATTGATGGGTTTCAGAGGAACACAATTCCTTGAGACAGGTGCTGTATTTGCTCCATATATTCCATTGATCATGACTCCTCTTGTATACGATCCAGATACATTTACACCACGTAAAGGTCTCTTAACTCGTTATGCTAAGAAGATGATTAGACCGGAATTCTTTGGTTTGATAAAAGTAAGTGGTTTGAACACTATCTAAATCGTTGATTTAGACTTATTATAAAAAGAAAGGGACGCGTTTCGCGTCCCTTTTTTATATGTTTTAGTATTTTATTTGGTTATTACAACAATTGTTCGGGTAAATGAGAAACGAAATACATCAAAGAAAACCAAAGATTTCCACTAGAAAATTTGGCTACCCGAGGTATTGTTCGTATATTTACATATAATAAAGAGATAAAAATAAAGGTTATGTCAAATAAAAAAATCAAAGATCAATTACAAAAAGGTAATGTAAAATTTACAGTTGAAGGTATTACTACTTATTGTAAAGGTGATGATGGTGAATATGGAATGAATCCAAAAGTATTTGAAGTTTCCCATAATGGAATGTCAATCCATTCAGATTGGTCTGGGATGAATGTTAATAAATGGGGTCCTACCTGTGTTACATTATACACATATGATATGTTGGGTAAAAAATCAATAGGTAAAATAAAATATTCAGAAATTACAATTAAAAAATAAAAAATAAAGTTATGAGAATAAACGTAAACTCAACAAACAGTAAGGTAATTGGTGGTAAATTATTTATCACAGGATTAAAGATGACGCGATTAAAAGCTAAATTAGCTGAATGTATTATTAAAGGTTCTACTATAACACACCCGACAATGGGGTTAATGTATGAATATGATGGACCCTTTTCTAGGGTATAATTATAAATAAGTGTAAAATAGAAATGGGATTAAAAAAGAAATATAAAAGGGAGCATAGTGAATTGATTACCGCTCTTATTAAAGAGGGTAGGCCAACTACCGTATTAGAAGTAAAGGTAATTGAAACATCTAAGATGAAGGGTTACCTAATTTATGAATGTTCTTACATTGATAATGGGAATATCAAAATATCTAATGTTATTGCCAGAGACATATCAGATGCAATGTTTAAGTTAGAACCACTGTTAGGGTCAGGCATTCCATCATCAACTGTAAGCTATGTATTGGGAAATCAAACTCTAAATACACCGATTGAATACCAATCAGGCCAATCCGAAAAATAAAACGGTATATTAATGTCAACATAGTTAGATTTAGAATATCAGTAAGTTTTTAAAATAGGGAATTTTTTTTTAAATATTTATGGTAAATAAATTAAGTTGTCTATGGCATCGAATCACCACACAGATGAGGTATTTAGAAAAAAAAGAGTACCAAAAAACCCCATAAAATTTAAACTCACTTTAAATGAGGAACAAAAAATAGCAAAGGAAGCAATATTAAATAATACACTTACTTTACTAGCAGGCTCAGCGGGTTCAGGTAAAACTTTATTAGCGTGTCAAATCGCTCTAGATGGTCTCTTTTGTAAACAATACAATAAGATTATCATCACACGTCCTACCGTATCAAAGGAGGACATTGGTTTTTTACCGGGAGACTTACGTGAAAAAATGGATCCTTGGGTGCAGCCCATATATCAAAATATGTATGCCCTGTATGATAAAGTAAAAGTCGAAAAATACATTGAAAATGGACAAATAGAAATAGTACCTGTTTCTTTTATGCGGGGTCGTACTTTTCTTGATAGTCTTATTATTGTAGACGAGGCTCAAAATGTTACACATGAGCAGATGGAAATGATTGTAACTAGAATTGGTTTACGTTCTAAAATGATTATTTGTGGGGATGATCATCAAGTTGACTTAAAATCAAAACGCGATTCAGGATTTAGATTTTTATACTCAGCATCTCGTAAAATTAAAAACATGAATGGGATTACTTTAAAACACAATCATAGAGATCCTATAGTAGATGGGTTAATTAATTTATATGAGGAGGCAGCTGAAATAGGAATAGTATCAGGT
>Ga0209929_1000349_pt1 | contig 17494 bp, 30 predicted proteins | sample SalPon2_C_H2O_MG_2_FD_185731 | JGI IMG/M metagenome (GOLD analysis project Ga0209929, IMG submission 185731) | Salt pond water microbial communities from South San Francisco under conditions of wetland restoration - Salt Pond MetaG SF2_C_H2O_MG... ... | reverse complement strand
CTGCTTGTAAGAGGGCGACTTTTCGGTTTTAGCCTTAGAGAGTATGTCTAAAATCTCATTAGCGTCCAATTCTTCTATCAAACCATCTTTAACACCAATCATTTGGTTCTCTTCTAGGGTGATAACACCATCTGATGTAAGTACAGACCGGTAAAATTCACCACTAAAGAAATGTTTAGATGGAAAATAAGAGGTAATGAGGAATCTATGGTTAGATTCTGGGTAGATTTTATCGCCACCGACGATTTTATCGATATTTAGGACGTATTTATCGTCATCTTTATTCAAGCTGCCGATGCAGTCGCACTTTTCTTGCTCTACTTTATTGTGATAGAGCAAAATTGAGAAGAAAAACTGTTCATTGATAGGGACGGTTTTGGTTATACACTGCTCTGAATCCATGTTCTGACGCAAAAATTCGGTTACTTCTCGGTCGAAGCAACATTCGTCCAAAGGGCAGTGCCCTATTTCGTATCTACCATTCTTAAATTGTGCCAAACAAAAGGCATCATTCTTCAGTATTCTTATTCTCATCTTTTTCCTTGTTATCAAGAAGCTCGCTCAGGCTCTTGTCATCCTTCATAATCTCGTCCACAACCTCTGCTTGCAACTGGGCGGTAGCTTTGCAGCACATTTTCGCCTCACACTGTTGCGGCTTGTCTTTATTCGTCATCTATTTTCTCCAATTCTATGAATGAGGAACTTGTTCCTACATTCTATTATACACAGAAACGAGACTTTTTCCAAAAAGGTTTTTGCATAATTCGTAATTTTGGACTATAATTAGGTGTGGCAATGGTTGTAAAGTGCCGCACTTCGCTAAAAATTTGTAAAAAAACGTAACTGGTGTAGTTTTGCGTTCTAACCACTTAGCGAACAGAAAGTTACTGGCGAGTGAACAAGCACTCCGAAGTTAAGCACAAAAAATTGAATCTAGGCAATGACCCACCGTGTCAACCTAGTCCTGTAAAGGTTCCTAATGGAACTTACACTGCGTGACAGTAAATTAGTAAAGTAAAAGCTAAAGCATAAAAGTCTTAACTGCTTTCTAACACAACTAAAGTATCTGGCAAAGGGCGACACTCTTCTCTTTACAGGTATAAATGGTCTTGGTCTATCAACAGGAGATAAAAATGAATGATTGGGAATTGAACGGAAGAATCAAAGACGCAGTGGAAAAAAATATTCTATTCTACGATGAACACGGAAAAGGAAACATCACCAAGAGGCTTGTGTATCTGATGTACGGCCACTCAGACGACCTTCTAGAGCGTGTTCTCATTCCGACTGACGTTTACCCGGAATTTGATTTCAGCGAGCCTCTGTACGGCGTGAGCTTCGTGAGAGACAAGCGGCTGAACTACGAAGGGTCGAAAAAAATAATCGAGGAACACGAAATGTGCCTTCTAAACCACAAGGACCAACTTGTGCTTGGAATTTGGGGCGACGAGTCAATTTTAGGAGCGGTGTGAAGTAATTAGAAGCTACATATAATTATTTTTATACAGAGGGCCGATTTATATGCTTTGGGTAAGACACACCTGCGGCATCGCCGTATTGCATCTGAACCACCAGACGTTATTTTCTACCGTACCGGTACATTTTACCACAAGATAAAACCCCGCCCAACTAATATAAAAAAACTTTGATAAAATTCCAGAATTAGGGTACAGAGGGGTTGACAAATCTGCCGATAACTGTATAATAGAAGCATGACAAACAACACTAAGAAAAACACTATGTTCAACATTCAATTCAAAGACACAAAAGCAATCGTTTGGACCGGAACTTGGGATCAATACTTGATTGATTTCAATGGCGGATTGGACGAAGATAATTCAAAAACTTTCGAGATCGTACCCACAAAGTGACCTAACGTGTCACACCATTACCCGATAATAATAATATGACAAACAACAACACTAACGAAAGTAATACTATGAGTAAATTTGAAAACTTCATCGCTTCCATTGACTGCACCAAAGAAATTGTCATCAGTGGCATTGGTGTAAAAAACGGGTGGAAACACACCACCACCGCTAACAATGTTTCGATCAACGGTGATCGGGTTATGTTTTACGATTACAAGATCAAACGATATATTCACACCCTACAATCCGATCTAACAAATTTTGAGATTGTTGGTTAGAATTGACCTAACGTGTCACACCCTTAGACGATAATAAGAATATGAAAGAAACAACAATGAACAGTAAAACAATCGCCCACAAAATTGTAGCCCTCAAAATCAATTCGGCTTTCGTCGAAACCCTTGCGGTTCTGGACCTTAAATTGTCCGATAAGCAAACTGACGAGGTTTTAAAGATCTTGGAAGATTCCCGAAAGTAGTGACCTAACGTGTCACACTCATAGACGATAATAATAATATAAGAAGTTAACAGTTAACTTCAAAACACAACACGATCTTGAAAGGATCAACATTATGACTACTAAACAATTCGACGTTAAATGCATCGACCCAACCTGTAACAATCGCGAAGTTACTCACAAAGAGATTCCCGCTGATCGTTTGTTCCAGAATGAAAGCGGTGAAACCCGCTTCAAGCTCAATCACTTCTACACTGATGTAGAGGTTGTGAGTGTTAAAGAGGTGTCGCAAGATTACCTTGACGCAAAGCGTGCGTACTTCACCAAGTACGGTACAGCGTGCGAGTGATCGCCTTTACTAATCATTACTCTAACTATGAAAGGATAGCTATTATGGAACTATGTATCATATGCGGATGCGATTGTACTGATCGACGCAATGACGTGTGTCAACCTACATGCGATGCTTGTGCATCTGTAGGTTAATTGCATCTGTAGCCCGATTGTATTAGCCCATGCAACCGCCTAGAAGCGACGTAAACCCTTGGTACGTAAGGACTTAGGTGCTGCGGGGCGGGCCTCGATTGACGTAAGTCCTTGCTACCAAACGACTTACAACTATTTCTAAAAACTTTCGGAATTAGGGTGTAGAAGGGTTGACAAATCAGCCGATAATAGTATAATAGAGACATAACAACAACACTACTTTTTAAGGTAAAATTATGAACAACTCTTTTGACAACATCTCTTGCGAAGAATTTTATTCTGATGACGCTGCATTCGCAAGCGTTCAATGTGATCGATGCGGATGCATTTCAAACGCTAACAATAGAGACGAATTCGACGTGGTCTTCTCGCGAATCATCTGTAGCGATTGCTATGAAGAAATGGGAAGTTAATTTTAAAAAAACGATTTCCCTCTTGACAAATTCAAATTAAGGTTTTCAAAATGCAAAAATTCAAAGTCGAAATCATGGATGTCGAGTCATTTTCCGATGGCTCATATTACCAACCACGCATCATTGCGTTTGGGAAATCTCCCAAGGAGGCTTGGGAGCGGACACGCACCTCTCGCAAGTGCCAATTTAAAGATGGTCACCCAGAGGGCTACGGCGGCACGACCGTGCTCCAATGCCGCAAAATGTGGCGGGGTTCCAAACTCGTTATGTGTGTGTGGGATTAACGCCCCACAATCGACGTAAGTCCTTTGCTGGTAACGACTTAGGACGGTCGGGGCGGGCCCGGATCGCCGTAAGTCCTTTAGTACCAACGACTTAGGACAATTCTAAAAAACTTTGATAAAATTATAAAAAAAGACTCACTAGCACTTGACAAATCTGCCGATAACTATATAATAGAGACATGACAAACAACGGAGAAAACAAAATGACAAAAGAAAAATACTACTACCAAAAAAGAATCCGATTCTTAAATGGGGAAATCTCTCAAGCTGAGTGGATGTCCTTTTGTAGTCTTTATCTTTACACCTTAAAGCAGTGGCAACAAACTTGCAAGAATCTCAAAAAAAGAGATCAAGGTTTGACCTAACGTGTCACACTGGTGGGCGATAATATATGTATCAGATGTTAGTTTTCTTTTAAAGGGTTTTTATGAAGTACTTGTTACCACTTATGTTTTTTATCTTTGGATGTTTAGTTTTTGGTGGATGTAAAGCCCCGCCAGTAAATTACACGATACAAACCACTTCTCCCGATATTTGGGCAGAACAACCAAAACAATCAGTAACCGTAAAAATGGAGTTTAGGCGATGATTGAACCCCTTATTTTATTCATTGGGGCGTTAATTGTATACGCTCAAGTATTTTGGATTATTTTGGAAAATAAGAAAGATACCCCTTGACAAATGACAACATTTATGCTATAATGGTAGTATAACAACAAACGATAACTTGAAAGGTTAAAATTATGACTAAATTTGAAAACACTCCATCTGGTAAACTTCTCGCTGAGTTCGCACAAGCTATCCGCGAGTGTATCACCGTTCCTAATCATCTATTGCCGGAAGAATTACACGATGACGTTCGAGGTTGCCGCACTCTTGCACGTTTGGAAGAACTGTGCGACAAGCGTGACGGTGTCACCGAGCATACCAAAAAGCAGGCTATCAAAGCCCGCAACATTGAGAAGCTGCGAAAGCAGTTCGAAGAAAAAGCACAATTCCACACCCACAAAGGTGGAACCGATTTCGTCGATCTCGATGGTGAGTTCGATTATTCTGATAACGAGTGCGATGATTTGCAGTTGACCAAAAACATGCAAGCCTTGGTTGGCGGCATGGTCAACGGTGGATTGATCGACGCTGATGATATTTTAGAAAGTGTGGGTAATTAATATGATTGAGCCGATTTACACCGTAGCTTTAATAGTTATAATGTTAGCATTATCTGTAATCTTTGGAAAACACGAGGAAAGAAAAGATGGAAGATACAACCAGCGATAAAGACATTCTTTTGTACGCAATTTCTTTTTTACATGCCAATGTCGACGATGTGGTAGAGGAAGATTTGTCTATGGGCGTGCATGAAATTGAATCACGATTACGCAAGCTATTAAAAGAAATAAGCAATCAATAATTTATTTTCGCCCCGACTTTTGGAGGATTAAGCATGAATGAGAATTTGTGGAAAGTTAAAATGGTTCGGCTGCTAACTACTCGTGTATCACCCGATGTAATCGCAGAGAGTAGTTTCGAGTATACGTTACCGGATGACTTGTCTAATATGCTGGACAATATTAATATGGTCGATGAGGCTCATCACAATTCTATTTTTATGGAGGTGCGGCAACATTGTCACAACGAACACGCTTCAAGCGGATTTTTCGCCCAAGAAATAATTTCGCCAAAATTTGATGGTCTGTCGTTCTGAAGTTTAGGGGTTGACAAACGTAAGTCCTTTGCCTGTAAGGGTTTAGGGCTTGCGGGGCGGGCCCCGCGAGCCGTAAGTCCTTTGATACCAACAACTTACGTCAATTCTAAAAAACTTTGAAAAAAAACCTACAGAACCCCTTGACAAACTGCCGATATAATGTATAATAAGAGCATGAGAATGACAAGTTGATAACGAGAGCGGGTTCGCGAAAAGCGAATAGAGAAGGCTAAAACCCGTAAGCCGTCACGACAATTTTTAACACAACACTTTGAAAGGTTTACTATGTACGACGAATTTGATTACGATGACACCCAAGCCACTATTGACTACCTTGATAATGTCGGGTATGATAACGGTGATGACGACTGCGACGATTACGATCCAGACGAAAATCACGGTTTCCAGAACGGCGTTTTTGACATGAACATCTCTTTTTAGAAAGGTTTACTATGTACGATTCTTTTGACGATTGCTTTTATCCTGCCGAAGAAAACTATCACGAAGATATGTTGATGGCAGAAGCCGAAGCATTTTACAATGACTTTTATGGCGAAGATAACGATCACCATGTCCCTAGCGAAGATGATGGTGACTACGATGACTTGCTTAACGAATTAGATTTTCCCTTTTAGGAGTTATTATGCTTCACAATCCCCGGATCGTTTGTGCCGATGGTTTCAGCATGAGCGTACAGGCTCACGAAAGCAGCTATTGCATACCGCGAAAGTCATTTGTGGCACACACCCACATGGAAGGCGGTTTTCCATCTAGCACACCACTAGACCCTGAACTAAGAAAGTTCGCTGAGGACTTGTATGGTTGTGACGATGAAAGTGAATGTGATTTCACCGAAACCGTTTACGGCTACGTTCCCCGCGAAGTGTTCGAGCGTGAGTTTGAATTGCATGGTGGAATAGTTGAGGGAAAATTGCCGGAATAGTGATTTTTCCTCTTGACAACCCTAAGTCCTTTGCCTGTAAGGGTTTAGGGCTTGCGGGGCGGGCCCGGCCCGTCGTAAGTCCTTACGTACCAACGGCTTACAACAATTCTAAAAAACTTTCAGAAAATAGTGCAGAACCCCTTGACAAATGGACGATATACTGTATAATGGGGGTATGAGAAGCAGCGAGGTAAGCACCCGACGAACTGGGACGCTCGCATAAGTCTCTCACTGATCTTTGACAATTTGGTAGTTTCAACATTCTCCACGGGGAGGCGGCAAGTCGTGTCGCCAAGTAAGGAAAAGACGACCTCAGAAAATTTCCCCGATTTGTACAAATTTTGTTCAAGATACCCCTTGACAAATGACGATAATTATGATATAATGATAACATGTTAAGTGAGTCTGCGAGGCGACTTAATGACGGCCAATCTCAGCCGTTCAGCTTAACTAGGGCTTGACCCGCAAACCTCGCCCAAGTCGCGAGTATAGCTGGCGAGCTATTCAAGATACGCACAATACAATACGGCTGGTTAGTTTAGTCTGGTCAAAACACTATCTACCCATCATACCAGTTTGATCGCTGGTGATTCCATAACAGAAACCAGTTGCAAATGGTGAAAGTTACAGCGGTTTGATCTCCGTTGACACGAATCGGATGGGATAAATGGTAGAGATCGTTGGTTCGAATCCAACACCAGCTTGCACATTCTGATAACGGGGCGTCGAATCCGCAAGGAAAGACCAATCACGCCCACAAGCCCGCAAGGGTAGAGAGAAGTAGGGTTGGTACACTATTTGCAGTAGGCAATCGCCGTAAGTCCTTTGGTGGCAACGACTTAGGACCGGCGGGGCGGGCCCCGCTGAACGTAAACCCTTACACTGTAACGACTTACAACAAATCCTAAAAACTTTCAGATTTAGTGATGAACACCCCTTGACTTTGACGATAAGTATTGTATAATGATAGAGTAAGGCAGTGAGGGTGAAAAGAAAAGCTGACAAGTCGGAGACGATGGTTGCGGCCACCTAGTGTATGGTTCCACTTAGTGGAATAAATCACCCTCGCTTCCTGACAGACAGCAGAACCTTGACAAGGGCGTGACGCCCTCGATGGTGTGGTTCGTCGGTTCGATTCCGGCCTGCTGTCCTTGCCAATCCGGCAGGATAGTGCCAACGCATTACCGCCAGCCAGTTAACTAGAAAGGTTAAAAAGATGATTAAGTTTATCAAAGACAAAGAGACAAAGACCAAGGTACGCTACACTGCAACCGGTGACGTATCCGGCAGCATATACGTAGACAAGGATTCAGACCTTGCAAAAGAAACTGAAATTGTTTTGGAAATTGCTCAAGTTACCCCTTGACATTGACGATAATTATAGTATAATATAAGTATAACAACCACAACACTTTTAGGAGATTGACTATGCAAGTCAAACAAACTGTCGTCACCAAGTTTAACCACGCTTATGCCAGTTACAACCAGTTAGAATTCACTGATCAGAACGGTGATGAGGTTCAGATTCAGATGACCCATGATGATTATCTGTCTCTGTCTAAGACAATCAACACCAAAGCGGATCGTATCCGTAAAGAACGGGCGGAAGAGGCCGCAGAACTCGTAAAGGAGAACGAAGTTGAGTAACACCCAAACGCCGATTTGCAGGATCGGCACTGAATTTCCTGCTGGTACTGTTGTCGCCATAAAGAGCAACGGAGTTTTGATTGACACTGCGGAAGGTGTCAAACTATTTTCTTTTTCACAAGTTGAAAGGTTTTGTCATGATCTCAGATCTGTATCTCAAGCGTAACGAACGCAAAGTTTCTTTTCTCTACCCTGTTGGTGGAAAGAAGAATGTCCTACGCCAAGTTAATGGCGTTAAAATTAAGTCCTTCACCGGCCCTAACGGTCGCGGAATTACCGTCAAAGAGGACAACGGCTTGCACAAGTCGTTTTCAGTTTCAAAGTGCGTGGCCTCACTATAATCTAGGCTAACCTTTCGTGTTGTGGGGAGAATGCCACCCTTCGGGGTGGCTTCTCTTTTTAATTATAATATCAAAGAAATTAGCGATGAATGATAATTGGCATTTGATACAGAGTAAGTTGAGTCTTATAACAAACGATTCTTTATTACATCTCAGGCAAATAGTTGATCAAGAGTACATTTGTATAATGGATGAGGCGAATTCCGAAATTACTGACTTGATTGATCTTTTACTTGAAATCAAATCGACGTAAACCCTTGGTATCAAACGACTTAGGGGCGGCGGGGCCCGCCCCGCGAGACGTAAGTCCTTACGCCACAACGACTTACGTTAATCTTCCGGTGCAAATCTCGTACCAATAAAAAAACCAAGAAAAGTTAAAGAATACCCCTTGACAATGCCGATAAATACTGTATAATGAAAGAGTAATAAGTTAACAACTTTGAAAGGTAAAAAGATGAATTTTTGTGACATTTGTGAGTGTTTGTTTGAAGATCGCGACAACGATTTGGTCGCGTGTGTTTGTGATGATTGTGCCGATGACGGTTGGGAGTACGAACACGACGGACAGCCCGACGAAATGCAAGAGTGGCATGATTTTGATCCAGATTGTTAGAAAAAAGTCAAGTTTACCCCTTGACAATGCCGATTTATATGGTATAATATAAGAGTAATCAACCACAAGAGAGAAAAAATGCACGTTACACTCAACATGGCATCCGGCAATCGCAAAGTCGGTGCAATTCCAGTATCAACCACCGAAGCGGGTTCTTGCCCTAGTTCGTGTCCGCTTATGTCACCAGAGGGTGCAGGCAATGCCAAAGGTGGCGATTGCTATGCTGCGTTCGGTCCTCTAGGTATGCACTGGCGAAAGATCGGTAAAGACGGTCGCGGCATCATGTGGTCGCTATTCTGCAAGGCAATCAAGAAACTGCCAAAGGGTCAACTATGGCGACACAATCAAGCCGGTGATTTGCCCAAGTCTCACACCGATTCCGCTGATCGTGACATTGTAGACGCTGAAAAGTGTTTTGAGTTGTCTAATGCAAGTCGTGGAAAACGTGGTTGGACTTATACGCATTACGATATGTCCAGCCCGTTAAATCGTGCGGTTGTCGAAGAGATGAACGACGTAGACGGTTTGACCGTCAATCTATCCGCTGATTCACTCAGCGAAGCCGATCAATATTATGATCTTGGCATCGGTCCTGTTTGTGTAACGTTGCCCAAAGATGCACCGCATCGCGGCAACAAAACGCCAAACGGTTTACCCGTTGTTGTTTGTCCTGCTCAGACTCAGGACGATATGAGTTGTGCAAGGTGTCAACTGTGCGAGATCAAAGGCCGTAAATCTATCGTCGGGTTTCTTGCTCACGGAACAGCAAGCAAAAGACTAAGTTCTAAATTGGAGGCGAAGGGAATGAAATAGTGACGCAATTTGTAATTATGACAATAATTTTTGTATGTTTAAATAGTTTAGGACAACACTGTAAAGGTAATTAGTATGAAAAGTTTAGTAATGTTTTCTTATCGTCAACCCGTCGAAGGTTATAAGTTTCGTTGGGGGGTTTTAGAAAGTCGTCGGGATACCGACAAGCACCCAGTATGGAATGAAGCCTATCGTGCTGACGATCCAGAGTTTGAGCGTTCGCGTGACCTTGACACGGTTACAACCCGCGAAGGTGTGCGGGCGTTCTACCGTCAACGCCAACACTGGAAGCTGAAAATTCCGTTTGTCGGTTCGCTTGTCAAGCCCTTTTTGGGATAATTCCTGAAAATAGTTAAAGTTTTTCCTTTCGCCCTAAGTCCTTGGTATCAAAGGGTTTAGGTGCGGCGGGGCGGGCCCCGCTCGACGTAAGTCCTTACGACACAACGACTTATGTCTTTCCCAAAGAAATCGGGTAGAAACCGCAGAATAATTAAAGATACCCCCTTGCAATTGACGATAACTACTGTATAATGGTAGTATAACACGAAAGGAAATTATGAAAAAGCCAAGAGTTAAGCACAGCAAAGATATTGCACAGCATATCGACCCAACACGAATGGTTCGCGTGTATCGCAATCTTCACAAGGATTGTTTCAGCGTAAAGCAAGACGGTTTGGTTCGTTGCCATGCCGATAATGTTACCCTAGAAAATGTTAAGTTCATCGTGTCCAAGGCTGGACAGAAAAGAGTCAGGGATGAGAAGAAAAAGTCAGTTCATGCGTTTATTGAGGGCTATGTGGTTGATACTCGTGAGGCCGACAAGTATATTGACGGTGAGTGGTCTGATCAGGAGATCGAAAACGGATTCACCAACTGGACCTGTGCCTACTACAATCCATACGAGTGCGACGGATTCATGAACACCGCAACAGAACAGGTTTACGAAACCGCCAAGATCGCAGACCTATCAAATCTTGATAAGGTTATTTATGTCTTTGCCCCATTGACTTCTAACGAATGTATGGTATAATATGTTAAACGGAATAATTGCAATACTGAAAGAACAACAAAAGAAAGGTAAATAGTTATGGGATTAGATCAATACGCGAAGGTTCGCAAAGAGGGTCAAGAAGATCAGGAACTCGCCTACTGGCGGAAACATCCTAACCTTCAAGGCTGGATGGAACAGCTTTGGCGTGATAAGGGTGGCGAAGGTGAGTTCAACTGTGTCGAGGTTGAATTGACGTTTGAGGATCTTGAGCAGCTTGAGGCATCTATTGAGGGTGCAGAGTTGCCGGAAACAGAAGGTTTCTTCTTTGGTAATACCTCCGATGATTATTACAAAGAACAAGATTTAGCGTTCATTGCCGATGCTGCGGAATACATCGACCAAGGTTGCAAAGTTGTCTATTATTCATGGTGGTAATGATTATGCCCTAAGTCCTTTGCCCGTAACGACTTACGACGGGCGAGGCCCCCCGCCGCGACCTAAGTCCTTTGATGCCAACGACTTACGACGATTCCCCAGTGCAAATACCGTGCCAAAAGAATTTCAGGATTATTTCATAAAAAGTTGCAGTGCAGGGGTTGACATTGACGATATATACTGTATAATGGTGGTATAACAAGTTAAGTTTTTTCTCTCTCTCGAAAGGTTTGCCATGAGCAACATTCAAGCATCTGACGTTTCCGCTTCTGTCCGTTCCGCTTTCAACTTTGACGTTGACAAGTTCCCGCTATTCGGCCCTGATAACATGCCGACCGACCAGTATGGTCTTTTCCGTAGCGATAACGGCTACATTGATGGGATCAAGTCGATCTCGTCCCGTTACGTTCCTCACTCCACCGATGACGTTTGTGCGTTGGTTGAGGCGGCTTCGACCATGTTCGATGGTGAGGTTGAGTGCAAAACCCACTGGAACAAAGGGCATTATGTGTCCGTTGCTCCTACCCGTGATCGTCGCCGTGCTATCTTTGGCACTGACGACAACATTTTCCCTCGCGTAATTATTCGCGGTGGATTCGACGGTAAGGGTTTCCACGGTAGCATGGGCTACTGGCGTGACGCTTGCGACAACCTCGCCATGATGCGTAAGGTTTCCGGTTGCGTTGTGTCGATTCGTCACACTTCCGGCTTGCGTGATCGCATGACCGAGTTGGTCGAGACTTTCAGCCAACTTGAGGAAGGTTGGGAAAACATGACCGTTGCTGCTCAAGCGATGCAGCAGCGTGACGTTAACCTGTACGAGTTTGTGCGTGAGGTGTACGCTGATCGCGTTCCAACCGCTGAGGAAATTATCCTTGCGAAAACAAAGAAGGTGCGAGCAGTCAGCACCTTCGAGAAGATGATGGAGTCGATCATGGATCGCGTTGTCTCTGAGCGTGAAACCACTGGACGCAATGCGTTCCAAGTTGGTGAGAAGAAAATCGTCTCCGCTTGGGAAGCGTTTAACGCTGTTCAGGGTTACGTTCAGCATGACGCACAAGCCAAAAAGGGCTTTACGTCCGACTTCGCTCGAATCCTTCGTGCGTCCTCTGATCGCTACGTTCTAGCGGCTGAGACTCTGGCACTTGCCAGCTAATCATCTACCTTTTGAGAGTGCCTCAACCCCTCGTAGGGGTTGGGGCTTTTTTGCTTCTCTTTTAGGTGATGACATGACTCAGTTTATAATTATGATGGGGGTTTTTATCCTCATCCACAGCTTTAATGAAAATTGGAGATAGTCTGATTTTTGGGCTTGACAGGATTCTTGTCAAGTCTCTTTTTTTAATTTTTTCCAAATTGACGTAAGTCCTTGTCAGCAAAGGAGTTACGACGGGCGGGGCCCGCCCCGCTTGCCCTAAGTCCTTATATACCAACAACTTAGAACAATATCTCTGATAACATATCGAGTCTCTGCCCATCTATGGGCATCGCACAGATACGCACAGTCAGCGGTTTTCGTGTGTTGCGAATTCTAGGTTATTGTGCATAAGTATCTATGTATTAGCCTAACTAATATAATCGCCCATTAACATATGGTCAGCCAAATTTCAATATTTTATTAAAGTACCCCTTGACATATGCCGATGTATATGTTATAATAGAAGTGTATATTTGTATTACTCTAACTAAGAAAGTCGCACAATGTCTAACAGTCAGCCAAAATTAGGCCGTGGAAAGAAGCTATGTATTCATTGTAATGAGATAAATGGTGTGAGATCATTTGAGTGTAATAAATGTGGTCAAGCATTTAAAATGAAGAAGGGGCCAAAGGGCATCCGCAAGAAACGAATAGAAGATTTTAAGAGTCTGAACAAGGGCGACTGGATCAAAGTTGTGGGCGGCTCTGGACCATACCATATTGATAGTGAAGGTGAACGTACATATTTAGTTGAGAGAGGAAAATACAAAGTTGAACATACTGATAGTGAAGGTATACATGCTTATGGAGACTCTGGATATAATTATCTTTACATGGGTAAAAGTTGCCCCTCTCCTCTTTTAGACAGTATTGTTAGATCACCATGTAAAATCTTACTATTAAAAAATATGCCTGCATCACGAAAGGAACGACTAAAATCTCGTCGCACCTAATCCATACCGATTGTCTCAGCTTACACCATCCGAGTCGCGTGTTATAGTATAGTCAGCGAAATTGGTCTATTATTCACTCCGTCATAGTATATATATACTACTATTCAACTCGTCATAATAGCCTCTTTTACACACTAAATAACACTAAATGATGCGTTTTTACGGGGTTTTTGGCCTAATTATAATTTACTTATTGCTTTTTGAGGTGGTGTATTCCATATTATGAACAAGAAAACAGTTAAACAATATCGTCGTCGTAGTATTTACTCTCGTATTAGTAGTATATGTATTATATTATGTATATGGGTATGTTATTCCTTGTATTTATTGACAGTTTTGCTCTCACCTGTATGGAGGTATATTACTTGGTAACTCCCGTATTTTGTGTATAATCTCTTAGTAAATCATAAAAAACGTAACAGTAGTTTTCTTTGAGTGTAACACAAAAAGAATAAAACTTAATCTTTAGGGGAGAAAAATGACTATTACTCCAAAGCAAAATCACCAATTAAAAGAGGAAATACAACCAGTAATTGATGATTTAAAGAAAAAAGGAGTAAACTTTAACAGTACAGAATCAGAAGTTACCGGATTGGGTGACGTTGTAGAATCAACCTTGCAGTCTTTTGGTATCACAGAAGAACGATTCAAGTCGTGGTTTAACTTAAAAGAGTGCAACTGTAACGAGCGTAAAAAGTGGCTCAATAATTTATTTTCTTGGAAGAAATCTAACTAACTTAATGGAGACTAAAATATGTCCTACGATGATGAGAATAAAGACTTAACCAGCGAGAGCGTACATGGTATTAAAAACACATGGCAAAAATTTGGCACGAAAAAGGAGATTGATGCCGATGGTAAGTATATTGGTCACAATCGTCCTGATCCAGAGCCAGAGGATGAGCCAGCCGTCTTGGCAGAGCCAAAGAAGACAGAGCCAGTAGCAGAAAAACCTGCACCTGCTCCTGTCAAGGGCGAAGATTGGGTATCTGGAGTAACGCTTAATAATATGGCAGATCATTTGAGAAGAACAAAGAGATTGAAAATCACCATTGAGCAAGCTAAAGAATTGATCCTAAATGATAAAGCAACCAAGGTTACTTATCAAAATCACAAAAATCGAGGAAAATTCTAAAGATTACCCCTTGACTTCTCCGATAAATATGGTATAATGAATAGCGTGGCAAACGGTTGTCACGCTTTTTTCTTGACTTTAGCGTAGGACAGTATAAATACATGTCAAATAGATTTACAGAATGTGAATGCTGCAACGATCATCAGGAGAAAGTTAGTGAGAAGTACGGTGCTTCTTTGCGTACTATCAATTATGCCATTGTATTCAGTGGTGATCTAAAAACATCTGGTCAAAATATTCGTCGTGATGATGTCATTAAAGGCATTAGTGATGCACTTAATAGGTATAGCGAAGTTTCAAATGTTGAGTTTATTAAGTCAGGGAGTCCTCGATTTACAATCAGAATTCAGTCTCATCCCGTTGACGCTGCTGGAATTCAAAACGGTTCCAGTATTTACCTCAATACACGAGATCCGAGAGGTTGGCCTGTTTCAAAAATTACTAAAATTACAGCTCACGAAGTCTGGCACTATCTATTCGGATCAAGTCACGACTATCGAACCTATAATGAAGATGGGACTACGCACAATGCACTGATGCATCCTTATTCAAATCCTCCTATGTGGTTGTTCGCCCCTTGGGAGGAGTCTATGTTAGTTAGAAGATTTGGAAAAGTAGCTGTGCCAGAACCAGAACCAGAACCAGAACCAGAACCGGAGCCACCAATGCCAAACCCTATAGAAGAAGAATTAAAAGAGTTAAAAATTAAAAGAAAAGAACAACAATCTACCAGAGACAATATTAAAGGATCGTTGGCAGGAGAAAGGATTAGACGGGATAAAGCATTGGATTTAAAAAATTCTTATAATCAACAAGTATTACTTCTTAATACTTCAATACAATCACTTGTTGCAAACAGGAACGAAAATGAGTTACAATTGAAAAAAACTAACGCTCGTATTGAAGAAATTAGATTAATTTTGAAAGAAAGTGAAGATACCCCTTGACTTTGACGATAAGTATAGTATAATAGTAGCGTGGCAAGCAGTTGTCACGCTTTTTTCTTAGACTCAGTTTAGTAGAGGACAGTATTATGGGAATGGACATTTATTCAGGTAAAGGTATTATCTTTACCGCAGACGAATTTCTGCGTGTTATCAACGGCAAGAGCAAATCATGTGTTGTTGCTGCTTGTCTAACTTTCCATCAAGACCTTGTGGTAGGTGCAAGGCAGAATCCTGATGACGAGTGGAAGAACAAGCTCGCAGAATCTTTCAAGCCTCTTGGCGGTCTAAAAACGTCCATGAAACTAGACGAGATCAGAGAGATCATCGCCTCTGTCGTTGAGGTTGGTGGCGAGGTTTCCAAGTATGGTGATTGCTGGGTAGAGAACGCTGAGGATGTTGAGAGTTTGTTTACTTGCATCCTTGACGCTTGCCCACATGCAAACGATCTGCCATATATCCAAGAAGTTACTGCTTGGGGTTCAGGTCGCAATAACGGTTGGGATGTACCAAAAGGTGTTGCCTGCGTAGTTTTTGACTCAGAAAGTTGTTACGAGCGTACATTGTCCGATCAGGGCAAGGCGGTCAAGAAACTGCTTGGACATTGTGATGAAACTGAATGGACAGAAATGAGTGTTTAATTTAGAAAGGGAAAGTTATGAAGAATGTATTTGCTATCGCACTATGAATATTGAGGTAAACTAATTCATGCAGACGATCAAAATTGAAGTAAAACTTGATGGAGAAGAATTAACCAAGGAAGATGTTTCTAATTTTGTTGCAGCATTGATAGAAAAAGAAAGTCTACAATCTTATTCTATCGCTCTACATACAGACGATAAATTTTCAAATCCTTCTGGAGAGAATTAAAATGAGTTTATTACAACGCGACCTATACGACGAAACAGTTTTTTACTACGACTGGCACAATGACCTTTGGAACCTTGGCGATCTTCGCGACACTCTTGCGGAAGGTGATACTTTCGAGGCAAACGGGAAAACTTGGTTTATTCTTGAGCGTTCTAACATATCCCAATCGTTTACCATACAGGAAGGTGAATAAGATGAATGATTTTCTAACCAAAGAAATTGAATTGTGCGGCATTGATTTGCCAGAGGCGGATGCTGATGCTATCGTAGAGATCATCTATGAGGCTTTAACAGATAAGGGTGTTGACGTTACCAGCTTTGCTTGGTCAATAAATGTTGAGTATTTTCCACAGGAGAATGACGATGAATGATTATTGGTTCTTGTGTCGTGATACCGGCATTATCAAATACTTTGGATCATTTCCAGACTTCGACGAAGCAGATGCTTATTTGCGTGCTCACGGTCTTGATCCAGTGTGGATTTTCAGTGGCAAGCCAGAAGTCGAGGAAGCACAACGAATTGAGGGAAGCATAGGCGACGAAGAAAAACGAATTGATACTCCTCACGCAATTGTTATGTTGCTGCTGCCGTGTCCTTTTTGCGGGTGCGATGGTGAGTCGCTCACTATCACGCATTGCGAAGAAGACTGCTGCGGTGCGAAGCCACGTTCGATTCAATGCGAATGTGGTTGCGAATTAAGCGGTACATGGAATACTGACGATGACGCTGTTAGGTCTTGGAACACACGTCAAGGAAAAGGAAGCGAAAAAAACTTTTTTTCAAAATTGTTTAAGTTTACCCGTTGACATCGACGATATGTATGGTATAATAGAGTCATACGACCAACCAACCACTTTGAGGAATTAGATTATGAAGATGGTAACTGCCCCACAAGACGTTATGCTTCCAGAGTCTTTCGAGCAGCGTGACGTTGCCATTGGTGATGTAGCGTTCATTCTTGATATGTTCGCAGACAAGGTATACAGCAACAAAGAACGTGCTGTTATTCGAGAGTTAGCATGTAATGCACATGACTCTCACATTATGGCAGGCACTACGGACGTACCATTCAACGTACACTTGCCCACTCAGCTTGAGCCTTGGTTCAGCCTGCGTGACTATGGTACAGGTCTTGAGGACGCTGACATTGCCAATGTATATGGTGCTATTGGAGTCAGCACCAAGCGTGATAGCAACGAGGTCATTGGTTGTTTTGGTATCGGTAGTCTGTCGCCGTACAGCATGTGCGATAGTTTTACTGTTAAAAGTTATCTCAACGGCATCGTTCGTACCTACCAATGTATGCGTGACGAGAAGCGTCAACCAAAGGTTATCCCTCTAGGGTCAGCACCTACGGACGAGGCTAATGGTCTGGAAGTCAAGCTGACTGT
>Ga0209929_1000345_pt1 | contig 17598 bp, 15 predicted proteins | sample SalPon2_C_H2O_MG_2_FD_185731 | JGI IMG/M metagenome (GOLD analysis project Ga0209929, IMG submission 185731) | Salt pond water microbial communities from South San Francisco under conditions of wetland restoration - Salt Pond MetaG SF2_C_H2O_MG... ... | reverse complement strand
GTTTTCTAACTTAGTAAGTTCTTTTCTAATATTTATAGCAGCTTTTCTTGCACTTATTGGGTCAGCAGGAAGTCCTGTAATATTTACATTCATATTTTCTACTGTAACACCTCCATAGCTACCTCCTGTTTTATTTGAAAAAACAGATGTTCCACCCGGTGTTGACATAATAACTTCTGGTCCCATTTCTCCAACAACAGAACTTCTACCTATAGGAACATTTCCACCATAAGCATTATTAAACATGTTTTTAAAACGGTCAAAATCATAATTATCTGTAATGCCTTTATAGACATCAGTATCAACAGGTGACTCTGGCATACTCCATGGTTTTTTCTCAAATTTAGGTAAACTAAATTTTGGAAAAGAACTTACTAAGTTAGAAAACATACTTCCAAAACCTTGAAAACCTCCTGGTTGGACAACATTTATATGAGGTTGAGGATAAGTTTTTGTTCCACCTTTATAATAATAAGTATCTTGTGTCTCTGGATTAGTTACATATTTTGTTTCTGGTTCATATTTATGTAACTTACCATCTGCGGCTAGGTCTCGTGCAAATTCGTCATCAGAACGGTCTTGTAAATATTTGTCATCTTTAATTGGCACTTTTCCTTTGCCAGTTCCAGTATCAAAACCAGCAGATGAACCACTCATAACTTTATCTTTATATTGTTCTGCATAATCAACATAATCAATAAAAGCTGTAACACTTTCTTCCATAGAACCTAAAGCTGTACTTAACATTTCATCTGGTATACCAATCATGGAAGCTATTTCTGATACTTTATCTTTAAAGTCTGGAAACTTTTTAGCTATGTCATCATATTTCACAGCATTTTCTGCTAATGTAATATTTAAATCTGCTGTTTTTTCATTAATATCTTCTTGTATTTTAGCAACTTCATCAGCTCTGTCTTTTGTAACATCTAACTCACTATTGTAATTTTCAATAGCACTTATTATTTCTGGCGATAAACCTTTTGCTCTTTCTTTAGCTGCGGTAAATTCTGCTTCTGCTATTTCTTTTTGTAGTTTAAGTAAATCTAATTGTTTTCCAGATATTGGTGTTTGCATTTCTGCTAAGTCTTCTCTAGCAGCATCTAAGTCTAATTGTTCAATAACACCCTGTTCTAAAGCAAGCTCTAAAAATTTAATTTCTTTCTTTTTATCTCTTAAAGATTTTTGACGGCGTTTGTCCATTTTATTATCTATTTGGTCTTGCATCTTTGCTACATTTAATTCCATTTGTAAAAGATTTATATTTTCTTTTTTAGTAACTACACCTTTTCTTCCAAATTCACTAATAGCTTCGTCTACTGCTGCTTTTGCCTCTGCAATAGTCAACTGGTCTTTTGCAGCATTAGTAATTGTTATATTATCATAAACTAAATCTGCTTGCATATCAGATATTTCTTGTGTTAAATCTACTATGTCTTGTTTAGCATCTGCAACTGCTCTTTCGTCATTTAAAATATCTTTTAATATATCTAAATAGTTTGCTCCTTCATATTTTATTGTTTTTTGCATATCAGCTGTAACTCTATTAATAGCAGCAGAGCGTTCTTCTTCGCTAGTTTTATTTCTCTGTATGCCATATTGTAAATGAAGTTCATTAGAAATTTCTGCCATTGTAACTTGGCCATCACCAAGTAGAGAGTTGTAGTCTTCATTACTGTCAATTAAACTATCGTTCATTTCTTGAAGTAATGGTATATTGTTTTCTATACCAGCGTTTAATATTGTTACAATTTTTCCTAAATTCTGTGCTTCTAAACCTCCGTCTGCTAAATCCATTGCTAATGCTGGGAAACCTGCCTCTAATATTTGAAAAACTCCTGTAGATAAAAGAGTATTTAAATCTTTTACTTTTTGACTTCCTTTAATAAGTTCGTCTATGTCTATTATTTCTGGACTTTCTACTTCACTTAATAATTGATTTATATCTTGTAATGGGTCTAACGCGTCTATAAAAGCTTTTTTAATATCTTCGCCTTTATTTACAATATTTTCTAATTTATTTTCTTGTATGTCCAATAAACCATTAACAGCTTTAAAAACAATTAGTGCAGCCTGTGGATTTGTATTAAAAGTAGTTTCCGTAATCGGTTTGAGTCCCTCTGTATCCGCAGCCATTGCGTTATATTCGTCAAGCATGTTTTTTCTATCTTGAATTATCATTTCTGATTCGGCGTTTATATTAAGAAGTCTTTTTGATACCTCTTCAAATCCTCTCATTGTTGGTTCTTGAGCTCTTAATGCAGCTTTATTCGCATCAGAAGTTTGCCATACACCTGTATTTACTCTTGATAATGTAGCAAAATAATTGTCGGCAAGAGTACTTAGAATTTCTCCTCCGTCACTAATAGCGTCTTCATTTTCAGAGAGTTGACTAACTAAAAATTGTGTAAGTGTATCAAAATCACTTTCTAATATTGCTTTAGCAGTATCTACATCAATATTAAATTGTTCTGCAAAACTATCAACAGGATTTATGTCTCTTTCTTGAAGTACACCGCCTCTAAATTTTTTAAAGGGGTCTATATTCTGTAAAAGTTCGGTAATTTCGATAGAATCGTTAAGTCCTTTATTAAAAGTATCAACTAACTCTATAGATTCATCCAAACCTAAATCAACTTTCATTTTTGGAATATTTAAAAATGCTCTGTTTGTTTGATTTTCTATTTGTTCCATAGCTTCTAACACTGCTTGTTGTTCTTTAAGTACAAGTTTATATTCAGCAGACATTCTTGAGCCAAATGGAGAATTAGCAGCTTCTTCTCTTAGTACATTTAAGCGTTCTTCTAATTTTCTTGCTTTATCTTGTATAGGAACTAACGATGCTAATCCTTTACCATATGCTTCGGTTGCTCTTCTTGCTTTAACATTTGCTCCTTGATTTACTAAGAATGCAGCAGTAAGAGCAGCAAGAGCTATTAAAATAGGTCCCAAATTTACCAGCACAGCTTTCATAGCTACTGCAAGTGCTGCTTGAGCTCTTGTAGCTCCATTAGTCACTAAAGTTGTATACGATAATCCTTTAGTATATTTCAGCATGCCTACACCAGCCTCCAGAGCTTTTATTTTAATATTTATAAAAGCACCAATAGTTAAAGCCATAACACCAAATAAAGTAGATAAAGTACCAACTAGTGCCCAGACACCCTTACTCATGCCACCAGTTCCTTTTTCGCTATCTTGTAAAGACTCTGATAGTCCAGTCATTCCTGCAACTATATTTTTAAGTGCTGGTAAAAAGAATTGTCCCATTTCTATTCTAAGCTCAGTAAAAGAGTTTTTCATTAATTTGATTTGCGATTTAGCAGTCTCGAATCTTTTGTTTGCTTCGTCTTGTAACGCTACATTTAAATCGTAAGCAAGGTTTGCTGTATTCAATGTGTCAGATAACAAGTCTCCTGCCTCAGAAACTGCTAACAATGCTCTAATAGTTCTTTGTTGTTTAAGACCCAACTCTTCTAAAATTTCAATAACATTTCTACCGGAATCACCAGCGTCTTTTAATGCAATGAGGAAAACATTCAAAGCTTTAGCAGGGTCGTCTGTAGCTAATGTTTTAAATGATTCAGCTGTCATTCCAGTTACTGAGGCAAATGTATTTAATTCTTTATTACCGCCTTGTGTTGCAAGAGTAATAGCTTGGAATACACGAGCCATAGCTGTACCACCAGCTTGTGATTGAACACCAACTGCTTGTAGTGCAGTAGCAATCGCTAAAGTATCCGCAACTGTTGCCCCAGCTACTTTAGCACCTGCTGCTAATCGTAATGCTGTAGAAAGTATTTCATCTTCAAGAGCTGCGAAGTTGTTACCTAAATCAACTAATGAAGAAGCTAAGTTAGATACAGACAACTCAGAAAGTTGGAAAATTGTTTGTAAACGAGCAAGAGATAAAGCAGCTGTTTCTGTAGAAAGCCTAGTTGCAACACCTATTTTTGCTATAGTATCAATAAATATAGGAAGTCCGCCAGTAGATATACCTAACTGACCACCGAGCTCACCAATTTGATTTAACTGTTGTGTAGCAATAGGTATTTCTGTTGCTAGTTTTCTTACTGATAAAGCTAATTTATCAAAGTCAGCATCACTAGCGTTAACTGTTTTCTTTATACCAGCAAATGAATCTTCAAATTTAGAAGCAGCACCTACTGTGACTAACATAGCTGTTCCTAAACCAACTATAGCTCCTACAGCAGCTCCAACTCCTGCCGCAGCCATAGCTCTACCTGTAGATGAATAAAAAGCACCAATTGTTTTGGTGAGGTCACTCATCTGTTCTTTTACGGCTTTATTTGCACCGTCTATATCTACTTTAAGGGATAGAACTAAAGGTTGTACACCAGAACTTTTTTTAACCAAAAGAACCTCCAGCTTGGTTCATCATATCGTTTAAAGATATTGTATTTCTCACTTTATTTTGCCTTCTGTTTTTTCTTTGTAAAGCTTCTTTAACTTTAGATGTGTTTTTTCTATCTTTTTTAACAAGTTTTCCTTCTTCAGTAACTTCTAATTGTCTATTTTGAAGTATTCTAAAAAATATTGATATATCTTGTGGCATATAAGCAACTAATCGTATGAATTTAGGCCACCTGACATCTAAAGGTTCTTCTATATGATAAAAACGGAGGAAATCTGACTCAATCGGACCCCAGAGTTCAATTATGTCTTCGTAGGTCCAATTTATTTTGGGGAGTCTTCGTCTCCCTCAGAGTCTTCAACTTCTCCTACTACTTCTGTACCGGCTACTTGTAGACCGTATTGTTCTAGTAAATAAGTAAGTAAGTCGTTCATTTGGTCCCATGTGATACCATCCTCTAGCATCTGGTCAAAATTATCTTGTCCAACCAATGATGCAATCCATTCTGGAATCATATCTATTGGGACTGCTTCTTCTCCTGCGTATCTCATCTGTGCAAGAACTGTTCTCGCAGGTAAAGTAGCAGGTAAATCGTATGTTTTTCCTGCTACCTTAATCTGCAATTTTTCTTTTTTGTCGGCTTTATAAGCCTCGTCAAAGTCTTTTACCACTATCGTAATCTCCTATCTTTAACTATTTTAGTTAATATCTAATTCGTTACTGTCGTTTCTATTCTCGACAACTTTGAACAAGTAATATGAACCACCAGAAGAACCAACATTTAAAGTTGTGTCTGGAACAAGAACTTTAAATTCTGTTGCCAAAGTCACTTTATTAGGTGCCTTCTGATGAGCCATTGCGAAAGAACCAGTATTCACTGCTCGTGGAATCTGAAATTGTCTATCGCTACCTGCTTGTCCATCAGTATGTAGTACAAGAGCATACTCTGTAAAGGAGTCTGTTAATGGTGGAAGATACTCAAAGTATCCGACAGCATAACTACCAGAACCATTGTCTGTTGTTGTACCGCCACCCATTGCGACTTCTAAGTTAGAGAGAGAAGCTTGCGCTAATTCTCCTGTGAGTCTTACTTCTTGTGCTGATTTAAGTGTCTTGATAGGGTCTAATTCTTCTGCGACCATTACATCTTCAAAAGTTTTATCAACTTCTAATGTCCAGCCATCTTCAGAATATCCAACTTCATCCCAAGCTGGGGACATGCCTGTGGCATCTTCCCATGCTCCAGAGTTATCGCCTGGAAAGGCGAGTGAAGCTGTTGTCCTATCTTTAATATAGAGAACGCCTGTACCTATTAATACTTCAGATATTGTTCCTGTTGTATTATAGCTCATTTGTTATCTCCTAACATATCTTATACTTATACTTATCAGCAGAGCTCTGCCGACTTTATAAAAAGTCGATTCTGCTTTGCCGGTTACTCTTCTTCAGCAATAAAGAAGTCTTCCACTACCTCTTCAACAGATTCATTGTCTTCCTCTGTTGAATTGTCGATTGGTTCTTCCTCAACAACATCGTCATCTGCAATCAATACAGGTATGCGCTGCCCGCCTTGATTGAACTTGTTATCCTTGAGGCGCTCCCAAGTTTCGACCGGTATTTCTACCCATTCACCTTTGAAAACAATACCGCTAATAGTATCTCTAACAACGCTCTTGTTTAGCAAAGGATTCATTTTAACTTTTATTTTTTTGTTACTCATATCAATCTAGTCCTCGATAATACATACTTAATGATAGCTCATAATGTCCTAATCCAGTTTCAGTCTCCTCAATTCGACTAGGCATTTCTGGTATATCAAATCCATAAATCACTGCTTTTGTTGAAGTTGTTGAAGTGTGTACAATAGTTTTTCCAGTTTTAAAAGCAGCTTCAGCTACAGCATTTGCTAATTCTAAAGCAGTTGCATAGTCTGGTTGTGAACCGGAGCCAGAACCCCATCTTCCGGCAAAAGCATTTACATTTATAACTATGTTTCCTATAGAGGCATCACCTTGTGGACTTAACATTGTTCCACCGGCAACAAAAAATGTTAGGAATGGTAAATCTGCGTTTCTAGGTAATCTTGTAGCAATTCGTGTTCCACAAACATTTGTAATAACTGGTGTGTTCACAGCCCACTCTCTAAAGATAATTTCTCCATCTGGTGGAAATTTCATTGCTTGATGTGAATGCACACCTACTTTTTTTATACCCATTGTGAGAGTATTATATCATTGAATTTAGAAGTCACCTATTTCTTTAAGTAGTGTCTGAATGTCTAAATCTGAAAATATATTTTTAGCTAGTTTTTGTTGTTTAGTCTGCTCTATGCGTCTTTGTTTATCTGCCTTAACAGTACCTCTTTTTCTTCGCAGATTAACCTTTGCACTTCTTCCTTCTGGAGATAACTTAACACTGAAGTCATACACTTTATCTAAGTATTCAGCTCGTCTATGTGATGACTTAACATTACCTTGTGAAGTATTATATTGTTTAAATAATCTAGCATATCGTTCAGCATCATCACGATTTCTTTCATCACTAACTCTACTTCTACCCGGAACATTTCTTATTGCTTTTTCTATTTTATCTACTACTCCTTTATTAAAAGATGAGGTAAGACCACCATTTCTAACATAAACATCTGCTGCTTTTTTAAGAACAGCGGCAGAGTCTCCTTGTCTTGTACGAAAGCCAAAAGAAAATGCAAATTCTTCTGGTATTTGTTTTACACCTATTGCATCTGATAGTTCTTTAGAATAAAATCCTCCATGAGACATTTCAACTCGTGGACCAGGTATTTTTTGGTCCATAAAGTTTAACTGTCTTGCACCTTGTCCTCTATCAAATTGTAAAGCTCGTCTAAACTGTTGATTAGAAGTTTTATTAGTAAATTTATCTGCATAACCTATCTTTTTAGATTTTGCTGTTTTTCTTTTAGCTCCCTTTAACCAATCCCCATAATATCTTGACGCTGGGCTTGTTAGCATTGCTTGCTGAACCATAACTTTTTTACTAGCAGTCATTGCAGCTTTTTCCGCAGCTCTATGAACAAAAAAGGTTGGTTGAATAAAATGATTATGTGGAATGTAACTATCTAAAGGTTGACCAGTTTCTTTCATAATTTTATTTCGTTTATCTACATCTGTTACATCTCTTAACTTTTGTGCATAAATAGGATTTCCATCTTTGTCTCTATTTAAGGCATGCTTTCCTTTCATTTTAGATGGGTACATAACTGGTATATCTCCACCATATTCAACTGCCCATATCCAAGGAAATCCTCTCATGTCTCCACCTATTGCAACTTCTCCATAGAAAAAATGGTCAACTCTAGTACCTTTAGTTGCTCTTACATTTTGTAAATTAACACTGTTTAATAAAAACTGTCTTGCTAGTCCTGGTTGCTTAAAACCAAATATGTCTCTAAATTCTTTTTTCCCTTTATCATTTCTATAAGCTATACTCATTTTATTCCAAGCTTCTACATCATTCATTAATTTAGTATCAAGTTTATTTTCAAATCCTCTTTTACCTATTAAATACTGTCCCGAAGATACATCTGGAGCCATAGCTAATATATTTCTGTAAGCTGTTAATAAAATTTTTTGAGCTTCTTTTTGTACATCAACATTTTTTCTAATAGCCCAGTTTGTTTTAGCACCGTCAACTTTACCAGTAGCAGTAGTTTTATTAGTTAACTTGGAAATTGCATTGTCTATAGGGTTTCTTTTACTTAACTGTTTACCTAATTGAATACGCATAGCACGAGAAGCTAATGGTCCAAGAGATGAACCTAATCCAAAACTTCCAAAAGGTCTTGCAACAGCATCTATTGCTCTACCAGAAAGAGAACCAGAAGCAATACGAAGAGTTCTACCAAATTGTTGCTTTACTAAACTTCTATTAGGGTCTTTATTTTTATTAAAAAAGGCATCTAAGTTACCTAACCAACGAGCTACGGGATATGCTAAATTTCTTTGATTTGCTAAACCTTGGGCTATTCTTGTTCCGGCTAATCCGGGTACAACTCGTGCGGTACCGGCAGCTTTACCGTATCTATATAAAGCAGTTCTAAATACATCTGGAGCATTTGAACCGGATTTTTGTCTTTCTTCGCGTTTTTTAGAATTATAAACTTGACCCATTATTTAGCTACGAATGTTTGAAGCATCTTATAACACTCTACTCCATATCTATCTAACAAAGGTTGAACAAATGTAATTTCATGATAGTTACTACCTCTTTTAAGTCTATCTCCTGGAGTAACTGATATACCTTTTTCTATAAATACATTAAAAGATTCAACTGTAGTATTTCTACCTTCTCTATCTTCTTCTGCACCTAAAGATTCAAATTTACATTTAACATTTGTATATGTATCTGCCCAGCTAGCACTAGGTAAACCTCGTTCGTCAACAGTGGTGTCCGAAACGGTTTGTATAGTTGCTGTTTCTGGTAAAAATCTATGTGGTATAGGCATACCTTAACTTTACATCAGAAATTTATAAAAATTGGTTTAGTAAATCACTCATCATAAACTCTTTATACACAATGCTATATAACATTGCATTCTTACCTAATAAGTGTGGGTTGTGACCTAACTGAGTACTGTAGTCTTTTATTATTGTTATAATTTCTAAAATTACAGTATCATAAATTTTAAGAATTTCATCAAAGTCTTTAGACCATCTTGCACTTCTATCTGGGTTAAATATAACAAAAGAACGAAAACCATTAAGTAGTACACATAAAACTGCTTCATGTAATTTATAATCTAATTTTTTATCTAATATCTCTAAGCTATAAGCTTTTTGTTTATACTTAGTTGTAAGACCTAAACTATTTAAACTCCCTCTTTTATTTGGCCACAATTCTTGTGTCTTAAAATTAATATAATCATGCAAGTAAAGTATGTCTTTAACTAAAGGTCCAAATTGAGCAAAGCTAGAAGGATTTTTTTTGTATACTTCTTTTACCTTTTGCTTATTCCAATATGAGTCTGTTGGTTGATTGCTAACATCTGCGTCATAGTAGTTATTTCTTAAAAGATTTATATAACATAATACATCTATTAAATCTATTTTGTCTTTGTAATCAGTTTGTTCAACAATTTCTTCAAGCCAATACAATTCTTTTTTGGTTAAATTAACTTTATTGTCTAGAGAAATTTTGCTATCAAGAGATTCTGTCATGTTGTCACTTATATTTGTATTTTCTAGTACATGTATTTCTACTTTTACATAAGAGTGTTTAGAAATCTCTTCAGTAGTAAGTTCATTTATAGCTAAGTATAAATTAGCTCCATCAACAATTCCCTCATTTGCTAAATTTGTAATATTAAAAGCTACTCTTTGTCCTGTGTCTGATATTTCAACATCTTTACAAATTATTTTTATTCCTTGTGAATCTAAGTGAAAAGTTCCTATTTGTCCAAATTCTTGTTTTATATTTTTAATAACATTACTTTTATTTTTTTCGTTTATATCTACAGTATTACAATTTGGATGAATAGGTAAGCTTTGTTTTAGTCCTGGTCTGTTATATACAAACTCTCTGATTGGCACATACAGTGTTATTAAGTAATTATTTTTTTTAACAGGGTCTTGTAGTATTGAATAATTTTTATAGTGCAAAAAATATCTATTTTTACCACTCAGTACTTCTTGATTACCTTCATCTTTTACCACTTGTACTTCCTTTTTTTAAGCTTGGAATATTTTCTTTTAATATCATTACCCATTTTGCTAGGGTCTCCAGACCATTCTAAATCTCCGGATGTTTCAAATAATACATTTTTTGATATTTGTCTAAAACAGGTAAAAGAGCACACAGGACAAATAATTTCTGGCTCTTCAGTAATTTTGTGTTGTATCTCGTATAGTTTATCACACTTCAAACACTTGTAATCATATCTAGGCATTTTTGTTAATTATCCTATTCTTTTTTCTTTTTTTTCTTTTAGAAGTTTTGTGACAATCTTTACAAAATAATTTAAATCCATCTGGTGAATTAGGATTTTTAGCAAACTCTGAAGATTTTTTATCTTGTTTGCAAGACAAACAGATTTTCATTTTCTCATCACCTAACTGCTCTTTTTTTTGTTTTAGTATGTCTATACATTCAATACAAAATCTTGTTAGACCGTCTAAATATCTTTGGTTTTTTTTATATTCTTCTACAGGTTTCCATTCACGACAATATTTACATTCTTTTTCAATGGGGTCTTTTAAACTTTTAGCAGCTAATTTTTGTGCTTCTAAAACACGCTCGGCTAAACCTTCTTCTTCCTCTATCCAAGTTTTAAATCTTTCCAGACCTATAGGTTGTTCTTCATAAGTTCTTGGTGTAGTTAAACCACCACGACCAGTTTTAATTATTTCTAGTATTGCCTCAGCAGTTTCTTGATTGTATGCACCGCGTTGAGGTACACCAGATTCTATTCTTAATTGACGAACTCTTTCATGTGTAACTCCCCATTCATCTGCCCACTCTTGGAGCATTTTGTTAGGGTCTGTTAAAAAGAGCTCCCTTGCCTCTTCCAAAGATGGAGCTTTTCTATGTACCATACTCTATTATACAAAGAATCTGCTTTTAAAAGGGTTTAATACAGCCATATCAGCTTGTGTTAGAACGGGAGTAAGACTTTGTATTACCACATCTCCGTAAGCAACATCATAGTCTCCTATTCTTTCAGTTATAGGAACATCAAATCTTGAACTAGAGGTATTGTCAGCTAAATGAGAGCCTACTTCTCCAGTATCTGCTTTTGCAGAAATTTGAAGTGCTGTCATAACCATTCTTGCTGAAGCTTTAGCAGAAGTAAATTTAATTTGTTCTGGAATGTCAGCTGATTGATATCCACCAACATAAGTAACTAAAATATTTTTGGGTTTTATGCCAGACCATCTAACTACTATTCTTCTTAATCTACCGTTATCGTAATGAACATAATCTTTTTCATTGCCTGTAACTAATGTGTTTCCATCTTCAGTAACAGATGTTATAGAAGCAATAGGAATATGACGAAGAAATAAATCTTGTTGTTCATTACCGTCAAAAGTTTCTGTGTATGTAGCTTGTTCTATATCATGACCTAAATAACGCTTAATAGCAGCATCAACATAAGGTATGAAAGTATTTGTTACTGAGGATTCAACAGTTGAGTTTAAATCAATTTGAAGAAATTGCTCTACATCACTAGCGCTACAAAGAGCCATTTAGGACTCCTTACTTGTCTTCTGTATCTTCTGGTTTGACAGCTTTGGTTTCTGGTGCTTTTTTGGCAGATTTTTTCTTAGGAGCTGATTCTTTTTTCTTCTCCACTTTACCCCAGCCTTGCTCATTGAGCCATGCTGTCGGATATTCTTTACCTGCTTTAGCAATAAGAGAAGCTCCGGATTTAGGAAGTTCTGATAAAGGACCTTCCCAAATGGAACCATCTTTCATTTTCCAAATGCTTTTCTGTGGTTTTGTATATTCTGACATAATTTAATCATTTTACTACATAAAAACAAAAGAGCGGGTTTAACCCGCTCTTAAGTATAAATCTAGCTAACTTTAGAAGTTAGTGATTTTGTGGAAAGCTGCTTCTCTGTAAACAGGGAAACCGACTCTCATGGTAGCTCTGATAGCTAATTGATTCTTTGTAAAGAAATCGCTATGTGAGTCAGATACGGCTATTTCCATACCTTGTCTCATAACAACATTAGCTGCTTCGCCACCACCGAATTTACCAACAAGAACTGTTCCTGCGGCAATTGCGGTTGTAGGAACGACTTTAAGTCCCCAGATTTGTGCTGAAGGACCTGCGCCCATACCACCAGCTGCTACAAAAAGTGGTGAACTTTCTGCATAACCAGCACTAGAGGTACCTGCAAAGTCTGCTCCGACTGATGTTACAACATCATTCCAGTCATTAGGATGCATAATAATTGCATCTGGTTCTGTGAATGCGTTGACACGAATGTCGGTAATTGCTCCGTAGATAGCGCCAATTTTTCCTAAAGTTCCTGCATAGGAGCTATAGTCTGTGCTACCGACTGATGATTTACCAGCGTCCAAGATTCCTTCTAAGTTAGGAGCAGTTCCATCTCCACTAAGGAGTTGGTTGTCCATACGAAGTCTAATCATTGTTTGTAGTCTAGAATTCAAGTAACCTTGAATACCAGATTCATCTGCTAATAATTCATCTGTAACTGGGATAAAAATACCCATTTTACGGATTGCTTCTGTTTGCTCTGTGAACGCTAATGCTGCTTCACCGACTGCTGCACCTTCAGCAGCTTCAGCTGCATTGTTTGTGAAGGTTGTTTCCTCAAGGTATGAGAAAGCATTTTGGTCTGTGTTTATTACATCAAATAATGATATAACAGCATTTGGGTCTCTAAGAGCTGTCTCCAAGATACCTGGTTGTCTTAAGACTTCCGGTGGATATCCTGTAGTTGTTAGTGATGTTTTTGTCTCAACTTTTGAGTCAACACCCTTGACACCATTAGACATATAATTTTTATATGCGTCTGTGTCTACAAATTGCTCGCCAACAGATTTAACTTCTGCTGATACGCCAGGTTGTGGCATTTCAGATACTGGCTTTGAATCTTCTGAAAGAGCTTTTTCATTGGAAGCTTTTTTCTTCTCAATTGAAAGGTCTTCTACGAGTTCAGCAAGTTCGTCATTTCTTGACTTAATTTCCTCTTTTTGTTCAGAGGTGTACTTGCCGTCTTCGTTATTTTCAAAGACAGATTTAAGTTCTGTTCTTTTAGCAGCAACTTGGTCCATGAGTTCGTTAATTTTACTCATTTTTAGATTCCTATCTATATTGCTTATACTTCTTCTATTTCTTCGACTAAGGATTCAGCGATAATCTGCTGAGCCCTCACCCACTCTGCGTCAAATTCTTCGTCAGAGGAATCAGTGTTATCTTCTGGAGTTTCTTCTTCAGCAGCTTCATCTTCCGGTTCTTCTTCAGCAGATTCATCTACTGGAGCTTCTTCCTCAGTAACTTCTTCGACTTCTGTTTCAACATCAATAGTATCAGTTGAAGCCTCAGCTACCTCTTCTGTTTCAGCTGGCTCATCTTCCACAAGTTCTTCTTCTACTTCTAACTCTAAAGCACCCTCAGTTCCGATAGTTCCGATGAACTCATCTACTTCGGTCCAAGCATCTTGCAAGTCGTCTGCGACTGCACGAAGTGCTTCAGTGGCTTTAACGCCTAATTTCCTACCATCTTCGCCGCGGAGCAAGGCTATTGCTTTTGCTCTTGCGACTAAGTCATCCAATGCGGCAAGCACATCTTTGACTTCATCAGAGAAAGGTTTGCTTCCTTCTGAAATCTCTAAATCTTCTTCACTTTTCATTTCTTTTTTATCCTCTTCCATCTTCATACAAGAACCACCTTCGTGATACTTACATGATTTTTTTTCTTGTTCGTCATCTCCATAACCTTTAGAACCACAGTTGCAATCACAGCTAGAAGAAACTTCAACCTCTTCTTCGCCGTTTTTTTCGCTTGTGATTTCTTTAAGTAATTCTGTGTTTGACTTTATAGCAAGAGTATATGTATCTTGATTAGCTCCAACTAGAACAGGAGAAACTTCGTAAACTGTAAGGTCTTTAAGATATCTAGCGTTTGTTTCGCCATCTTGTGTTTTTGCTTTAGCAAACTCAGAATCGTTTACTTTGTAGCCAAAAGACCATTGTTGCATATCGCCCATGTTTTTTACAAGATTATAAGCTTCTTTGCCAGACTCTGTGTCCATAAAGAACTCACCTTTAAACACTGCTTTATCATCATCTTGTGCGATTGTACCTTTTCCAATAGGCATGTCCCATTTGTGAGACCAAACCATAGGTACTTGATTATTTTTAAAACCAGATTTGACAGCTCCCGGTACAACAACATCTCCATCGCTGTCAAGGGAGTTGAACAAACTGAAAACTGCTTCGACTTGACCAGAGTTATCTTTTAACTCTATGTCTATATTTTTAGATTCGTTATCCATACATCCTTCAATCTTAAATTGTACAATAGAATATTCAGATGTGCGTCTTAACTATTTTATACTATGTTTTAGGGATTTAGTTTTTTATTGTCTAAAGTCTGATATTATTTTGAGCTTTGAAATAGCTATCTTTACGCTTCTATCAGTCTTCTGATGGTCACCATTTTCTAAACGAGCCCATACCATAACAGTTGCTTCATCGTCATTTACTGATGTAACAATACCGTGAACAATTGATGGTGGGTCTGGGTCTTTGTTGATTGACCAACTTACTGCTTGACCTACTGCAACTGAATCTGCTTTAGTTCCAGATTTTTTAGAAGACAATGGATGTGAACTTGGTAGTAAGTCTTGGTCGTAAGGTTTTCTTCTAAACTTACCTGTTTTTAATGCTCTTATAAACCCGTTAACTCTGGCCATTGCCCACTGGTCAGCTGATGTAACATTACCCCTTACTGAACCAGGATTAGTTCTGTAAGCTCCAACACCTCTGTTAAATACTGCAATAAGCATTGTTAATGTTGCTCTATGTTTTGGATTACTTTTATTATGGTCTTCTACTTTATTTGTAAGAGCTGTTCTAACTCTATCAGATACAGCTTTCATTAAATATTCTTCTGCAATATGAAGAGATTTTTTTCTTCTCTCTCTAATAACTTTTTTATAATCATTAACAACTGACTTCATTTGTGAAACACCACCGGCTGTTACACCGCCCCATTTCATTACAGCAATAGTGCCGTTAAGTCTGTTATTTTTCTTATGACGGTTCATAAAGCGTTCTCTTCTCTTAACCCAGTTAAGAACTGATTCACTTCTGTCTCCGCCTTTGTAAGCTGTCCATCTATTAAAAGCATCATTACCAGTAAATGAAGTAGGAGGATTACCACCGGTACCTGCTCTTCTCCAAATCTCTGGCCAGTTTTCCTTTAAATCTTTAACATAAGCGTGACTAGGGAATTGTTTATGTTGTGAGTTAGACAAACTTATTTTTTGGTTATCTCCACTCTTAGGAAAGTTTGTTATTTTTTTAGGAGCTTTTTCTTCTGGACTGTGTAATTTATCACCTTTTTCGTACATTGTTTCTGCTTCTTCTAAAGATACTTTAAGTTCTTGTATGTCTTGATTTTTTTTAGGTTTGTGGACTGTATCTAAATAATCTTGGTGTGTAGCACAAGCCATATAGAATTTATCTCCATCTACTTCAATAAAGTGTGTTCCTTCACAACCTAGTTCTTTTGCTCTTTCTTGAGCTTCTTCTATAGTTGTATAGGTATCTTTCATCAAAGCAGCTGGTTCTTTTTTATTATTAAGAAAATTTTCTGCTTCTTGTCTTGAATCAAAGCACTTAATTATTTCGCCGTCTTCATGACTTATAATACAATATGAGCCATTAGGCATCTCTGCTATATATTTTTCTTCGTTCAAGTAAGTTGGAGTTAGTTTTGGAACATCTTCTCTTTCAACTTCTGGCGGAAGGTCAATACTTGTTAGCTTGCTTTCTTCGTCATCATTGTTATTTGCCGGAGCAGGTTCTTCTGTAGGGTTATCATTAAGAAGTGGTGAACCATCTTCTGTAACTTGAATCATATTTAAAGGTCTTAAGTAAACATCATGTCTATCATCTGCCTCTAGTCCTACAACTTTTCTTGCTTCGCCAATTGTTACCCAACCCCCTTGTACAGCAGTGTTCATGCGTTTATAGAGATTGTCTTTGTCATCAGCTAAAGCTCTAACATTAGAAATATCAAATTCTGCGTATTCGTTATCACTACTGTCAAACTCTGGTCGTAACAATTGATGAGTCAAATCTTGCGCAACCATGTTCCACATTGGAACTAGTTTAGACTCTGTAAAGAACTCTCTCAGTTCTTTTGTATTTGAGTAAGTTGCCGAATCAAGACCAGCGCCGAGTCCTGCGAGAATAGCTGGAACGCCAAGTACCGCTGAAACTCTTTCTTCTGGTATTCTTCTTAATTCTGCCAACTTCATTTGGTCTGGTGAGAAAGAAACGATTTCTACATTCATAGCACCGGATAAGACCATAGGAGCACCTCTGTTCTTACCCCCAAACTTTTGCTTATACATTTCAGCAATAGCTTCGGCTTCTTCTCTTGTTGGCCCACCCATCTGGTCATCTCTTGGAGAGAGAATTACTCCGGGTACTGCCATATTGTGCAACAAAGCAGCAGTGTATTGTCCTGCGGCTTCGTCTCCTGCTATTTCTCTTAGAACGCCTCTAAGTGGAGCAAGTCCTCGCCTCATGTTGTTTGGGTCAACAGCTTGGCGTAAATGAATCATATCTTTTTTTTCTATCTTTACAGAATCTTCACCCTGCATACCACCTTGTGGTTGATAATCAAAATGTGTAATAAGTTCGTTTTCGTTACCTTTAGCTTCTACTAAGTGAGGCATTAAAGGAACTAATTCTACAACTTGTCCTCTTTGATTCCTATTTTTATAAATAAAAGCATCGCCGTTTGCATTTAAAGAAGTAACAATATAGTTAGCTAATAACTGTTGTGTCATGTAAGGATTTGGTTTTCTAAACAATCTAGCCATTGGATGGTTCATATCTTGTGAATAATCACCTTCAGCATTTCTTGTTGCTACTAAAAGTCCAGGTTCTGCGAATGAGGTTGCTAAAACACTAAGACATGCAATAACAGCAGAGTTTCCTGTACCATCTCCTAGTTCTGCTAATTTTTTGTGGTCAAAGTAACCAGACTGAGTATTGTAACCCATAACTGCTTGATTTAAATATGAATACTCTGATTGGTTTACAAGTAAACCTTTTTGTTCTCTACGAACTCTTGCATCAGTTGGTGCATTCAACCAATCTAATGCTTTTGAAAATCTTGACTTGTTTTCAGCCATTATTAATACGCGCTCCAGCCTCGTTGTTCTTGTAACATTTGAACACCATAAGATAATGTGTCAATGATATCATCGTGTGCTCCAGCAGGAAAAGTCATTATTTCTCTTTCTACTTCTGGAAGCCAATGCGTATCTCTTAACAAAAATACATCTCCCGATTCCATACGGGCAGATAAAGGAAGTGCGCGTGTAATCTTGTCTTTATCCGTTTTAAGATTTTTAACTTTAATACCAGCTCGTTGCGCCATCTGGATTATTGTAGTTTGAAAACCTTGGCGTTCTATACCTACATATTTTAGCTTATTTTTGTCCATTGCGCGTTTTATCGCTGGAATAATATCT
>Ga0209929_1000337_pt1 | contig 17846 bp, 25 predicted proteins | sample SalPon2_C_H2O_MG_2_FD_185731 | JGI IMG/M metagenome (GOLD analysis project Ga0209929, IMG submission 185731) | Salt pond water microbial communities from South San Francisco under conditions of wetland restoration - Salt Pond MetaG SF2_C_H2O_MG... ... | reverse complement strand
TGTAGAAAGCGGTTAACAAGAAAGAAAAAATATGAATTAAACAATTAACCGCTTTCATAGGATAATCCTATCGCAAAACGCTTAAAAAGTCAAGCCATTAATTTTTGTTGATTTTACTTACTTTTTAGAAGAACAGAACCAGAACGCTTATCTACCTACTTGATTTAGAAAGTGATTCTTACATTCTTCCCAATTCATATAGATTAAATCATCATAGAAATGACTATCTGTATTATAACGGCCTTGTTCAATTAGTGATTTTACACGTTTTTTGGCGTGTTTTTCTTTCCATACTTTAACTAGTGATTCGGTACTATTATCAAATCTTTTAATTAAATCTTTTTCTTCTATCTTACCACATAAAAATTCGTTTGTATTTTCATATAACTTTGTAAAATAGATACCTCTTTGATGTTCAGTTCTAATATACTCTTTTGGTATATCTAGTTTAGAATATGTAAAGTTTAATGCTCTATTCTTATGATCTCTTTTTAATGGTTGGCCGTTAGGTCGTTTTGCCTCATGCCATTCCCAATATCTTCTTGTATGGTTTTTCTTTAACCATACCCATATCATATTTCTAACTGATCTACTAGGTTGAAATGATACTGAACCTGTTGTAAAGCCCATTCTTTTCCAATATTTTAGTCCATCATATTGTGATAATGTATTGGCCTTTGCTTTACCATATAAACTTGTAGTAGTTACACCAACTAGTGTATCTTTGTATTTCTCTTTCCACTTGTTTTGTACTTCATCTGATAAACATAGATATGCTAACAGTTTACCACCTGTAAATGAATAACCTAGTGGTTGTGTAGGTACAATAGATGAACCTATTGCTGTGTGATTAATCTTACCTTCAAATGTTTTAATCTGTCTATCCCAGCCTATAAACTTATCTCGTGGTGTTAAATCCATAAAGTCACCAGATATACAAATTACACCAAGGTATTTGCCTGATCTATTATCTTTTACTATAAAGAACATCTGTCTACCAATGTTTGAATTGTTTTTCATAGTAGATAAGAAAGTTCTTAATGTATTCCACTTTTCAGATAGGTCACCTCTTCTTTTTTGGCCATTAAAGTTTAATTCTGTGTCATCTGTAAATTCTAACACAGGCTCTAACTTATCAATATCTTCAGGCGATTCTGGAATCCATATATTATTTTTAACTGATTTAATAAAGGCCTCTTGTGTAGGATCAACAAGAGCTGGTCTATCATCAAAGAAATTATTTGTTTCTACTGTCTTATACTTTTCGTGTACTTCTATCCATTTTTCGTACAATGTATATTCTTGTACGGTCATTTTAGATACAAAGGCCAAATCTTTTTCAACCATTAATTTTAAATGATTTTGGTCTATATCTTCTACTTTGGATATATCGTTATTTTCACACCACTCTTTATATTGATTTTCAACAAAATCTATTTCTTTTTTATTTGTTTCGTTCATTTAAATAATCAATTAATCCCATTAATATAAGTTTATCATCTTTTACTTTGCCTAAAGTGTGATTACAATTAGCACATAGTAGGCCTCTCACTTTACCTGTTTTATGGTTATGGTCAATATGTAATCTAGTTTCTCTACCATAATCACCAGGTTTCTTTCTACAAAATTTATTAGCACAAGTATTATTTTGTTCATTTAAAAATGAATAATATTCATCTTTTGAGATATTGTATAAATCTTTTAAATTTTTAAAATATCTATAATCTCTATCTCTTTGTCTTTTTTCTAATAAACTTAATACCATAATATCACAACTATTCTAAAATGTCAACGCTGGCCTCGGTTTCAATTACGACACGAGCACCACAAGATAATAAAGGCTTATCATTCCCACCATAAACCACAACGGATGGTCCGTTAATAGCCACTTTATGGCAATAAACATTCTTACTACCTTGCTTAACCGTAATAACTGGATCATTTGTTCCATTTTTTTTATTACTTCTTATTACGTGCTGGTTTACGTGTATGTATGTTTTTCTTTTTCTCATTTAGTATTCTTCCGTAGTTTGGCCATCCAAATTTATCTGGTGATTCGTCAACGTATCTCCAACGAATAACATCTGTCATTGGATTTCTTTCATATATTTTTGGTCGTTCTTTTGACATATTACTCCTAACTTATTGGTTTCTCAATAATTTTGGCTTCTTTATCTTTTTTCATAATATCCATCATCTTTTCAGCTTTCTTATAAGCTCTATCTAATTTAAATTTAGAAGCGTGTTCTGTAAATGTTCTACCTAACATATGTTCATATTCGTGTTGGAATATTCTACTCATCATACCATCTAAATGAGCTTCTTTTAAATCACCATTTTCATCTTCATATTTTACAACTACTTTACGAGGTCTTTTAATTTGTAAAAATACAAAAGGAAAAGTTAAACAACCCTCTTGCATCATTACTTGTTCCTCACTACTTGTTAATATCATAGGATTAAAACAAGTCATTTTTAAACCATTTTCTATTTGTAGATGTCCACCCATAACAAACATATTAAATGGTAAACCTACTTGATTCGCTGACAGACCTATACCACCATATTTTTTCATAGCGTCAAACATTTTATCTGATAGTTCTTTTCTATCTTTAAATCCTTCTTCTTTTAACATATCTTCCTGAAACGGTGCTATGGCCGTTTGTACTCTTGGATCTGTTGGTGGTATTAATTTTAGTTCTTTCATATTATCTCCTATGCTTGATTCAACCTTGTAAAGTTTTTGTATTTTTCAAATTTAACTATGTCTGTAAATTTATCAAATAATATATCTCCTTTGTGTGATATAATAAAAATGTTTTCTTTTGTCATAGTCTTTATAATTTTAAAGAAGTCATCTGTGCCTTGGCCATCTAAACTACTATCAAAGATTTCATCTAATACAAGTAAGTTTGTGTTTACACTATTTTTCATCTTAGCAATTTGTCGCCAAGTAAATAGTAAAGCAAGGTCTATTCTCATCTTCTCACCCTCACTAAAGTTATTGTAGTTAAATGTATCTCTAAATCTACTTTTTACTGTTTCGTTAAATTCTTCATCTAAATGAAACGATATAAAAAAGTCCATTGATTGTAGATATTGATTAATTAAAGTATTCATAATTGGTACATACTTTTTAATTATTTGAGATTTAGCTCCTTTGTCATTTAATATTTCTCTTAATATATCTACGTAACCTTTTTTTTCTACAATTTTATCTCTTTCAACTTTAGTATTTTCTAAATCAACCTTTAGTTGTTCTAGTTGAGATTCTATCTCTCTACCATCTGTTTGTTTATTTTCTAAAGATTTAATTTCTTCATGTATATTATTTGAATACTTATTTAATTCTTCTATTGACGTTTGTAGTTTAGATACTTCTACATTCATTTCATACATCTTATTAGACATTTTTTCCATGGCCGTAATTAGTTCTTCTTGTCTGGCAATCTCTTCCATTAGTTTTTTCATGCCATCATTTAAACTAACTAATTTACCTTTTTCGTGTTCTATTTTTTCACCTTTAAAATCTGGTTCTAATGGTTGTGTACAAGTAGGACAGTTATCGTTTTCTTCAAAAAACTCTAAATTCTTTTTATGTGTAGATAGATTTTGTTCTATCTTAGCCTCTAGTTTAGATAGTTTACTTAACTTAGCCTGCTCTTTGTCTTTATACTTTACCTTATCCTGATATGATTCTAGTTCTATATTGATTTCTTCTATCTTTTTATGATATTGATAGTTGGCTTCTGTATTCTTATCTAATGTCTTCCTTTTACCATCCAGGTCGTTCAGGTTAAGGTCGGAGAGCGCTTTGTAGTGTTTTAATTCTGTTTCATACTTGGATTCTATAAGATCACATTTATGGCGTAATTCTGTTACATTTCTGGTTAATTCTGATTGCTGTGGTCTTAATATTAAATCCATAAGGCCAAACACTCTTATGTCTAATATTTCTTCTACCACTTCTCGTCTGTACCTTGGTTTCATCTTCATAAACGGCTCATAAGATGATGACCCTAACAGCACCACTTGTAAAAATGATCTATAGTTTAATCTCATTATATTATTTTCTAAATATTTTTGATAATCAATATTAGAGGCGTCTTGGTTTATCAACTGGCCGTCTTGGTAGATTTCAAATATATTTGGTTTGATACCTCTTATAATCTTATATTTTTTTGTACCCACATCAAACTCTAAAACTATTTCACAGTCACCGTTATTTACTGTGTTGACCATTTGTTCTTTTTTAATAATTCTAAATGGTTTATTAAATAGTACAAAACATAAGGCGTCTAATAAAGTTGATTTACCAGAACCATTACTACCTACAATCAAAGTAGTATTTGATTTGTTTAATGATATTTCTATTGGTGTATTACCAGTAGATAAAAAGTTTTTATATTTTATTTTCTTAAAAGTAATCATGTGGTAGTTTCTCTTTGTTTATAATTCTTAAATTACCTGATACACTTATTCTAGTTACTTTAGATTTAAAAGGACAAACCCAATGTTGCAATAAAGCTGGAAACATAAACATATCACCTGTTTGTGGTCTAATTGCTGTACCTGTAGTCGCCCAACGAGGTCTTGCTTGTTGTGTATATTCAAACATTAAAGAACCTGGTTTTGCTGATGTGCCTTTATAATCTTCTTGTTCTTTTTTGAGTTGTTTAGGCACATCTAAAAATAATACAAATGAATAATCAGCACCGTGTGTATGTACAGGATTAAAGTCACCAGCTTCCATAAAGTTAACCCATAAATCATCTGCTCTTAAATCTACATTTAGTTCTTCTATACCGTGAAACTTACAATGACCATTTCTATATGCTTGTATTATTGGGTGTATCTCATTATAAAACCATTGTTGTATATTTTCTGGATATAAAAATTGATTATCTAAATGACCAGCTAAAGCGTGATTATAACTTTCTTTTGCTTTTTTACCTTCAGTTTTTAACTTTTTAATAATGTAATCAGGCACTTTTGTTTTCATAACATAAGGACCCCAATTCATATGAGTAGATTTTACGTTTGTTATTTTGCTCATTCACTAGCCTCCACATAAAGTTCTTTGGCAAACTCTTTAAGTTTATGTTTATCTAAATCAGTATCTACCTGATCAATATAGTTTCTTAAAAAAGTTAATGTGTCTTCACCTGAGTCTAATATATCATCTCTAACGGAAGACTTAATATCAGTAGGGTCTTCTACTATTACTAACTCATGTACATTTATGTCGTTATAAAACTTTTCTATAAGTTTATTATACATTTCTTCTTTTGTTTTTTGAGATACTATTAATTTAACAAAACAGTTATCATAGTTTTCAAGTCTTTGATGTGTATAGTCATATTTGGTATCATCATATACAAACTTTTTAAATATTTTATTTGGATTTTCAACTCTTTCTATTTCTCTTGTAGCTGTATCAAAGATATGAAAACCTTTAGGACATTTATAATCTGACCACATAATTTCATATTGAGTTCCTAGATAATAGATATGGCCATCATCTGATTTTTTGTGAAAGTGTCCTGATAATACTTTTTCAAATCTTCTAAATTGTTGTCTTTCTAAACCATGTTCATTCATATGGCCGCCGTGCATTTCAAAACCCTTTATCTCTAAATGGCCAAAACATATATCAGCATTTGAGTGATCTATAGCGTGTATTGATTCTTCGTAATTGTCATCACAAATCCAAGGAAGAAATTGTATTTTAGTTCCATCAAATTCTACTTCTCTTGGTTGTGTGTATATTTTAACTTCTGGTCCTATATTTAAATTTTCTATGGCATTTACTTCATTTGTATTCTTATAATAAGTATCGTGGTTACCAATAATAATATGTGTGTCTATTTTTAAATCAGCTAGTCTATGCCAAAACTTCTCTTTAAAGTTATGTGCTGTATTGTGATTTATAAACTTTCTTCTATCAACAACATCACCAAGGTGTACAAGTGTTGTTATATTGTTTTCTATTATATATGGAAAAAAGACCTCATCATAGAATTTGTTTTGATACTCCATAAATGCTGGAGAGTCATTTCTACATCCAAAATGGGTATCGTTTAGTAAAGCAAGTTTCATAATTAAACAAAGAATTTAGTTGTTGTTACTTTTTTCTTTTTTTTCTTAACTGGTGTTTTATCTTTTTTAGTAGGTTCTTCAATTCTCATATTCTTTTGTAAAAATTCTTTAAACTGATTTTTAAATTCTCCATCTTCGCCTGGTTGAAGTGCTACATCATCATAGTTATTATCCATAATTAACTTATGTTTGATTGTTACCTGTTTCTTTTCTTTTTGTATTCTTCTAATAAAGGCAAAGTAAATAATTTGAGTAAAGTAAGCAAATGGGTTACTTGACTTGGCTGGGTTAAAATTGTCCAAATATTGTAAACAATTTTCTATACCATCAGAAATCATATCATCTCTAAATGTGTAATTAATAAAATTTGGTCTGTATGATAAGTGATTTGCTATTTTTAAAAAACAACTACCAATGTAGTCTGATACTAATGGCTTTTCTTTTTTTTGTTTTATAGCTGTATCAACGGCTTTCTTGTAGGCTTTCATAGCCTCTAAAAATTCAGCATTATTAACATAATGTTCTGGTTTCTTTTTTGTTTTAGTCATAATATATAATATACTCTATTTTGTTTAAAATGTCAATGTTTTAACATATCAATCTTTAATTAATTCTACTACAACAGCTTCTGCTTTGCCATAATCTTCAAAGTTTTCATTGTAATGTTTCCACATTTTATTTTCTAATTGTTTAGGTGATCCTTTAAAAGTATAATTGTATTCACAATATTTCATTGGTTCATCACTATTATATGTAACTTTTACTCGCCACTCACTTTTTTTCATAATAGCATTGACATTTGATTAAATTTGTATATAATAGAGCGTGTAGCGAGGTAAGTTGAGAAAGCTCCAGCTTAGTGTAGTGTTCCATTACCTTCATCATCATAATCATTAAACTCATCAAATATTTCATTTACTTTTTCATTATCTTCTTTAGAGAACATACTTCTTTTATAGTCACTATCTTTTCTTGGAGCTTCAAGTTTTTGATAGTCGTTTGACATATGATTAAAGGTTTTCTCCATTTCGGAACTGGCGTTTGTAATCGTTAAAATCTTTTTAATTGGTATAGTTATAATCTCATCATTGGTATAGGCCGCCCATTTAATAAGAGCCACATAATCTTTAAAACCTTGTGGTGTTAGTTGAGGTACATACTTAATTAATAATGGTTTTACTAATCTAATAAGGCCTGTCTTCTCGTCCAATTGTTCTTTAGGAAAAGCACAAACAATATCGTCACCATTATCAAGTTTAATTACTTTTATAGATTGTGTAAGCTGATGCATTTTACTTTAACTCCACGTTATGGATTTCATAATTAAAATCTTCTTCATTGTAAATATTTATCCTTTCTCTAAAATGAGCCAAAGTGTAATTCTCTTTTTCGTTGTAAGTTAAATCATCAGCAATATCATATAAAGTTGCCGAAGAATTATTATCTTTTAACCTAAGGCCACGACCAATAGATTGTAAATTTCTAATACGAGATTTGCTAGGGGAACTGAAAACAATGTTGTGAAGATTCCTAATATTAACCCCAGTGGAAAAGACACCATAGCTAGCAATAATGATAGCGTTATCGGACTTCTCCGTAATAGCTCTAATATCTTCCCTAACATCAGCCTCTACTCCTCCGTGAACATAAAACACTTTCCTATCCTGTGCTTTATCTTCTATTAACTCTTTAAGAATCTCACCGTGTTTTTCAACATATTGAAATAAGCATAAAGAATTGCCTTGTAAAGAAAGACAAAGATTCCTGATATATTTATTTCTTTTTTCATTAGAAACCAAATAATCCATTTCTTCCTGATATGTTTTATCTTTTAGAAAATGTCTAGCATCCTTGTCATGTTGTAGTATTAAACAGAATATTTTTAAATCGGCCAATTGGTTCTTTTCTTGTAATTCACTTGTAGATACAACTTTATTTACTGTACCAAATAGACCTTCTAATACTAACTTATGTGTTTTAGTACCATCTAAAGTACCTGTAAGGCCTATTCTATATTTACACTTATCTAATTTGGTCATTATTTTTGTTAGTGAAACCGCTTTAAACAAGTGAGCTTCATCACCAATAACTGTACCATAATCTGAAAACCATTTTTTAGGCATATTATATACTGATTGCCAAGTAGTAATTACAACTCTCTTATTAGTTACCTTTTCGTGGCCTTGATAAATCTTGTGTACATTTCTCTCACTATTATAACCATAATCTTTAAAGTCTTTAAATAATTGTTCTACTAATGATGTGGTGGGTACAATAATTAATATCTTATCTTGTTTAGTATCTTTAAGTCTTAATAAATTAAATATTAATATTAAGTATATTATAAGAGATTTACCTGAAGCAGTTGGAGATAATAACAAACATCTATTCTTTTTAACGGCGTGAACAAAGGCCTCTTTTTGATAATCTCTTACTTCTATTTTTGGTATTTTTAACGCTTTGATAAACTGATCTATTTTTTTATCATCTATGTTAGTATCTTTTATTTTCGTACCATCAACAACCTGTACATTATTATCTTTACACCAATTTAATATGTAAGGGTATAAGCCAGCATATATTTTACCGCTAGCATAATTAAATAATCTTATTTTTCCGTCCCATACCCTATTACGATATTGAGGCATAAACTTATATCCTGGCACCTCAAATGTAAAGTATTCACCAAGTTCTCTACGAATATCAGCATCTGCCTCTATTTTTAGATGTACTTCGTCTGGTTTATCTATGATTAGGTATCGTATGGTGGTCATTTTTAGATAGCGCCACTAGTAAACTTTCTCCAGTCTATGGCGTTCTTAATAGTAAAACCTCTATTACCTATTTGTCTAATTGTTCTATCTAAAAAATCTACAGTTGTAGAAAGGTAATCAACTTTTTGTTTTTGTTTTTGTAAATCAATATCCGAATCTAAATATTTGTCTATATCAGTTCTTAATATTTTTAAGTCAAAAGGTTTTTCAGCATATACTGAAGCGTCTGCTTTTCCTGTATAATATTCCCATTTATCTTTTTTCATAATATTATATTCAGTTTCGGCACGACTTAACATTAACTTATACTTTGTTAAGTGTTTCATAAATTCGTTGTGTAATTGAGGTGTCTTTAATGATTCTAAATCAAGTTCAGTATCATTAATTTTTAGCTTGGTATCAGCTAATTGTTGTAATTGTTCCAAATCCATAATATCTCCATAATAACACAAAAGCTTTAAAAAATCAAGCTTCTATGAGGTTGTAACGCTAGTTGTAGATGAGCCTACAGTAGCAAAGTCATATATTTCATAATTAAAGGAAACAGTTGCTGTTAGATATTCAACATCTGCGGCCTGTTGATTATAGTCTAGTCCTGTCAAAGAAGTAGGAAATACATTTCTAAATCTTACTTCTAATTGAGGATTATTCTTACTCGTTAATACTGTTAGTGTAGCGTCTGAATATGTACCACCAACACTAGTAGCACCATATTTTACCTTACCTATTTCTGTACTAACAGATTGATTTTTAGCTGGGAACCTATCATTACCAGCTGAAACTAAACCTCTAAATTCTGAATAGTCACGTGGAAAACCTAAACCAACCAACCAACCGTGTATTTCTTGGAAGTTTTCTAAATTTTCATCTACTAAAAAAGTCATTGATAATGGTTCATATGTCAACTTATCACCAGGTAAAGGTATATCTTTAAATGGAGTTTGTTGTGAAATATTACCACCTAGTGTAATACCAGGTATATTAACAGCTGTACAAAAATATTCTACCTTTGGTAGTTTAAGTATGTTAAATTTAAACTGTGTAGGACTGGCATAATCTTGTGCCGTTGGTTGCCTACTATATGAGTTAGTGGTTGTCATATTACTATTTATATATTATTTAGGTAGTGTTCCTGATTCACCCAATTTCTCTAAAGCATCCACAATTGTACTCATACTTACATTATCCTTTTTACAAGGTTTTTCTTCAGTAGATACTTGTAGTTCTTCGCATACAGGTATGTCTTGTTGTTTTACTTCTTCTTCACAGGCATTTGCCCAAGTAAAAACACCTAACATAATTAATGATATGACGAATATGTATAAGTATTGAATTAAAATTTTCTTCATAGTTGTCCTGTATTTAGTGCATAAAAAAAGGGCGGTTTTGAGGCCGCCCTTTTAAATAAATCAATTAAGATTACATTAAGTTCGCAACTTTGACTCTTCTGTAGTATCTGTTAGCGTTGGCATTACCAGCACCGTTGATTACAGCATTGTCAGATACGCTTGCTTCAGCAAAAGGATTTGCTTGTAAGCCGTATCTTGTTTTAAACCCAATTTTCGGTTGGAAAGTGTCCTGACCAACAGCTCTTACCATTTGTAGAGGTACATATGGGCAGTAGAATATACCAGCGTCATATGGTGAAGTACCTTTGTAACCTACAACAAAGTATTGAGCAGCAGCGTTATTAGCACTATATGGATCAATGTACACTTTGTACTTACCGTTTAATACACCAGCAAAAGTATTACCTGTGTCGTCAACGTTTAGGTTATTGTTAAGAGCAGGTGTGTAGTCTAACACGCCAGCCATTTGAAGTGCAGAAGCGACATCTGAAGAACAGATAATCATATTTCCTCTACCTCTTCTTGTTCTTTGAGCGATAACGTTTGCTTCTCTCTCAACTTGGAACATTAAGCCTTTGAATCTCTCAACAGACCATCTACCGTTTGAGTCAGTATCTAAATCAAAGATACCAGCAGCAGTTGTGTTGATAGCACTAACAGCACCAATGTGAGTTGATGAGTTGTCAGATGCACCGATTTCAGCGTTGATGTAAATTGTTCTTACAACTTCTCTATTGATTTCCGCAAGGATTTCAGCAGATAGGATGTTAGCCAATTCAGTTTCAGCGTCTAAACCGTGGATTGCTTTAAGGTCTTGAGCAAGTTCCATAGTGTATTCAGCTTTAAGAGCTCTTGACTTAGCAGTCACAGTTGATTTCTCAATTGAGAAAGCCATTTGAGCAAAAGCGTTATTAGCAGAATCACCTAGAGCTTCAGCAGTAGCAGTTGCCATACCTTGGCCTCTTGTGTATGCTGTGCTTGGGTCATCATTTAATAAACCTGGATTAGCACCAGTTTGAGCAGCACCAGAGTTAGCTGTTGAATCACCAGCAGCGTTTCTGCTAGAGAAGTCTGTATCAGCTTCGTCAAATAATGCTTCGTTACCTGATTGGTTAGTATATCTGCTTCTCATAGCAAAGATAAGGCCAGTTGGTCCAGTCATTGGCTGAACGCCAGCAATATCGTAAGCAATCAAATTAGGCATAGCTCTTCTAACTAAAGAAATAAGGATTGGATCCCAATTCTGTACTGATGAACCAGTAGCGTTAGTTGGAGCAGCTTCATTTAAGAAAGCAGCGTCTTCTTTTGATGCTCTTTCTTGGTTTTCCAAGATAGTAGCAGTAACGGCACGTCTGTAAGAATCCGTGATCTTTGGAAGATCAGCGTGTTCTAGGACTGGCTGCCATTTTTTTTCGTATTGTTCTGATAAATACATTTGTTTTTATCTCCCGTTTTATTTGTTAGACAATTTAATGTCTTTGGTTTTACTTATAGCGGCGGTATAAGCAGCCATAGCATTTGATAAATCTTCAGGTTGTGAAGAATCACCAGCAACTACTTCGTCTATCTCGTTACCACTTGCTTCAACTTTTTTGCCAAAGTAACTTTCTTTAATAGTAGATACTTTAGTTGTAAAGTCTTTTTCATTTGAATACTCAACTTCTTCAGCTAGTTTGTTGAATTTCTCCTTAGCAGTATCAGCTAAATCGCTAGACATTTCATCAATGATGTCTTGTCTTTTCATCTCGCCGTTTGCTTTGTTTAGTTCAACATTCTTTTCTACTTGTTCGTTAAGTTTCTTCTCAAGCTCTTCAATTTTGCTTGCTTGATCTTCTAGTACATTGTATTTCTCATCTGGAACATCAATGTAGTGATCTTCAAACAATTTCTTTAAGCCAGAAATAAAGTCTTCAGCGATCTCACCTTTGATACCTCTTTCAATAGCGATAGAGTTCTCTTTCATCCATTCTTCAACAATGTAGTTCAAGTATGAATCAACTTTTTCGGCAAGTTCAGCTTTCTGAACTTCAACTTCTTCTTTTAATTTTTCTTCATAGCTAGCATTCATTTTTTTCTTCATTTCTGAAACTTTTGATTTCAGAGCTGCTTCAAAAATTGTAGATGCTTTTGCTTTAAAGTCTTCAGATAAGTCTTCGTCTTTAGTTAAAGCTTCAACGTCAGCAGATACGTCAATAATGTCTTCATCAGACTCTTCTTTCATATCTTTTTTCTTTTCGTCTTCGTGTGACATCTCTTTTTTATCTTGCGATTTTTTAAGAGCGTCTAAGGCTGCCTTAGGCATTTCACCTTCTTTAACTTCAGATTTTTTCTCATCCGATTTGTCAGTTTCTTCTTCCTCTTTAAGCTTAGGCATAGCGTCAGCAGAACCTTGAGCTTTTTGTTGAGGGTCACCAGAAACTTGACTTATTTTCTTTGTGGCGTCAGGATTGCTGTCAGTTGGTTTTACAACCGGTGCACCTAAATCTTCAGCACTATTAGATAGTTTTGAAGGTTCAGCCGCTACAGCATTCTTTTTTGGAGCATCAGCTTGTGGGTTAGCGGCGTTAGCCTCTACCACTGCTTCTTGTTCCATCGCCTCAAGTTTTTTTTCTGTTTCGGCCATTGAAAATCTCCTTTTTTCTTTATAAACGTTTATAAATTTTCTTTGTAAGTATATTTATAAAACTATAGTTTTTTAAGAAACGATTCAAAGACTTTTAATTTAGCTTCTTCTAATGAACGCTGTCTAGCAGTACGGATTTGATTTTTCCAAGATTCTATGTCTTTTTCCTTGAGTACACCATTGTCCCAAACCCATTCTTTTGATTCCATAATGCCTTCAACGAAAGCATCCGGAGCAGATGGATCTGCTACTATGTCAGCGGCCGTAGCTAAGTAAAAATCGTCTTTTACGTAATTTACGCCGTTTCTTTGTATTAAAGACCCCATACCACGACTTGATACTCCTAATTGAGCACCCTCGTCTATAAGACCTTTTACAATCTTACCGTATGGTGTGTCCATAATTTTTGCCTCACCAATAAAATCTTTACCGTCTTGTGTTAGAGATTTAACCATATGGCATACTCTCTCTAAATTAACAGTTGGTCCGTCAGGATGTCCTAACTCACCAAAGGCTCTATTTTTATTGATAAATTCTTTTGTATATCTATTCACTTCTCTAACCAAAATTTCTCTTGGATAGACTCTTCCATTTCTATTTTTAATTTCAGATTGTAAGAATACACCTTTGATTTTGTATTCTTTTTTGCCGTTCTTTTCTTCTATAAGATATTCGGCGTTTTGTACTTCTTCGGAAATAAGTTTCATAAAATCTCTCTCTTGTATATATTTATAAACTTTTTTATCTAAACTCTACTATTATTGTGTAATTATCACCATTAGCAAAGTTTTTGGTACTCAACAATACATCACCTGTTGGTGTTGTAGAATTGTTTGGTATTTCATCTCCTGATGGTCTAAAGTCAAAATGGCCTTGTCCTGATAAGAACATGGCAGTAGCATTTGTAGCTCCATCCCATATTAACTCAACTCCAGATTTACTGTTTGCTGTGTTAATTGAAAACCATATTTTACTAATTTTTCTATTACCATCTTCGGTCATAAAAGTTAGTTCAGAAGCGTCAACTTTTTTGACTAAAGTTTCGCCTGTGCCATCTGATATGTTTGTTAGTTTAGTTACAAACTTAACACCAGACGTGTCAGCTATTGTTTGTGTTGTTACTGTATCAGCCATTTGTATAACCCGATTCCTTTTGTGCCTCTATAACAATATTATATTTTGTAACGTTAGAGTCACTTGTTAATAAAATATCGCCTATTGCGTCTTTAATTCTTTCTTCACTTGGTTTAAGGCCGTAATTACCTCTACCATTTATTATAAGACTTTTTGATGTATCACCTTTAAAAAATACAGTTACATCTCCTGTGCCAACTACTTCGTATTGTATGTTAGCAATTGAAACTTTTGGTTCACTTGAAGCATTGTTTGAATTTACAACATCAACAAGTGTTTGCTCTGTTTCACTACCTACACCATTAGCGTTAACAATAATTTTATCGTCATCATCAACTAACTTGGTAGCAGATATTGTCATATTATCTTGGTGAGCTTACAGCTACACCTACAGCGTTAGCAGATGTTTCTAAAGTATCTGATTCTTCTTTTTCAATTATAATACTATCATTCGCAGCTACTAATATTAAAGTGCCTAGTGTTGAACCACCAGCATTCTTTAATGTAATAGTATTAGCAGCAGCTTGTGTTTGTATTCTAACAAAATGAGCTCTATCAAAATTACTAGCACTTATTGTAGCACCAGCAGCTGTAGTAGTTCCTTTTATTTTAACGCAAGTATCGGCCATTTATTTTTCTCCTAATTGTTCTAATATTTCTTTATCAAAATAATCATTAAATTTTTCTGAATTTATATTATGAAATTCTGCTACTTTATTAACAGAATTTTCAAATCTTGTTATAATATCACCTGTTTCTTTTTCTATTAATTTAAAAACATCACTTACCGCTTCTTTCATTAAAGGGCTTAAATCTTTAAATGATTGAGAATCTATTTCTAAATTTTTTTTAACTATTTGACTCACCTGCATCTGAAACACCTTGTGTTAAATCAATCTGTGCCTCACCATCAGCACCAGCTGTTGTAGTGGGTGAAATTGAACCGTCTGGATTAAAAGTTCCAGGATCAGCTATAGTTGGTTTTGGATCGCTATAATCAGCAGCTTCAACATTTCCATTAAACATATTTCCTGCTATATCTTTTCTAGCGTTATCTAAAGCGTCTGCTACTTTACCTCTTAAAGCGTCTTTAAAAGCTTCTCCAGCGTCAGCGCTATTACCATTTGCTAATTGGTCAATAAAGTTTTTTGTGTTATCATTTATATCTGCCATAATTTACTCCTTTTATATAATTTCTGAATCGGAAGATTGAGCTGTAGGACTAGCAATAATGCCGTCATCAATTTCTTTTTTGATTTGTTTGTCCATATCTTCAATTTCTCTTTCGTTTTGTTTAAGTACATTTTTTCTCACATATGATACTGAAAAGAATTTACCAATGTAATCTCTCATTTCATTGGCCAATGCTAATCTTTCTCGTAACATTTCTGTTTGTTTTAATTCGGCGAAATGGCCGTCTTGTAAAAAATCATATTGTAAACAATCTCTTACTTCAATCCAATCGTCTTCATTTATGACACCCTTTAAGATCAATTGAGTTCTCAATAAATCATTAAAAAGTTCAGTAAATTTCTTTCTTAATCTTTGAACAAATTTAGTAAATTTTAATTCATCTCTTGTAATTTCTGAAGCTCTACCAAGATTAAAACCTTGAGAAGATTCTAATCTACTTGTAGGAACATTTAAAGAACGATATAACTTTGATCTAAAGTATTCTATATCAGTAATCTCTCCTAGATTTTGACCACCAGGCAAAGTAGAAATATCAGTACCTCTACCACCTTCTCTACTTGGTAACCAGAAGTCTTCCAACATTGACATATAATTTCTGTCATCTCTAATCTCACCAGTAGAAGCGTCATAGACAAGTTTGTTTCTATATCTTGCCATTACATCTCTTAAATATTGTTCAGCTTTTACTTTTGGTAAATTACCAACATCTATTTTAAAGATTCTTCTTTCAGGCGCTCTTGCTATTCTGTAAATAACAGCAGCGTCTTCAATCATTCTTAATTGATTAACTGGTTTAATCGCCTTATGTAAATAAGACAATACCATATTTTTGTTTTGGTCAATTAATCCTGATGGACAAAAAGCAATAGTGTCTGGTGCTATTTTTATACCAGCACCTGAAGTTGAACCAGATACACCTTTTTCATTGTAAACAAAGTATTCAACAAACTCATCTACAACTGAAAGGCCGTGTGGTACAGGACCATCTGGTCTTTTTTTTCTGATCTCTCTAATCTTTTTAACTTTACGAGGATCAATATATTTTAATTCTGTAATACCTTTTACAGGTGAATTTCTATCTATAATTTTATGATAGTAAATTCTGCCATCTACGTACCATCTTCTAAAGATGTCGTGGCCTTTTGTATTAAAGTTTAGTAATCTTAATACGTTTTTAAATTCGTCTTCTATTTTATTTCTTACTTCTTTTCCATAAGGTAAATCTGTAACATTTACTCTTACAGCGTCTTTCAATTCATTAGCGACAATAGCTTCGTTGACAATATCTTCAATTGCCATATCACACTCGGGGTGTAAAGCTACTTCTCTATATCTTCGTATTAGATCCGCCTCACTCTTTGCCGTACCTTCCATATCAAGGTACTGACCAAAATAACCTCCAGCGGCAACCGTTTGTGTACCGTCATCTGCTTGGGTTGTTGTGAAACTTTGTTTTGGATCGGCTTGTTTTTTAGCCCTTGTAATACTAAATCCAAATAATTCAGCCATAATTTATTCTCCTGTTACTACTACTTATACGAGTTTTAAAAAGGGGGCCGAAGCCCCCTTAATTAAATATTAAGTTGTAGTATTTGTTTCAAAGTATTGGTATGAAAATGTAACGACAAATGTTTCAATTGCCGTCTTTTCATCATAGTCTAGTTCAATTTCACCTACACCAGTTGGGAAAGCCCCTCTTAATGTATAGGATTTAACTGTATTACCATTTCTGTCTAAATGATCCACAAATGCATCTACTTGATAGTCAACAGGATTTGTTAATCCTTCGTTATCAGACATATTGTTGATACCGTTTTGCCATCTTTCAAAAGCATTTCTTAATTTAAAGTCTGTATCATTGTAAACAGTCACAGTCCATTCTTCAATGGTTCTATCACCTGCTATTTTGATATTTCTACCTCTAAAAGCAACATTTACTGGTGCTATAGTCATAGCTGGGATTGAAGTAGCTCTACATAAAAAAGCTAAGTCTTCTATTTCGCCACCAACTTGTGCGTAACCAGGAAAAGGCATTACTACCTTAAACTGATTGGCTCTTGCGCCACCGCCAGCAAGTTTAGCTTTGAAGTCATTTATATTTGGCATATCTTATTCTCCTTCTCTACTATTAACCGCCAGCAACTTCGTCAAAGCTGACGCCAGTTCTGGTTGCGATAAATTGAAGTGTAATAAAGTTAATTGATCTAGCAGGTTTAATAAAGATTTCTGCTATAAACTCATTACGGTCAATTACTTCGCCTGTATTGTTAGTTTCATCACATACTACTAGGAAGTCTGTGATACCTCGTCTACCTTGTACTTCTCGTAAGAATGGCTCTACGATATTTCTAAAGTTCGCTCTTGTAAATTCATCATTGAACTCAAAAAGTTGGAATTTAGAAGCTGTAGAGATTGCTTTTTCTAGTACGATAAACAATCTTCTTACGTTGATTCTATCAAATGCAGACGGCGCTGATAATCCAGTTTTGTCACCAAAAAGGACTGTACCTTGTCCTGGGAAGAATGCCACAGGATTTACTCTTTTCGGATACAATTGATCTCTTTGTGCTTTAGTTGGATTGTAAGCTAATTTAACTACGCCTCTTACTTGACCTCTGTTAAAGCCAGCAGGTGAGTACCAAGCGTCAGCTGTTAAGTCTGTTCTAGCAGCCA
>Ga0209929_1000334_pt1 | contig 17923 bp, 28 predicted proteins | sample SalPon2_C_H2O_MG_2_FD_185731 | JGI IMG/M metagenome (GOLD analysis project Ga0209929, IMG submission 185731) | Salt pond water microbial communities from South San Francisco under conditions of wetland restoration - Salt Pond MetaG SF2_C_H2O_MG... ... | reverse complement strand
CATTTATGGCCAGCTAAGAAGTCGGCTATGATAACTGAATTTGTAGTATTCCCCCAAAATACAGCAATGAACTTGCTATTTTGTGGTGGTGATTACAAGGAGTTAGAGGATATGTTGCCATCCTTAGAGGCATTTGCAAAAGCCGCTGGTTGTAAAAGATTATATGGCGGTGGTAGAAAAGGATGGTTAAAAAAAATAAGCCATTTAGGCTTTAAATCAGAACATTTAATTAGCAAAGAATTATGAGCAAAGGATCAACTACATCAAAACAAGAATTGCCAGCATGGCAAAAACAAATGTACGAAGAGGCTTACAGCCTTGGTAAAGGTATCTCACAACAACCATTTATTCCATACACGGGCGCACAAGTTGCTGGATTTAATCCAGATCAATTAAGACAATTTGAAGCAACCCGAGGTATGGTTGGTGCTTCTCAACAGTATGATCCACGCGCTGGTTTACAAGCATTGGCAACCGCGCCCACGCCAACTATTAGCCCGGTAACAGGCAGAACTGCACAAATCGGTCAAGTGGCTGCACCACAGGCAGCAACTATACAAACAATGCCAACATTTGGTGGGGCAACCATACAACAATTGCAAGGGCCAACTGCTGCACAAATAGGTTCAGTACAAGCTCCACAATTTAGAGGTTTACTGGATGCTGATATTAGTGCTTACCAATCACCATACCAACAACAAGTTATAGACTTTGCTTTACAAGATATTCAGAGACAATCTGATTTAGCTAGAGGTCAAGCACAATCCCGGGCAATAAAATCTGGTGCATTTGGTGGCTCTCGTTCTGCATTAATTGAATCAGAAGCAACTAGACCTTTTGCTGAACAAGCAGCAAGAACAGCAGCTAGTTTAAGACAGTCTGGTTTCCAACAAGCACAACAAGCGGCTCAAGCTGATTTAGCTAGACAGCAACAATTAGGTGTCTTTGGGGCTGAACAAGCCCAACAAAGAGCCTTGCAACAAGCACAGCTAGAACAACAAGCAGGATTAACTGGTTTTGGTGCTGAAAGAGAAAGAGCATTAAGACAAGCAGATTTAGCCCAACAAGCAGGTCTTGCAGGTCAAGATATTGCAGCACAAAGAGCAATACAACAAGCTCAATTACAGCAACAAGCTGGATTATTAGGTGCAGAACAAGCACAAGCTCGTGCATTAGAACAAGCGCGTTTAGCACAACAAACTGGTATGGCAGAATTAGACATAGCAGGTCGTACAGCTATGATGCAACCAGAATTAGAACTCCGGGCAAGACAACAACAAGCTGGATTGCTTGGTGGTCAGTTAGAAGATCAATACCGAGCTTTAGGTTTATTAGGTGGCGTTGGACAACAACAACAGCAACTACAACAAAGAGCTATGGATCAAGCCTACAACGAGTTCTTACGAGCTTCTGGTTATGGTCAACAACAGCTTGGTACTTTGCTTTCTGGCCTGTCTGGTATGCCTTCTTTGATAAGTCAAAGAGATAAAAAGAAAACTGGCGCGGGTGATATCTTAGGTACAATCGCTGGATTATTTAGTTAGGAAAACATATGAATTTTTTTAATAAATTACAATCAATGGGTGGAAACTATGTTTCTCGACTTGGTGGTGCAGATATTTTAAAACAAGATCAATTACAAGAATTAGACCCACAACAATTAGCTTTTTATAACCAACAAAAAGAAGCAGCAAAAACCGCTGGTATGCGTGAGTTAGCATCAAGGTTATCTGATGCATTTGCAGGTCGTGACATTGTTGGAAGAGCGCAAGAAAGACAAAAAACACAATCTGAAATAAGAAATGCAAACCTTTTGGCAGCGCAAGGGCCTAAGGCTTCTACCTTACAGCAAAATGTTAAATATATAGACTCTTTATATAAACAAAGAGACAAATTTAGAGATCCAAATTCAAAAGGTTATAAAGATCTTAGTATAGCAATTAGAAATGCTGAAGCTGGGTTGGGTGCTTATAAATATGATGCAGAAAGATTGGCACAAATTGAAGCTCAAAAAAAGGCTGCTGAACAAGGAAGAATTGGTCAAACTGTTTTAACTGATGCACAAATTAAATCAGACGAAGAATTTGGAAAATGGTACACAACCGAATGGTTGGTTAAAGGTGGTGGTAGCACTGAAGCAACTTATTTAGAAAGTTTAAAAGGAGTCAGAGATACTTTGGTTGATGCTGAAAAATCTGGTGAAAGCATTACAGGTGTAAGTCAGGGAGTTTTAACAAAATTCCCAATGGCACAGGCGTTTTTTAATCCTGAGGGAGCTGTAGTTCAAGATAGAATAGCAGGTGTAGCACAGTTAAGTTTAAAAGCTATTTTGGGTGGTCAATTCTCAGAAAGAGAGGGAGAGCTGTTGATTCAAAGAGCATACAATCCACTTTTAAGTGAAGCAGAAAACATAGAAAGATTAACTCAGTTAATTAACAGGATTGAAAAAGCAGAAAATTATAAAAACGATGCAGCTAGGTATTACCAAGAAAATAATACTCTTGCTGGATTTAAACCTAAAAAATATGGAGCAGAAGAATTTAGAAGTGATTTAGAGTCTTTTTATGAGCAAGACATGAATATTTTAGATGATGATGCTTTAGAAAGAGAGTATTTAAATACAGATGCAAATTCAATTTATTTTCAAGTTTTGCAAAAAGAAGTTGATAAAAGATATAAAAAACAATAATTATGAGAAGCCCTGAAGAGTTAAGAAGAATAAAATTTGGAGAAACACAAGGTGACACTTCTGTTGATGCTAAAGATATAAATATTCCACAAGGAACTTTAAGTCGAGCTGCTCAAAATATTATTCCAAGCACTCTTCAATTAGGGAAAGATATCATTCAGCCGCTTATTGCGCCTGTAGAATTTCTAAAATCCACTTATAGTCTTGGTAAGGGAATTATTGAATTAACGATACCAGGTGAACAACCTGATGAAAAAACAGCAAAAGCTGTAGGCGAATATTTAGCTAATAGGTATGGCGGTATGGAAAATATCAGAGAAACTTTTGCAGAAGACCCTGCTGGTATATTAGCTGATGCAGCAATGCTTTTAAGGGGTGGTGGTGCGTTAGTCACTAAAATTCCGGGCTTACAAAAAACAGGTCAAGTTATCTCTGAGATTGGTAAAAAAGTAGATCCAGTAGAATATCTTTATCAGGGAGGAAAACTGGCTACACAAAAAACTGGTCAAGTGGCAGGTGATGTACTTGGTCTAACAACTGGTACAGGAGGAGAGGCTTATCGACAAGCTGTCAAAGCTGGACAAACAGGCGGAGATATTGAAAGGTTGTTTACTGGCGAAATGCGTGGAGATTCTGATGGACTAGATGTAGTTTCACAAGCTACAGCAAAACTAAAAGAACAAGCAATAAAAAGAGGTGAAGATTATACAAAAACAAAGGCTAATTTAAAATTAGATCAACTTCCTGTTGATATTGGTAAAGTTAGACAATCGTTCAATGAATTTGTTGATTCTAAAAAATTTGAAGGTATGTCTGAATTATCAGAAAAAGCTCAAAAAAAATTAAATAAAATAGAAAAAATTATTGAGCAGTTTGAAGCGAATCCAAAATTACACAACGCCAAAGGCTTGGATATGCTTAAAAGAAGGGTAGATGCTGAATACCCATCAGGTTTAAATGTTGGCGATTCTGGTTTGGTTGTATCTGAAATAAGAAATAAAATAAAAAAACAAATTCTTACAGAAGCACCAGAATACGGAAAAGTAATGAAGGCTTATGAACAAGCTATTTCTTTAGAAAAGAAAATTATGAAAGAGCTAAGTCTTGGTAATAAGACCGCAGCAGGAACAGCTTTAAGAAAATTACAATCTGTTATGCGTAATAATGTTAATACAAATTATGGAAACAGATTAAATATATTAAAAGATCTTGATCCAGATTTATTACCACAATTAGCTGGACAAGCATTGAGCAGTAAAACACCAAGGGGTTTACAAGCGGCTACCGCTGGAACAATTGCTGCTGTTTCCCCATTTACTAATTTTGCTGCTTTAGCTGTTTTACCATTCACATCGCCTAGACTCATGGGTGAGGCTGCCTTAAAAGCTGGTCAAGCTCAAAGAATTTTAGGTAAAGTTCCGACTGGAGATATTCTTAGAACACAAAGACCAATATCAAGCGCATTAACTGACCCTAAAACTCAGTCTGAACAAGAAAAAATAGACAGAATGAGGTATTTAAACAGTCTATTAAACTAACCCATGCCCCTTGCAACAGAACGAGTTGGTCGTTTTGGTGAATATCTCACAGCAGCAATCCTCTCTCAAGTTTCTGACACAGTAACGATTGTTCCCCACAACGCATCCGCAGACATCATCTTTGAACACAACTTAAAGCTGTATAAGTGCCAGGTCAAAACTCAATCACAAATAGAAGAACACAGAGGTAATTGGCGGTTTGATATGCGTAAAGGTCAAAGAGTTGCACACAGAAAATACAAAGATAATGAGATAGATGTGTTTGCTTTTGTTTCTATAACCCACAGAAATGTGGTGTTTTCTAAACCCTTAGAACAAGGCCAACTAACCATCGTTGATGAACACATGAAAAACAATGATGCTGTTAAAAACATCAAAGACATACTTAAAGATTTGCAATAAAATACAAAACCCCTTAAACTACACTAATACACTATAGGGAGATAGTATGACACTTAACGAATTATTTGATTTATACACAAAAGATCTAAACAGGCGTGGTGCTAAGACTGTTAAACGCATTAAACAGTTTTATGACAACGACATCCGATTAGCTCTTGGCGATAGAGAGATAAACAGCATCATCAGAGGTGACATAGCACAGCTACACTTCGATGTGTCTGAGAGATCTCCTTATACCTCCAATAAATGTCTCTCTATCCTCAAGGCTATGTTTAACTTGGCTATTACCTTTAGCTACCTAGAAAACAACCCGGCATTAAACATTGGTAAAAATCGTGAGATTAAACGCAAACGCTATTTGACCAACGAGGAGCTGATTGCCATTACTGAGCAGCTTGATCGTTTGGGCAATAAAGCAAGATACAAGCAAGGTTGCAACTTCCTATGGATGCTTATTTATACTGGGGCGCGTGTGGGTGAGATTAGAAACGCTAAGTGGTCTGATATCAAAGGCAATGCGTTGGTGATTAAAGATCATAAGACCGACCACTCAGGCGAGGATCGTATTATCTTTATTACTCCCGGGGTGCAAAAGATATTAGACAAGTGTGAGCGCGTGGGGGAGAGAATCTTTGACATAGATTCACCCAGATATGTATGGGATGTCATACGCAAAGAGGTTGGGTGCGAGGATGCTAGACTGCACGACATTAGACATTCGTATGCCTCATGGTCATTAGAGAAAGTCAATTTATCAGAGGTTGGTAATCTATTGGGCCACTCAGATGTAGCGACCACTCAAAGATATGCACATATCCATAAAGAGAAAGCGATAGGCAATGCTAATGTTGTGAGCCAACACATTCATAGCATCGTAGCTAATAGATAATTATAAGTTATTAATATCTATACAAACATCATCCTTATTAGCGGTGTGAATACCTAGTTTTAATAGGTATTCAGCAACGCTATGTGGATCTTTATTTGCTGTACGACAAAATTTAATAAAGTCAGACACTAAAACACTATCCATATAGACAGGTTTTCTACCATTTCTTTCTTCAAGAATTGGATCGTCAAAGTCTGCTAAATTCATATTCATACTCCTAGACCTTTACCTCTTTGGTGTATTTGCCTATTTTATTACCCTCTCCGTCTACTCCATGTACGAGTTGCAGTTCCAGGTCAATGTGATGTTTTGCTTTTAGCAAGTCTTCAACTTTATTTACTTTTTCTCTAGTAATTAGTTTTACAACATTACCTATACAAAACGACAAATTGTTAGCATATATATATTCAACTGGTTGGATACCATTACGCTTGTAGTGTTGTCCGCCTACTTGTTTATTTATAGCCAAACTGTCGATTGCTTGATCCCATTCTTGGGGTGTCAAATTATCTATACTCATATTTCATCTCCAAATTAATAAATACTTGATTATCATAGTGGATAAGCGTATATTAGTCTACAGGTAAATCAAAGCAGGGAGAAAAATGCATACCGAAAGAAAATTTATTGACACTAAAGAGTTAGCTAAACGCTGGGGTAGAAGTTCCAGGACATTGGAAAACTGGCGTGGCAAACAAGTTGGCCCAACATATTACAAGATAGAAGGAAAAATCCTCTATGACATGGAAGATGTAGAGAACTTCGAGCAAGGTTCAAGGGTGTTATACAGTGCCTCACGCGATATTTAGTCCTTCATCATCTGACCGATGGTTTAACTGCCCGGCAAGTGCGTACCTGAATTATTCAGCAGAATATACAGTTAATATCGCAGCAGCTACTGGGACATTGATCCATGAGATGTGTGAGATGTTATTAAAGGGCAGACTTAAAGACATCAGCTTGGAAGAGTATTGGCTTGGTAAAGTTGTTGACATAGAAGATTTCCAAATAGAAGTAACAGAAGACATGATTAGATGTGCTGAGACTTATGTTGAATACATCTTTAAAAGAAAAGAAGAACTTAACGCTACCATGGTGATTGAAGAGAAAGTCTTTATGGATGAAATCTCTGATAAATGTTTTGGTACTGCTGACTGTATTTTGATAGCCAAAGATCGTATTTGCGTTATAGATCTTAAATCTGGTAAGTGGCCTGTTGAGGCTGTTAAAAATAAACAGTTAAAAATTTATGCTATTGGTGCTTTTTTAAGATATGGCGATCAAGATGCGGATATAACAATAGAAATGACTATTGTTCAACCAAGATTAAAAAACGCTATTAAGACACATGAAATTTCTTCGCCCAATCTAATGCATTGGGCAGACACAGATTTGAAACAAGCAACGGATGCTTGTGACGAAGAAAACCCACAACGAGCTGCGGGAGACCATTGCAGATTTTGTGCTGCAAAGGCGGATTGTGATGAATATAAATCTAAGCTAGGAGATAAATATGGCTGAAGAAAAAAATGAACTAACCTTTACCTTTGATGAAGATGGTAAGGAATACAAAGTAGAAGACTTATCAGATGAAAATAAGATTCTATATAACAAAGTCACACTTGTTAATAAACAAAGACAGGATGTGATTGCTAACGCTAACTTTGAAGTTGAGAAGTTAGAGATACTTGGAAGGCACTACAGCAATGCTTTGAAAGAAGCTGTTGAGGGCGAAGACACTAAAGTTGAGGTGGTAGAATGAGTGTATTAGATAAAGTTTTATCCAAGGCAAAAATGAAGCCACCCATTATTTGTCTTTATGGTAAGGGTGGTATTGGTAAAACCACATTTGCATCTACCATGAACAGTCCAATCATTGTTCAGTGTGAGGATGGTATTGGTAAAATTGAATGTCCACATACTGGTGTTGCAAAAACATATAGCGAGTTTGAAGAATATCTTTTGGCATTACTCAATGACTCACATGAATTTAAAACAGTGGTCGTGGACAGCTTGGATTGGCTCGAAAGATTAATTAATGACCATGTGTGTAAAGAAAATGGATGGGCGGACATCTCTGCACCTAGCTTTGGAAAAGGCTATGGTGCTGCATTAGTGGTATGGAAAGACTACTTAGATATTCTTACCAGACTGCGTAATGAAAAAGGCATGACCATTTTGCAAATTGCACACAATGAAGTTAAGCGTTATGAAGATCCATCCAATGATCCACATGACAAGCATCAGATTAAACTCTATAGAAAAGCTGCTGACTTAGTTGTTGAACACGCTGACTGTGTATTCTTTGCCAATTATAAAACTGGTGTCGTGCAAAAGAAAAATGCTAAAGGTGGTATGTCAACACAAGTATTGCAAGGCGATAGAAAAATTTACACGCAGGAAGCTCCTGGCTACCATGCCAAGAATAGATATGGTCTTCCTAGTGAAATGGATTTTGATTGGCCCACGATTCGTGAGGCGATGATAAAATGAGTCAGTTAGGAGAGGTTGAGGAAGCAAAGTTAATGCTTGGAGAGATGCGAAAAAAGTTAAATGCTTTTATCGATAAAATTAATCCAGACGATAACTCATTGCCACTTGACGGATTACACAGATTCATAATTTTGGAAACGGATTGTGAGGACATGGTTGATTATTTATCTGACTATGATTCTTATGATCCAGGTTAATTTTAATAAAAGGGAAATAATATGACGGACTTAACGCAATACAACAATGGCAACGCTTTTGATGCCAATGAAACGGAATCTACTGGTAAAGGTTTAGAACCCGGTAGATACACAATGCACTTTGCTGGTGATGAAATTATCACAGGTAAAAACAATTGGGTGGCCCTAAAAATGTTTTTTGAGATTGATGGTTCTACCATCGTAATGAATACAACATTCACTTTAGGATCAGATAACCCCAAAGCTGTAGAGATAGGTGACATATCACTTAAGCTCTTATTAAAAGCTATGGGTGTTACATCCATGAAAAATACTGATGAGCTAATAGGTAAATCAGTTTCAGGACAACTCATCAGAGACCCTGACAATGAGCGTTATCTCAAGATAGACCAAAACTATGGAAAGAATTGGCAACCTGTCGAAGAGGCTAAAGCACCTACACCTGCGGCTAAACCTGTAGAGGAAAATAAAGAAGACGATCTTGGCGACAAGATCCCTTTTTAATCCATTAGTATCGAAACCCTCGTTGTGTGCTTACTGCAAAGCACCAGCGAAGGGTTTTGTTTATGGTAAGGATGAAACATGGTTTGGTGCGTGTAGCATGGCTCATTTAAAGAAAGTGCGCGAGGGCGAGAGACTCAAGAATGTTGCACAGATGAGTGATGAGGGTTTAGACTACGCAATCAAACAAACTAAAGACACCTATCTCACGATAGCCAAGGACACAGGTTCTTATGTTATGCACGAATGGGATAGAGATAAGAGAGAGTTGCTTTTTGGTAAAGCAATAAGGGAATACCTGAATTGGGCCAATGAACAAGCCGAGACAGGACAATTAGAGAGAACACTAAGAGATGGATCTGACTAAATATTATGGAGAGAAAGGGTTAGTCATAGATAAGAATTTTACTTTTGCCATTCAAGGCAACAGTACAGATGATTTAATGCGAGAGATGAACAACCAAGGTTTGGTTGTCAACCACTTAGATCTTACAGGCGCAGTCGTTAGAGTACCTGTTAGAGCAGCACCAAATGTTAAACCAGATATAGGCAATCAAAAGTCTGGCTGGTATGTGTGCAACGAGTTATCTGGTAATTACTTTGCAACCTATGGCAACTGGCGTACCGGGGAACAACACAAGTGGTCTAGCATCAATACCAATGAATTAGCACCTGTTGACCGACAGGCTTTACAAAAACAAATGGAAGAAGCTGTTAAGCGGGCCGAGGTAGCGAAGAAAATTAGGCAGGATGAAGTAGCTAAAGAAGTTCAAGAAAGGTACAAGAGCTGTCAACCTGTCATTTCGCATGAGTATCTAAAAAGTAAAAATGTTAAAAGCTATGGATTGAAACAGTTAAATGAAAGTTTAATTGTTCCAGTGTTATCTCCTACGACTGGAGAGCTGCGTAGTTTACAGTATATCGATAAAAAAGGAGAGAAAAGATTTGTTAGTGCCAGTGAAATTAAAGGCAATATTTTTTTAATCGGTTGTGAGATGAGCCAACTCGCCACGCAAGAACAGTTGGTTTTAGTCGAAGGTTATGCCACTGCTGCTACAGTTTATGAGTCAACGAAGATACCGACAGTTTGCGTGTTTTCAGCGAACTTTACGCTAGAGGCTGTGAGTAATATCAGAAAGATTTGTCAGGCTCGTTTATACATAGCCCTAGACAACGATGAGAGTGGCGTGGGCGAGAGGAAAGCTAAAGAGGTAGCATCTGCTATTCCTAACAGTTTTGTACGCATACCGAGCGCGAGAGGAGACTACAACGATATGGCCCAAGAACATGGGTTAGACCGGGTTAAATATGAAATACTTAATCAAGGTTTAGGTATCACTCAGCACTCTATTCGCAGCTTGGTTAAAGAGCCACCACCGAAAGAATGGTTGGTAGATAATTTATTAGAGAAATCAAAACCAGCACTCCTAGCATCTATTGGTGGTGTGGGTAAATCTATGATGGCGTTAGATCTTGCAATCAAGATTAGCCAGGGACAAGGCAACTGGTTTGACCATCCGATTACCAAAGGTGGCAATGTTGTTATCATCAGTGCCGAGGATGACTTGGTTGAGATGCACAGACGAATCAATGCGTTAGACCCACACAACAAACGCTTTGATGCGCCTTATGATGTCTACGCTTACACAATACCAGATCAACCTAAACCCTTAACACTAATTAACGATACATCGGCTGGTATGGGCCTAACAGAACAAGCTCACGAGTTGTTAGCAGAATTAGAAACCATACCTAACCTTGAACTGGTAGTGATAGACCCCATACAAGCAGTCTGTGGCTCTGCAAAGATCAGTAGCGACAACGAAGCCGGGCAGATGTATGGTCAGTTAGCTGCCTCAATATCCAGTAAGTTTAAAACCACCTGTTTAAGTATTCATCATATGAGTAAAGCTGCATTACAAGCAGACGATGATCCCATGCAAATTCGTTCAAAGATTCGGGGCGCGAGTAGTCTCGTGGACTCGCATAGATTATGCATGGCCCTGTGGTTGGGCGAGGAAGAAGAAGCTGAACGCATATGTTTAGATAATGATGTCGAGTACGACAGATTAAGAGTAGTCAAGGGCGCGGTGGTGAAATCAAACAGCAGTGAGGTTGATACCAAAACCAAAACCTTGTTTAGAAGGGAGGCTGTCTTAGAGCCTTATAAAGAAACATTTAACTTTGGAGAGTTTTAATATGATTAATTACCCATGTGGATGGTTTGATGTAGAACAATTACCGGGAGGTAAAAAATGAAATGTTTTAATTGCAATGCCAATATGGAGGTGGTGAAAGAAACAGATATCAGTTATTACAACGACTGTTTTAATCTCAAGATTACTTTTGAATGTAAAGAGTGTGGAGCTGTGGCAAATGCCTATCCACCCAAAGATGATAACCAAAAGGTGAGTCATGGCAGGTAAAGGCGACAAACCTCGCCCCGGGACATACAGCCAAGAGTATCGAGATAACTTCGATAGGATATTTAACAAGAAAAAGAAAAAGGAGAGTAAGGATGCTAATAAAAATCCAAGTAAGTGAACAAGAAGTGCAGCTCATCATTGATGCACTCGCAGAGCATGGTAAACCATTGGTTAATAAACCCAAACAAAACTCTGAGGAGAAAAGAAAGCTGCGCTCAATTGAGAATATTATTCACCAATTATGGCTCGGAAACCAAAAGTAACTATGGTAAAAATGGGACACAACTATAGTAAATATGTCCCAAACTATAGTAAAAATGTCGCACAACTATGGTAAAACTTACCATAATATCCATAACATAAAATATGTTATAGGGTGGTGAAATGCTAAACGCATTTACACCCCCCACAATGAGAGAGTAAATGAGAAGAAAAAACGAACATGATAAATACTGGTGGCTAGTGCCAGGTGAAGTTGATAATGGGCGCGAGAGTGGGCTAGTTCCACTCTCACTCGCGCGGGCGAGTAAAGACTTTAATAAGGTGCGTAATATTGTCTGGAAGTGGTATCGCTGGGAAGTAGCTAAAAGAACTGATCTGAGCGCGAGTGCGAAATTATTTGCTTGGTCTCTTACTGAGCGTTGGCGATATGAGACTTTTAGTTCGCACGATGCGTTGAACTACTATACGCAGATGGTGGGACTGAATAGAAAAACCTGTGGGCGGGCGTTGCAGGAGTTGAGCGATAAGAACCTAGTGTGGATCGTATTAGAGGATGAGAAAAAACGCCTGAAAAAAAGTCAGGCGCGTGGGCGGAAACATTTTCTGTTGGTGGGCCTAGGTCACTATTTGGGGGAAGGAGAGTAGCAACCTATTCAATGGCCCGTGTTTTATGCGATAACTTTTCCGTTGGTTAAGACTTTACCCATCTTGTGTCCGCTGTAGGATACTAAAATCCAATTGCCCTCGCTGTCTTGTTGCGAGTGTTTTCTGCTTGGATATTCTATATCACCGACTAATCCGTAAACAGACTTCATATGAGTGGCGTATTTATATTCTGCTATTTCGTAGGCCATTATCTGTCCTCCCAATGTTTAATGATTAACCATAATGTTAGCACTACGAATAACCAAATCAAAAAACCGATACCAAAGATGTAGCCGATTATCTCAATCATTTAAACCTCGGTATTCAGTGGTTTTCTTTTTACGCTTATCTCTTGGATAATCTGTCACCACGCGCCCAGATTGATACCAAGTTTGTATCCTCCCGGGGCGAATGTCGATGGCTTTGATTTCTTTATCCAAAGCCTCAATCTTTAATAACTCTCGTTGCTTTTCTACTTTGTCAGTATGCTGTGTCATTTTTTCTTTTCCTCGGTTGATTGAATTATTATTGGGTTCATAGTTGATGTTAAAAAAGAAGTTTTACCTATTCCGCCTTTGCCATAAAGAACAAACTTTGGTAATTTCTTTTTACTGCCTGGACAATTCATCCATCTTTCTGTATCACTTACAGTATATGGTGCGTGGTTTTTCTTTTTACTCATTTTATCTCCTTGGTTTTATAGCTTTTTAAAATTGATTTATTTTTATTAATAATGTCTTGGAACTGTTTAGCACTGATTCCAAGCTCGGTTAATACATCAAGGGCCTCAGCATTAATTAAGGCGTTGAAGTGTGGATGCGTTAAGATCTTATTGATCGCCTCATGTTCTTGGCGATTGATCTTTGGTTTTCTAAAGTTGTAGTGTGTGACTGACATTACGCTATCTCCTTTTGTTTTGCTCTACGCTCTCGCGCACCCTTGTTGTTGGCTTGTCTTGTGTTCTCATTCTCCCATGCAAACCATTTCTCTATCAGAGCTGTCTTTAACTCTGCTTTGGTAAATGGCGTGTCGTTGGTAAGTATCTCGATGTCATTTGGTTTAATGATCTTGGTTTTATAACCATGCCAAATTTCTCGCTTGAGTTTAAAGCTGCAATTACGATTGTAGTAAACATGAACTTGAGCATTGTTTCCCCAAAAGTTGTCCGGGTCTTTCCAATCATTTGACCAACTACTATTGTGTTCACCTTCGTCTAAATAAGTCTTTATATCTTCCATTACATTACTCCCTTGATAATGATTGCCAAAGCCAACACAGTCGCTATGACAAAGATTAAGTTCTCAGTCATCTCACGAGCTACATCAGTCCATGGTTTTGGTTGTTGTGGTTTATGCAGTTTATGTGCAAAGTCTTTCATTTATCTCTCCTATAAAATGAATTGGTTATACCACGAAAGCCGAGCATAAAACTCGGCTAGTGGATTGTTTATTTATTTAAAATTAAACTTCTGTGTTTGTTAAAAAGCAATTAGGAATTGTTCTTGTCACAACTTCTTCTGCTTCACCATTCCATTTAGGTATTTCTACTTCACAAGAGTTTTTGCCAACTTCTCTAATATTTCCTACTAAAACGCCCATTTTTCCGTTTGGATGTCTTGTGGTAATTTCACACCAACCTATAGTTAAATTTCTTGGGTTTGTCATTTATCTCTCCTTTTAAATGGTAGCTTTTCTTGGCTACACAATAATTATATCAAATAGAACGCACAATGCAACTCTTTTCTACACTAATACCTAATTAAGTATGTCAAAATCTATAGGGGATTGATGCTATATAAAGTAGAATTTTCGTATGGCAGACAAAGATTACAGTTATTTAAAAGGCAAAGCTGGTCGTAAACGGATCAAATTTACTGAAGAAGACTTTGAAAACATCGAAAGATGGGCTGGTAATGGTTTATCTGAAAAACAAATAGCGCAGCTTTTGAATACATCAACATCCACGATCGATCGAAGAAAACGAGAAAAGGGGGAATTTGAAGTCGCATTAAAGAATGGAAGAGCAAAAGCAATTGCCGCGGTGACCAACGCACTTTACACTTCAGCTCTCGATGGAAATACTACGGCCCAGATATTTTTCCTCAAGAATCGTGATAGTGGTTCATGGATGGACAGAGCTGAAGTCCAACATAACTTAAATCTAGCTGAAGTCCTGGATTCTGCAAAGAGTCGTGTGATCGAGGGCAAAGTCGTAGAAGATCAGCCTAATTCACAGCGTGTCCTTTCAGAGGACTTGTTGCCAACGAAAAATACGAGCTAGGCGTGGGAACTCTCTCATCTCCCTTACTGTATCCATGTCACGACCGGGCAGCTCGGCAAGATCTACTCTCCGATTTTGCAACCCCCCCGGTCACTTTTGCGGCGGGGGCTAAAAATTTAGAACACTTGCACTAAAATTTTTTAATTTTTTTTTTATGAAATATACAGGAAGAGTAAGCACCCCAAAAGAAAGAAAAAAAACACCTAATGATGTGGTAATGACAAATCCAAATACTGCAAAATGGATTGTTGATTATTTTGCACCAAGCGGAAAATTGCTTGAGCCATGCAAAGGCAATGGTGCTTTTTACAATTCTTTACAAAATTATGGAGACACAGATTGGTGTGAAATATCAGAGGGTAAAGACTTTTTTAATTACACAAAAAAAGTAGATTGGATAATAACAAATCCACCATTTAGCATTTTTGACGACTTTTTACTTAAATCTTTTGATATTGCTAATAATGTGGTTTTCTTTTGCCCATTAACAAAAGTTTTTAAAGGTAAAAGGTTAGACACAAAGATATGTGAATATGGTGGTATTAAAGAAATTATACACATGGGCGGTGGTAATCAACATGGATTTCCTTTTGGCTTTTCTACGGGGTGCATACATTATCAAAAGGATTACAAAGAAAATAACATCAAACTAATTAGAAATTATAATGAAATACGACCCTAAACAAGAAAAGCAATTAATGACCGAACTATGGTCAATAAATATAAAAGATGATCCATATAACTTTGTTAAGTTTGCCTTCCCATGGGGACAAAAAGACACCCCCCTCGAACATTTTGATGGGCCTCGTAAGTGGCAGGAAAAAATTTTGCGAGATATTACAACGCATATACAAAGAAACAACAGCATAGAGTTACCAGAGATGTTCAGATTAGCTGTAGCATCTGGTCGTGGTATTGGTAAATCAGCATTAGTAGCTTGGTTAATCATTTGGATGCTTTCTACAAGGCTTGGCGCAACTATTATTGTGACCGCCAACACCGAACAGCAGCTTAGATCAAGAACTTGGGCTGAATTAGGCAAATGGCTCACCCTCGCCATCAATTCTCATTGGTTTATGAAAACTGCTACCACGATTAAACCTGCTGGGTGGTTTCAAGAGGCACTAGAGCGCGACCTAAAGATAGATACTGGGTACTATTATGCACAAGCGCAGTTATGGTCAGAAGAAAACCCGGATGCTTTCGCTGGTATTCACAGCTCCTACGGAGTTTGTTTAATCATGGATGAGGCATCAGGTATTCCCGCGCCCATCTACTCGGTTTCTGAAGGTTTCTTTTCTGAGCCTACCAAAGATCGTTATTGGTTTACTTTCTCCAACCCGCGCCGCAACACTGGGCCATTTTATGACTCTTTTCACAGCAAACGCAGTTTTTGGCAGTCGCTACAGGTAGACTCACGCACAGTCGAAGGCACAGATCAGAAGCTATTTCAAACCATGATTGAACAATATGGCGAAGATTCGACAGTCTCCCGCGTAGAAGTCATGGGCGAGTTTCCAAAAGCTGACGATGATACTGTGATATCTATGGAACTTATACGCGCAGCAGTAGATCGTGATGTCGCCCTCACCGCCAGCGAACCCATAGTTTGGGGTTTAGATGTTGCCCGCTTCGGTGGCGATAATTCTGCTTTGTGTGTGCGCCAGGGTAATACAGTTTTAGAAATTAAATCATTTGCCTCTATGGATTTAATGCAACTTTGTGGTGTGATTAAAAATCGCTACGATGATGCGACTGTCATGGAACGCCCACAAGAAATATTAGTGGATGTGATTGGACTTGGCGCGGGCGTGGTGGACAGACTCAGAGAACAAAATTTGCCTGTGCGTGGGATTAATGTATCTGAGTCCCCAAGCAGTAGAAAAAATTATTTGAACTTACGCGCTGAGTTATGGTTTGCGATAAAAGAATGGTTGGCGCAGCGTGATTGCCGACTTCCTATTGATGATGAGCTTGTCTCGGAATTGGCTGCGCCTCTCTATAAATATACCTCGACTGGAAAAATAAAGATAGAGTCAAAAGAAGAAATGAAGAAAAGAGGAATCAAATCCCCGGACAAAGCAGATGCACTTGCATTAACCATGGCAAGTTCTGCCGCAAGTTTTAGTGGAAGCGAGAGTGTTTTCGGTTATAATTTCAAAAAACCTTTAAAATCTCGAATCATTCGAGTGGGGTGAGGATCAAATAATTATGAAAAATAAAAAAGTTAAACGAGTTGGAGTTAAAAGAGTTGGCGGAGGCGCACTTACTAATAAAGAATACGATATGCTTGTTGGTAAAAAAGGTCTCAATGTAGAAAAAGCTGGAACAATGTTTGATGAATTGTTAGCAAGTAAAAAATTAGGAATAGGCAGCGGGCAATTAACCGAAGCTGAAATAAAAAGAATTCTTAAAAATTCAAAATAAAAAAATTTTATTCCAACAGGATAATTTATGGCAAAGAATAAATACGAAGAAGAAATTGAAACATTATTAGAAGGTTATGAAGAAGAATCTTCTGAAATGGAAGTAGAAGTTCAAGACGAAACCGATATGGAACACCTTGCTGGTGTTATTAAGTCAGAGATGGATGATGCAAAAGATTTCATTCATCAAGTTGGAGCAGAACGCGCAGAGTCAACTGAGTATTATTTAGGTGAACAACCACAAGCACAATCTAGTATGCAGTCTGAATTTGTTTCAACTGATGTTAGAGATAGCATTTTGTTTATGTTGCCATCTATCATGCGTACCTTCTTTGGTACTAAAAAGATTGTTGAATTTGTACCACATGGCCCAGAAGATATCCCTGTTGCCGAGCAACAAACCAATTATGTTAATTACATCATTCAAGAAAAAAACCAAGGCTTTCAAGTTTTATACGATGCGTTTAAAGATGCGTTGGTTAGAAAGAGTGGTTTTGTCAAAGTCTTTTGGGATGATTCTATTTCAGCATCTACCAGCGAATACACAGACTTAGATCCTGTTTCATATCAAGCCTTAGTGCTTGACCCTAATGTGGAGATCGTTAAAGAATCTGTCACCATGGAAACCATTACACAGGTTGATCCGCTATCTGGTGAAGAAATAATCCAAGAGATTCCAGCCAAGTATGATCTAACCATTCGTAGAATTAAATCTAAAGACCAAGTGTGTATTGAATCAATACCACCCGAAGAAGTTTTAATTTCTAGGAACGCTAGAGATCTTGAGTCTGCATCTTATGTGGCCCACAGAATGATTAAATCTGTTTCTGATTTGGTTGCTATGGGATACGACCAAGACGAAATAGAACAATACGCAACCCAAAGCTCTAGTGCAGTTGACCCAGAAGCCTATGACGAGATAGAGGCAAGAAATCCATTTGACAACATGGTATACCCAGATAGAAATGATACTGGGGCGAAAGAAGTTTTATATGTTGAACATTATCTTTTTTATGACTTTGATGGCGATGGCATTGATGAAAGAATAAGAGTTTGTACTGCGGGTGAAGGTGTGAATGTGTTGAATGTAGAACAATGGGATGACCTACCTATTGCTATGTTCTGCCCTGACCCTGAACCACACACTGCAATCGGTTCGTGTCCAGCGGATTACTTAAAGCCTATTCAGGCTGCAAAATCCCAAATTATGCGAGA
>Ga0209929_1000332_pt1 | contig 17989 bp, 14 predicted proteins | sample SalPon2_C_H2O_MG_2_FD_185731 | JGI IMG/M metagenome (GOLD analysis project Ga0209929, IMG submission 185731) | Salt pond water microbial communities from South San Francisco under conditions of wetland restoration - Salt Pond MetaG SF2_C_H2O_MG... ... | reverse complement strand
ATGCACGTTGAAGCAATGACAAAGTTATTTAGAGAGTTTATAAAAGAGAACATAGAAATATGGACAGATGATTTTAAGAAAGAACTATATGAGATATGTAGACATATGGTTACACTTGAAGATAAGTTTTTAGATTTAGTATTTGATATGGGAGATATTCAAGGACTAACTAAAAAAGATATGTATGCTTACAATAGATACATAGCTGACAGAAGATTATTACAACTTGGTCTTAAAACTAACTATGACCAACGTGAGAATCCTTTAGGTTGGATTGACGAAGTTACAGGCGTAGAGCATCAGAACTTCTTTGAAGGTCGTGCTACTACATATATGAAAGCAGGTCTAAGAGGGAGACAAGATAACATTACATTCACAGGAATAGAAAGATGAGAACAAAAAGAGAAGAAGCCAAGTTATTAGGCTATGAGCTTCTTTATAATCGAGCAGGTAATTTAGTAACTGAAAGAACTTCAGTAGATATATCTAAACTTAAAAAGTATTTTACTAAGGAAGAATATGCAACATTGCAAACTGTAGTACGAGAAGCTACGAAAAAGCTAGATGAAGTGCATAATTATATCGAAGCTAACTTAAATGCTCGAAAAATGACAGATTAGAGAAAATTGACCTCACCAGATGCTCTGTATTAACATATCTGATAGTACCTAATACGATTGCTTCAGATGTAAGAACTTTTTAATACAGAGTTTCTCTGTTCCTCTGAGAGGATTTAACTATTTTTACTGTAAAATTTAGATTATTTTTATTATAGACTGCAAAGACCAGAACATAATTAGCATAGACCAGAAAAACATACAGAATTTACAGTTCCGTCCAGCTTTGTAACTTTTAAATGTTGGTTTTAGTTTCATATTAATTTATCGTTTATCCAAAAAGCTAATAACATAAAACCAAATACAGATACTTGTATTATAGAAGCTACAGTAATTTGTTTCATTGGATGTACCTCTACAATTTTTTCTATCCAAGATTCACTTGGAGAAAGATTAACTACTTGTAATACTTTTCTATCATTTAATTTCATAATTGTTCTAACACACTTACTATAAATAAAAATATAAATATAGAGATAACAGGTATTTCAAATTTAAGTTTTTCTTTCATATTTATTTTGATAAAGGTTTGTAAATAAAGAAAGCCGATAATAAACCTGCACCTACTCCTGTTGCTAAAGCTTCAGTCCAAAAAGGACCAAAGTGAGTTGGATGTACTAATAAGTCTGCAACAAAAGTACAAACCCCTAGAATAATTGCTGGTGCATATTTATGTTGCATAAAGTTTTGATACCAAGACTTCTTAGTAAGCGATGCTAAAGTAGCTGCAATAATACCAGTCACATTAGCTTTCCAAAAATGTGTAAAGGTTAATGCTGATAAGTCACCTTCTACCATCATTGGGTAACAAACAGCAAATGCCTTTGCCCAGTTTTGATAGAACTCAGTATTTTTAATTTTATTTATTATTTCCATTTTGTTTCTTATATGCCTCCAACTCTGTTCTTAATACAATAACTTCTTTTTCTAATTTTATCACCTGTTCTTCTAATACTCTTATATCAGGGAATATATATTTATTTTGATTAGCTCTTAGATTTTGTATCTCTCTTTCATTAAAATCTATTTTTTCAGTAGTGTAAGCATAGCCCCAAACAGCTACAGCTATAACACCTATAATCTGTAGAAGATAACTAAGAGATATATTTAAAGTTGACTTATCATCAACCTTGGCTAACTCACTCATTTGCCTACGCCTTTTATTCTTTCAAAACTTCTCATACCACCAAGACCAAGCATACCCATTAATACAGGTAGCATAGTAGATGTATCTGCTTGTGGTACATCAATACCAAAAGGTGCTAATAAAGGACTAATTAAAAAGTTAACTGCAAAACCTGCAACACATACCCAAGCTGTTGCTGGTCTCCAAGATGATTGAAACCAATTACCTTTAGCTTCTTCTTTGTTGACTTCTATTTGTGCTTTAGCAATTTCGTGTATATGTTTTTCAGACATAGTAGCAATCTCATGTGCAATCTTTTGTTTAGTGTCAGCATCTGGAATAAATTTATCTAATAGTTTACTCACTGGCTGTATTAATTTATCTATCATTCTTAGCTCCTAATACCATTTTCTGTAATTCAATACTTCTTCTGCCCACTTGTTTAAACCAACGACTATCTTCCATTTCAATAGCCATCTTCTCCCAGTCATGTTCTCTACAAGCTTTCAACATGTTACGAAACTTAGAAAGCTTTGAAGCTCCTAAATTAAAACACATGTTTACTAACACTCTTTGTATAACTTCAGGAAGCTCATCCCAGTCTTCGTGTCTTCCAAAGACATGTATAGCTTCCATGTAGTGTCTATCGAAGTCATCGTCATAATACATATCAACAACTTCTTGAGGTACTTTAGTTCCTACTTCCCATTTATATTCAGGGTCTTGAGGTTGACAAAGATGTCCAATTCCTAAAGTTTTATAACCTAAACTATCTAAATAGATTTCTAAGACTTCACCCTCGTGTCGTTTTATTTCAGATTTACAAAGTTTTATGTTCATAAATTTTGTCTATTAATAATAGAAAGAATTGAAGGTTCCATGATATTATATTCTATATCTCCACCTAAACTTTTTCCTTTTAATTTTGATTTAGTTAAATCTTTTTTAATTACATTAATTCCTATTAAAGGAAACAATTCATCTGTTTCAGAATTTAATTCTTTTGTTAAATCTCTCCACCAATTTCCTGAGTTCCATCTAATATTATCTCTTTGATTTTTAGATAAATCTAAAGCTAACATTGCAATTTTTTCTCTAACTATTTCGTTTTGTTCAGCTAATGGTTTCCCATTTAAAATAGTTTCTTCTGGTTTTATATTTGCTTCTACTTCATATAAAGACGGAGAATCATCTTGTGCTTTTCTTTTCTTTACTTCATCTCTATATTTTTTACCATACATTTTATCAATATCTCTATCGGTTAGATTAGTATATTTTTGTGCAATTTTTTTGTCATCTGTAAAATAAAAACCTTTACCTAATGCACCTTTTTGAGCTTTTGATATATCAAATTTATTAAAGAATCTTCCTGACCCGTGAAATAATCTAATTAGTCCACCAACTACATAAGGCTCTCTATAACTTACAAAATCATCACCAAGTCCATAACCAACTTCTTTAAAACTTCTAACTATTTTTTTAACAGTTTCATTTCGATATCCATAATCTTTTAAATAAGTCTCGGCTTCTTTAACAGTAATTTGTCCATCCATTAATAAATCATAAACATCTTTTGCAGATTTATTAAACTTAGATTCAGAAACTGCTTTAGCTGATTTAGGTTTTAAAGTTTCTAAATAGTCTGGGTTTAAATAATTTTTTCTTAATCTTTTACTACTTCTTTGTTTACCTTTAATTGTTTTAGTTAAAGCTTTTGCTAATCCACCAACAACATAAGGTTCTCTCAAACCTAAAGATTCCATCTGAGCTTTTAATGCTCTATCTTCTTCGTCTTGTACAAACTCTGCTGTACTATTAAATGGTCTTTTTGTAATTCTACTTTGCATTTCATCAGGTTCATCAGTTACATTAGTTACATTTTTAACTATACCACCTTTAGAGAATAAAGGTTTAAAATCATCCTTTCTTCTTCTACCTCTTTTTGGTCCAGTAGCAAATAAATTTATATCTGGTGTTTCATCTTCAGGTAATAATCTACCTTTATCTATTTGCCTTGCTCTTTTTCTTAATTCAGCTCTAGTTCCTTCACCAAATATTAAATCATAAGCACCGTATCCCGGTAAATTTTTAGCAAGTAGTTCTGTTAAACCTTGTCTATACTGTACAGATTCCATTAAATCTTGACCTATTGGACCAGATATACCTTTTAATCCACTTGCTATTAATCCATCTTTTCTAGCATTAGATTCTGATATCCTATTTACATAGTCAAAAGGTCCATATCCACCCCAACGTCTAACACCATCTAATATAACTCTACCTGCCGGTAAATCTTGACCTGTTTCATAGTCTTGTAATGATTTACCTTGGCTTCTAATTAAGTTACCAATAACTCCTACTCCTGTCATTAACATAACAGTAGGTAAAACTTTAGGTAATCCTGCCTGTAATGGATAAGTTCTTGTTTCTCTTACAAATCTTTTTAAAACTGTGTTACTAAATACTGTAGGATATCCAGCAAACTGTGTTAATAATGAACCTGATGGACTTGAAAACCATAAAGGTCTATTAGCTTCAGCTACACTTGGATTTAAAATAACTTCTTTAGTAAATCTATTAGCACCACCTAGTACATTTCTTTTATAAAATCTTTGTTGGAATAATTGTAATTCAACTTCTGCATCATTTTTAGGTTCAAATAATCCTTTTGCTCTAGCACTATTCATTCTACCATCAGGGTTTAAAGAATTTTTATACCATTGCATTGCAGTAGCTTTATCAATTCCTAGCTCTTGTAATTGACCTTCATAATATTCGATACGTTTTTTATCTTTAATAACTTTTGCACCAGTAGAATGATTATATAAATCTCTAATTCTATTTCTAATCATCATTTTACCAGTAGTAAATGAAGCTAACTGTACAGCTTTAGTCCACTGTGTTAATAAGTTTACTTTAAAAAAAGCACTCTGAGCTTCTTTAACTGAAAATACTCCAGCAAAAGTACTACCATGTAAAGCTTCACCAGCAAGACCAGCAATTCTTTCTTGAACAGATTGTTCTAAAGCTAATCCAGTTTGATAAAGTTCTTCCCATTGCCAGTCGTCTAAATCTTTAAAACCTTTTTGTATTCCAGCAGCTTTTGCTTCTTCAATAGTTTTAATTTTAGCAGTACCTATTCTTTTAATACCTTTGATACTTCTGTCTATTATATTAGCACCTTCTTTTTTTAAAGCTGTACCAATGTTTCCTACAGTTTCTCCTACTTCATGAGTACCTACACGACTTAAAAGAATTAAAGGTTCACTGATACTGGATAATGTAGCTAATGGAAGGTGAGCCATTTGCTGTGAAAGCTTACCCCAATCTGAAGCTGCTTTTGCAACATTACTTCTTCCAATTAAAGTATCTCTATACTGTTCAATACCTGTAACTTGTTTGAAAATATTTCTAATTTTATCTCCAACTTTATTACCTTCAACTCCACCGCCTAATTCATCAATAATTTTAGAAACTTCTTTTTCTTCAAACTCTCTAATGTTAGCTCCAAAATATTTTTTACGAGCCATAGTTTGTGCAATATTAGTTGTATATTGTTCTAAGATATCTTGAACATCTCCCTCTAAAAATTCATCTAAGTCATCATCAGAAATATTAGTAAATCTTCTAGGCTGCATATAACCGTTAGAATCTCCAGCTCCTTTTTGTCTTAATTCAAAAGGAGTATATCTATACTCTAACATATCTTGTATAATTGCATCAGATTTAAGTTCTTTAGCTTTTTGTAATTCTACATTTAATAACTCTTCAACTTTATCTGTTCGTCCACCCGAAGCTTCAAGTGCAAAATTTCTACCAAATGAATTTACATCTGTTCCTTCATCATTATATTTACTAACTAAAAGTGGTTTACCGTCAGGACCTTTAAGTTCTTTTCCTTCTGCATCTTTAGCTTTAAACATTTGAGTTTCGTTAGTAGGGTCAGCATGTCCAGAATTAATTAAAAGTTGTTTAAACTTACTAGTTTCTCCTAATCCAAAATCTTTTTCTAAAGCAGAGTAATTAAACATTCTTGGAAAGTATCCAAATTTATTTAATGTTCCAGCTCTAAATAACTCTAAGTCACTTGCTTCATCATATATATCATTTAAAAGTTTTCTAACTCCAGTATATGCTAAAGCTACATCTTCATCTATTATAATACCACGATATTCTTTACCTATTAAATCTTTAACAGCATCATCGCCTTTATTAACAAATTTTCTTCCTAAATTTTCATCTCTTAATAAAAACTTTAATTGCTCATTTTGTTCTTCAAGTAACTTACTTCTGTATCCTACACGATATAAATTGTTAAAGGCTTTACCTAAACCGTAATGAAATCTACCAAATAAACTTCCTAAATATTCTCCATAAGTAAACTCAGATGTTCCTTCAGGACCATTAGCTAATACAGCTTGATTTTTTTTAGCTTTGCCTTCTTTAAAAACTCCTTCATCATAATCATATCTTAACTTTCTTAAAAAGTTTTCTAGTGTTGGAGATTTTTCTACTAATTCTAAAAACTCTGTAGTTGGTTTACCAAAAGTTTTTGCAAGTGTTGCATTTAATCTACCTTTATTTTTTTCAGAAAGTTCTAGTTTATACTGTGATAATTTTTTATCAACATCTAAATATGGCTTACCTGTTTCAGGATTAATAGGAACACCATCTTGATTTGTTTCTACAAACTTAGGGTCTATATTAAAAAATATATCTTCTGTTTGTTCATCTAGTCCACTATTAAAAACAGCATCCATTTCAAATTTAGCTAGTTCTTCTTCTCTTGCACTTGGTCCTACATAATCAATACCATCTTCATTTACAAATTTATATTCTTTGTCTACAAATTTAGAATGATATTTACCACTAGCAGCACCTAAACCAGCACCTACACCACCACCAAAAAGACCACCAACTCCTGCCATAGCAAGTACTTGACCGTAATCTATATCTTCACCTAAACCTAAATCTATATCCATGTCTTGCATAAAATAATTATGTAAGCCACCCCAACCTAATCCTTCAGCAGCACCATAAAGTCCATAAGACTTTGCAGTTTCTTTAGTTATAGCATCTTGTAATTTAGCTTTAGTTAATCTTTTTACACCTTGTCTAGCAGCTTCACCAATAGCAGCTCTACCAGCTACTGTAGCTCCGCCAGACGGTATAGCAAATAAAGCTGTTACAATGTTAAGAGGGTCTAATAAAACGTCTCCTGCAACATCTTTAACCATTCCAAACTTTTCTTTAAAGCCTCTTAACTCAGCATTATTAAATTGGTCACGTAAATATACATAGTCTTCTTTTTGTTCATCAGTCCATTTACCTGTTTCAAAAGAACGAACTATTGCTGAACCTAAACTATAATCAGCATCTCTTAAATACTCAAAAATATTTTCATTACTACCAATACCGTCTAAGAACCTATCAGCTCTTGTAGCAAATTCAGAATCTTTTTTTAAATCAGACAAACTTTTCTTTGGAGATAATGCGGAAACTGGGGTAGTAGCTTGTTTTACCGAAGTATCTAAGTCTTTTAAGTTTTGTACACCAATAGGAGTATCCTCAACTTTCTGTTGATTTATTTGCTCATAAAATTCTTTTAAAAGTTTTTGACGTAACTTTTCAGGGTCATCTTGAGTTTGCCTATCTCGCATCAATTCTTGATAGGCTTGAAGAGTATATCTAGACATTAAACGTTATCTCTTATAAATTCTGCAAATCTTTTAGCTCTTTCTGGAGTTTGTTCTGTTGCCCATACAGAATCTAAAGCTTCTACATAAGCTTTTTCACCATCACCTTCTTCAAAAGCTTTCCACATTTTTTTAAAATCGTCTCCATTCTTTTTACCTAATTGATAATAAAAAGAAGATACCATAGTTACCATTTCTTTATTATCTAAAAGGTCTGGTCTTACATCTTGTAATTTTGTTACAGCATCATTGTTTGCAATTTTAGCATCTTTAATTAACCAACTTTTTACAACATCAACCGGAACTTCATATCCTTCTTGATATTGTTCATCTTTATTAACCCATTGAAGATTACCATCATCGTCTCTAAACTGTAATGCATGTCCAACACCGGCAGTTAAAATACCTTCACTATCTTTATATACTCTAGTATTTTGAGGTCCTATTCTACCTTTTCGTTTACCTAGACCCTCTTCTTCGTATATTAGTGTAACTAAACCCGGTAGTTTTTCATATATTGCTTCAGGTTCTTTTATTAGTTGTTCTTGAAAAACTTTAAATTTAGCATCTTCTATTTGCTCTGTAGAAGCATTTTCTTCTTTTAAATTTCCTAATTCTATTTTTGCTTCAACAAGACTTTTATCTTTTCGTTGTGAAATATCTTTACCAGTTTCTAAAATATCTAAAATAGTTTTTCCAACTGCTTGTGAAGTACTTGGAGTTCCTAATATATTTCTACCTACTTTAAATAATGAACTTGTTGCAATATCTCCTAAATCTTTACCTTTTAAAGCTGCGTAGTCTTCAGCATTTAAATTATCCGGATGCCTAACATTTGCAAATAAATCTTCAATTAAAATATCTTTTTGTCTATTTGATAATTGTGAAGTAACAATATTATTATAGTGTGAATCAAATATAGTTACTTGATTTTTTCTATCTAATTTTTCCCAGTTCTCATCTTCAGAATATCCACCTGTTTTTGATTCAGATGGAGTATTAATACCTTCGTTTAACATACTCGGTAACATGCCTGAAAATCTATCATAAGAATAACCTTTTTCAATTCTTCCTACAATACCTGTTCCATCATATTGTTCTGAACCTCTTTCATACCATGCTTTTTCTACTTTAAAACCTTCACCAGATGTAACCATCACAGCAAAATTTCTTTTATAAACATCGTCATTCATAAAACTTCGAAATTGTTTTAGTGTTTCTTCTGAAGCTGTCTTACCATATAACTTTTCATATTTTGCTTGATAAATAGATTGAGCTAATTCAGGTTTCATATCCATTAATTTTTCAACAGCTAATGTATCTCTAATGAATGATTTACTTTGAATAGCATCTTGACTTATATCTTCCCAAAAATCATCAAACCTTCCTTTCTTACCACTCATTCTAAGTAGTTCAGCGTTAGGAGTTTTTTCATTATATTTTACTCTAGTATTTTGGTCGTTACTAAAATTTTGTACAAAAACTGAGACACTTTCTTGACCTGAAACATCTTCATTTGCTTGAAGTACTGCATCTCTTTCTGAACCTTTTAGTTCTGTCATATACTTTTGAATAGATGTTGTCATAGTAGCAGTAATATCTAAATCAGTTATTACATCATCTATTCTACCATATACATCTTCTGGATTAATTTTTCTAAATAAATTAATTCTTCCGTTTTCTTCTTGCTTACGTCCAATCTTTTGAAAAGCATGTTTAAAACCTTCAAAGACTCCAACGTTTCTGTACTTTTGTTTTTCTCTATTAAATACAGCTCTTTCTAATTTTGTTAATTCATGAGGAGTTAAAGACATAGCATTTTCTAATAACTCAGCTCTTGACATAAACTCTTCTTTTGGTACACCATATAATTTTCTTAACTCAGTATCGAATTGTTGGTATCTATTATTTTCTAAAAAATGTCTTATTATATTTTTAACAGCAGTATCTTTTGCTCCTCGATATAATGGTTTATTAGATTTAAAAGTTGTAAAGTCATCAAAAATATTAGCTTGTTCTATAACTTTATCTAAAGGTAATTTTAATGTTTGTTCTAATGTATCTTTATATGGACTATTATATAATGCTTCTGTTCTTTCATCTAAAGACATAGTAGCCCATTCTCGATTAGGACCTGCTAGTTCTTTCATTTTATCTTCATCAAAAATATTTAAAACATTAGCCATTCCTTGGATTCTTCCAGATTGAGCTTCATTATTGGATAGTTCAAATATTTGTTTTTCTTCAATTTCTTTTTCTCTTTTATTGTAAGCATTTTTAAATAACTGTTGACCTACACCTATGACAGCAAGAGCTTGTCCAATTCTTTTAGACTTCTTAGCTTCTTTAGCTCTTTTTTGGTTTATTTCAGCTTGTCTAGATAATAAAGATGAACCAAGTTCTTCTATACTTTTATCACCGTAGTTTGCAAATATGTCACTAAAATCTTCTGCCATTTTATTTTCCTCTTTCTAATAAACTTTCTCTAGGGTCTACTTTTGGTTTTTGTAATATACTTTCTGTTAATTTTTTTGTATCTAATGTTTCTAATTGTTTTTTAATTTCTGGACCTACTGAAGCTTCTTGAATATTTTTAACTTTAGCATCTTGAAATCTTCCGCCTTTACCAATAAATGATTTAGCTTCTTCTACAAGTTCTGGAGAAGTTTCGTCTTCCTCTTCTAAACTTCCATCACTTTCAATTACAGGTTCTACTCCTGCTCTTTCAGCAATAGCCATGAGCATATACATAGTAGGTTCTAAAAGATTTAACATCATGTCAGGATTAAATTTACCTTTATTAAATCCTTCTTTTAAAACAACTTGACTAATAGCATTTATAGGTATACCATTAGACATTAAATCTATTACACCTTTTAATCTTGAAGGTTCTAATAAATCTAAAAATATTTTCTCTCTCGCTGCTTTAACAGAAGTAAATTCTGGAGGAGATTCCCAAGGATATTTTTGGTCAGTAGCATTTGTCAAAGACTGTCCTGCAATTGGTTTTTCAAATAAAACTTCTTGTAATGATTCTGGTGTACCTGCCATGATATTCCTCTTATCCTAAAATTAATCCGTAAGCATTGTTTAAATTATACATATCTTCATCGCTTGGATTAGGGTTGTTAAAATCTATATAACCAGTAGCAGGGTCTTGTTGTCTTACTAATGCTTGTTGTCCGAAGTCTGAAAAATATTCTCTTTGATATTGTTTAGCTTGAGCTATAGCAAACTTTTCAGCTTCATCAGCAGCTACAAGTTCTGCTCCTACTTTTTTAATAGGTGCTACTCCTTTAAAAGCTGCGTATTCAGCACTACCTCTTAATTTACCCATAGCAGTATAAGGTTCACCTGTTTTAGGGTCAATCTGACCTTTAACAGAATCAAGAACAGAAGGTTTATCTACAGTAAACATCCTCTCACCCCTAGCTTTAGCTGCTTCTACAAAAGATTCTGGTTGACTAACAGTAGCTACAGTTTCACCTATTGCTTCTGGAGTTGTTTGTAGTTGTATAGTTCCCGCTTCTATATCTGTTGGTTTAACAAATCCATTAGTAACTTCACTTACAAAGTTTTGAAAGTTAGTACCTACTTCTGGTCTATTAAATAAACCACCTACTTTATTCATTCCTGCACCTATTGCATCAGTAACTCTAGTAAATATTCTACTAGCACCTTCTCCAATAAATCCAGCAGCATTTTGAATACCTGTAGCTATAGTTCCTAAAACTCCACTCTGTCCTGCAAGTTGACCTATCCATCCTCCTACACCCGGAATAATAAAAGATAAAGCAATAGAACCTAAAGGACCTAATTTACCAAAAGCTTTAGCAATTTTACCCAAACCTTTTTTAAATTTTTTACCTATACTTTTAATACCCCTACCTATTTTTTTACCTATCTTTCTTAATTTTCCCATAATAAATTCCTATTAATCTAACCAATTATCTAATATACTAGTAATAGATGATAAACTATCATCCCATACATCTTGTTTACCTACACCAGCTTCATTACCTAAAGCAGCTATAAGTAAAGATGCTTTACGTTGTTGGTCATTATCCCATCTTTTAAATTCAAAATCTGCTTCGTCTCTTAATTCTTGCCATAAGAAATTATTTGCTGCTGCTGTTAATTGGAATGCATTCTGTGCATTTTTTTGAGCAATAGCATTTTCAGCAGCAGTATCAGCAGTGTTAGCTTTACGTCTCCACTCTACATTAGACTGTGCAATAGCTGTTGCATTTTGAACATTAAATTGTTCTCTTGCAAATTCTTGTTGAGCAGTAAACTTTTCAACGTCTGTTTGTAACTGTGCTTCAATTATTTCTGCTTGTGCTTCTCTATTAGCTCTTCTAGCTTCAGCAGCATTTTCTTGTTGAGAATTAAACTGATTCATTGCATTTAACTGACTAGCATTATACTGTTCATTTTGTTGTTTAATACTTTCCATAAACTGATTAACTTGGTTTTGACTTGTAGCATTAAATTGTGCAGCAGCATTTTCAGCAGATTGATTAGAAAGTAATCTTTGTTGTATCTGTTGAGATTTTAACATACTAGCTTGTTGAGCATTATTTAAATTAGCCATGTCCATTTGTAAGAATGCTTGAGCATTAGTAATTGCTAATTTAGTATTTTGGTCTGCTTCTGCTAAATTCATTTGAGACATAAGTATAGCATCTTGCATTACCGCTTGTTGAGAAGCAGTTGCATTTTGCAAACTTGCAGTCTGTAAAAACTTAGAGTTATTTATAGCTCTTTGTTGGTCAGCACTAAACTGAGCCATGTCCATTTGAAATACATTTTGTGCATTAAACATAGCTGTTTGTTGTGCCATCTCTGCATCTTTTAATGCAGCAGTAGCTTCAATAGATTTTTGTTGTGATACACTAGCTTGTATAGCTTGTGCATTACTTTGAGCTATCGGTAAAGCAGAAGTCATAATAGCATTTAACAATGCATCTCTACCTACTGTAGAAGCTGACATGCCTCTTTGTGCTAACATAGCTTCAACACTAGCAACAGCAGGTCTAGCCCATATAGGTATTTCACCGTTTTCCATACCTTCTAATAAACCGTTTATCTGTGTAGATACTAAAGCTTCTTCAGGTAATCCTTCTATAATACCTCTTTGTTCTTCAGTAAAATCAGTCAGTCTAGCTTCTAAATCTTCAGGGTCATTACCAATTTCTGCAATTTCAGATTCACTTAAACCAGCATTTCTTAATTGTTTTTTAGCTCTAGTAATTTTAGCTAATGAAGTACCGGCTACTTTAGCTGCTTGAGCTTTTGCTTCTTTACTTATACTACCTACAACTCTTTCTTGTAAAGCACCCGGAAGTACTTCAACTTCAGCAGCATCAATAGGAGCAACTCTTTCAATACCAGCAGCTTTAGCAAGTGTTTCAGAAACTTCAGGAGATACGCTACCAGAAGCAGCTTCAACTACAGCATCTTCAGGAACTTTAGAAATATCTTCATCACCTAACTTAGCTGCTGCAAAAGGCTCTGGAGCTTTAGCAGTTGCTACATCATTAATAATAGAAACTTGCTCTGGAGATACAGCACCTACTGTAGCAGCTTCAGCTTCTTTAGTAGCTTTCATTTGCAGTTTACCAGCTTCTTCTGGAGTTATTTCTGTATCTGTTCTATCAATTTTTCTAGGGTCAGGTATTGTTGGAATATCTTCTGGCATAACACCTTGAGCCATTTGTTGAGCTTGTTCTGCTGTTTCTAAGATTCTAGTTTTTCTATCAGATTGAAACTTAGTTTCTTTTTGTTCATCTGTAAGAGGAGTTTCTTCATCTTGTGTAGGGTCATTAGGATTATATATAACTACCCATCTTACTCCATTCCATTGTTCTACTACACCATTAGAACGTGTTCTTGTTTCTCCTACTGTAAACCTTTGATTAGAATCATTTCCTTTATTATCAGAGTTATCTTTATCACCACCGTCTCCATTATCAAATATATCTTCTTGATTTTGAACAAACATTTGTTCTTGCTGTTTATTTTTTGCTACATTATTATTTTCTTGTAATGTAGGCTGTACAGGTTTAGTTCCTGTTACAGGAGTAACATCTTTAGGTGTAACTGTAGACTGTACAGATTTTGTAGTTTGAACAGTAGGTCTAATCTCTTCTTCTTTCTCTATAGACATAGTAGGAGCTTTTTTAGAAACTGTAGGAGCTTTTTGCATACCACCTACTTGAGCTTTTACTCTACCACCTTTAGACATATCTACTCTACCACCGGTATAATATTTTTTATTATATTTCTTTTTATCTTTCATTTAAAATACCTATATGTATATTTTACTTGACTTCGAACAGTTTGTCAAGCTTTTCACCTAATTTATCTATCCTACTTATAAGAACATCAAAGTCATTTTTCAATTCTGTTTTAGTTACATACTCTCTTGCTAACTCTTCACGAGTTTTATTTATAAGTATATCAATTCTTTTAGTCTCATCAGAGTTTTGTCTAATGCTATAAAGGATTGGTGCTAACACCAAAGTTATAAAAATGTTCCAAAATAAATAAGGTGTTAGTTCCATGATATTATCCTATAGTTTTAGTAACAGATGTTGGATTGATTTTAGCTTCGATTTGAGCATCTAATCCGTCTTTAAGATTTTGTACAGCTTCTTCACCCATAGCAGCTTCTACCCAGCCTTGAACGTCAGAGCTTGTTAAGTCTGCAAAGGCTGTAAAATCTGTTATATCTGCTGTATCTACAGATTGAGTTCCGTAGCTAGAAGCAGTCCAGTTGTTGCCATCAGCATCCTGATTAGCATCATCTTCAGCGTTTAATCTCCAATGCACGTTATAAACAACGTCTGCATTACCATCTAGTGTTGGGTATGTATCAACTGTTGAAACGTCCCAAGTATATCCTATTGCCATAATTATTCTCCTTTTAATAAGTTAATTTCAGATTGTAAGGCTTCAATCTGTGTTTGTTGTTCTTGTATAGCTTTGATTAATGGTGTTACTAATTTTCCATAATCAAGTGTTAAGTATTTTTCTTCCTCAGAAATATCTTTTCCTTCCATTTTTGCAACTGCATCAGGATATAATTTTTGCACCTCTTGTGCTATAAGTCCTTCAGAGTTTTTACCATCTTCTTTCCAAGTGAAAGAAACAGGATTTAACTTATTGATAACTTCAAGACCTCTAGCTTTTCCTGTTATATCTTTTAACCTTTCATCTGATACAGAACCATAAGTAGTAGTTGAACCACTTATAGATATAACACCTTTTTGTGATGTTCCTGAATATAAAGCTACTACCTCACCATCATCACTTCTTCCTACAAATAAAGCAGTTGCACCACTTCTATGAATTGTAACAAGTCCACCTGAGTTTGCACCAAGCGTAACACCTGTTGTAGAACTTCCTGCTCCTGCTGTACTTGTACAATTAACATGCACATCCCCTGAAGAATCAATACGCATTCTTTCTGTATTGTTAGTAATAAAGCTAAAATGTGTATTTATTGCTGTGCCAATATTTAAAGCATTACCACCATTATCATATTGGAAAACTCCACCAGTATTACCACTTTCATCAAATATTTTATAACCAGCTAATCTATTACTAGTTGTATTTTGAGCTACATAATAAACATCAGAACCATTACTATCTTTAGTTGTTACATGGAGACTTCCTGTTCCTGAAGCTGTACCAATTCCAACTTTGCCTGAAGAATCAATACGGACTTTTTCACTACCTGCTGGAGCAAAATATATATCGTTACCTATATTACCAAGCTCTGCTGTTCCTGATGGGTCTTTAAACTCTGCTACAGCTCTACTATCTGTACTTTCAAATCTAGCTACAACATTGGATGTACCACTATTAACATGTAATTGTCTTGCAGGACTAGTCGTTCCAATTCCAACATTTTCACTACTATCAATAGTTATAGCTGTAGCATTACTATTATCTACAATTCCGGGAGTGCTTGATAACTCTACTGGGATTTTTGTATTTGCCATTATTTATTCTCCTATATTCCTGCAATAATAAATGCTAGTAGTTCGCTATAACGTACCCCTAGTCTTGTTTGTTCTACTCCATCATCATCAGTCCAAGTGCTACTAATAAACATAGCATAATCACCTGCATCTAATCCTTCAGCAGTAAAAGCATCTTGTAAATCTTGAGCTATAATTCCAAAGTGGATTCTAGCTTCATCACCTTTTTCTTCAACAGCAGACTGCCATCTGAACTTTCTAAGTAGTCCTTTAGCTGCAACAGCTACTCTTGTTTCTGCATCTGTTAGTTCTGCTATGTCTTGTTTTTCGTTTCTGTCTGAAGTTTGAATAGTTCCGTTGGTTGCAAAGATATCGTCAAAACGTGCAGAGGAGTCACCTAAGTCAGTAAAGTTATCTTGATTATCACCATTGGAATCGCACGGTCTTATATCACCAGTAGTAAAACGTAAATGCGTATCTCCGCCTATAAAAACATCTCCACCTTTAGTACCAATTCTTCCTTTTGTTGAGCCGTCTTTTCTAAAAGTAATTATATCTCCATCAGATGTTTGTCTGTTTACATATAAAACAGTTCCAGCAGACCTAGATATTCCTGTAATACCACTATTAGTAACTGCAAAACCACTATTTGTGCTGCCTCCATAATGTGCATCATCAGTAGTACCCACCAACAAGGTGCCTGAAGAATCAATACGCATTCTTTCATTAGTACTAGTAGAACTAGAGGTTATAAAATAAATGCGAGGGTTATTTGTTGAGTGGTCATAAGAAATAAATCTGGCACCACCACTTGCATAATCTATAGCTAAAGTTGGAGAAGAAGGAGCAGCACTAATAACTCCATTTACAAATAAAGCACCTTGTGATTGTAACTTTGCTCCTGCTACAGGAGTTCCACCAATTCCAACATTACCTGTTCCACCATCTATTCTCATGGCTTCACCAGCAGTTTTTACTTTAAATTGTAATCCATCATCACCATTTTTATTTTCAATTACACCACCTTCAGCAGATGTATATAAACCTAATCTATAAGTATTACCTGTAGGAGAACCACCTATTTGAAATGCTGGATTTGTTGCATCGCCCACAGCATTTGCTGAACCTATGTGTAAATCAGCATTAAGACTGGTTGCTCCAATACCAACTCTATTATTTGTAGCATCTATATAAAGCGTATCAGTATCAAAATAGAAATCACCACTTGCAATCTTTGCAGGTGTTATAGTTCCATCAACAGGAACATTAACACTTGTTTGTGTATGTGTAATAGCTTCTACAGCTACACCACTTGGAGGTGCTGTTGTAAAAGTTAATGTAGTTCCTGAGACACTGTAATTACTTTTAGCTTGATAAACACCATCAAAGTATACTTGTATATTGTTTACGCTTACAGGAGCTACAGATAGTGTTAAAGTTGTATCACTACCATCACCTGTCATGCTATCAACAATCATGTTAGCACCGCTTACACTACTTCTTACATGATAAACTGTAATAACTCTACCACTTACCGGAGCTGTAGAGAATGTTAAAGTTGTACCTGAAACACTGTAGCTATCTTGTGCTTGGAATACACCGTCTATAAAGACAAGTAAATTATTTTCAGTAGCTGGTGCAGTTGTTAAAGTAAAGTCTGTCTGACTTCCTGTACCTGCAAATATTTGTTGCTCTACTGCTGAAGCTCCACCAGAACCTGCAATAGACCCCCACTCATCTGTATAACCTTCAAACTGTCCTAAGTCTGTATTATATCTAAAGTAACCTGCAGCACCTGTTGGTCTCTGTGCTGTAGTACCGACTGGCATATGTATAGCATCTGTAGCAGAACCAATATCTAAAGTAACATCTGGAGTTGCATTAAGTATACCAACTCTATTATTTGTAGAGTCTACTTTTAAAGTGCTTGTATCGATTGTAAGGTCTCCAGAGACTGTTAAAGAATCTAAAGTACCTACAGAAGTTATCTGAGTCTGTGAAGCATCTACAGCTAAAGTATCACCTGTAAGTGTTAAACCTGTTCCATCTACTAATGCAGTTTTACTTATACTTATTGCTGCACTAGCATTAATATCATCATTAACAATAACCCCTGAACTAATAGCAGCTACACCTGTATCAGCAATAGTAATATCTCCAGATACTACATTGTCAATCCACATAGATGTACCTGTATCATAGAACAATAAAGCACCATCAGCAGGACTTGTAATGTTTGTATCGTTTAGTTCAGCTAATGTATCTTCTGTTAATATCTGTGCATCTACATAAGCTTTAATAGATTCTGAAGATGCCAACGTAGTTGATGTTGCAGTTGCAAAAGTATCATCATCTAAGAAAGCTGTACCTGAAACACTTGTATTAAGTACAGGGCTTGTTAAAGTTTTGTTTGTTAAAGTTTGAGTACCAGTAAGTGTAGCGACTGTAGAGTCTATTGCAACTGTTAAAGTGTTAGAAGCTCCAACAGTATCTATACCTGTACCACCGGCAATAGTTAATGATTCACTATCTAAGTCTATAGATAATGCACCACCTGTATCA
>Ga0209929_1000322_pt1 | contig 18309 bp, 17 predicted proteins | sample SalPon2_C_H2O_MG_2_FD_185731 | JGI IMG/M metagenome (GOLD analysis project Ga0209929, IMG submission 185731) | Salt pond water microbial communities from South San Francisco under conditions of wetland restoration - Salt Pond MetaG SF2_C_H2O_MG... ... | reverse complement strand
TAAAAGATTACGTTCAACGAGAACCTCGCACATCGGGAGAATTTAACAAATAATTTTATATAATGGTTTTAGAAGCTAAGGATATCCAAAATAATTGGGTACAATTTATTGCTAACATTGATGCCCATATTACTGGGGATAGAAAGCAAAAATTAATTGGGTTTTATGAAAAGTATCAAGAGCGTGTTATGCTTATGCCTGCTGCCCATAAAAAAGAATATCACAATGCCTTCCCTGGAGGGTATGTTGAACATGTAAATCGTGTTGTGCGTTGTGCTCTTAAACAATATGATCTTTGGGCTGAGGAAGGAGCAGATATAACTACATTCACAAAAGAAGAACTCGTATTTTCGGCTATTAACCATGACCTAGGTAAAATGGGTGATGAAGAAAACGAATCATATATTCCCCAGACTGATAAATGGAGAAAGGAAAAACTAGGTGAAGATTATATGTTCAACACTAAAGTCCCATTTGCTTCAGTTCCAGATAGGGGATTATTTATGCTTCAGTCTCATGGCATCCAGTATACATTTAATGAGATGTTAGCTATCCAAACTCACGATGGTTTATATGATGAGGCAAATAAAAAATATTTGTTCGCCTACATGCCAGAACAAAAACCACGTACTTGTTTACCATTTATCATACACCAGGCAGATTTAATGGCAGCACGTATTGAATTTGAACGTGAGTGGTTACCTAAGTTAAGAGGAGAAAAGGATAGCTTGGATGGGCAAAAAGAGAATTTTACATTATCTAATAATAAGACACAATCTAGTACTAAAAATAAAGCTTTAGGTAATATTAAAAGTGCTGGGTTGAAAAACATGTTAGATAACCTATGATAATTGCTATTGTTATTTTGTCGGTTATGGTCGTGGTCTTAGGATTCACGACCTTTAACCTTCTCCGTAAAAATGAAAAACAAGAAGATATCCTTGCAGGATATATGACTTATCTAAACAAAATCTCAGATTATATTGAGAATACAGATAAACGTCTAAAAGAAATTGACCAAAAAGAAACATTTAAATCAGATGATGAAATTGGATTTTTCTTTGAACAACTAAAAAACATTCAGTCTGTTCTTAACAGCTTTAATGTTAAGAATATTTAATATATGGCTAGAAAAAGAAAAAAGAAATCAAAAAACTATTTCACTCAAGATACTGAAGATGCTATAGTTTTATATAATAATACTCCTGATCCTGAGGTACGTAGTAATATTTACCGGGATAGGATTCATTATGCTTTTTTCAAACTAACCGAAAATATTATACATACATTTAAGTTTTACTACACAGAAGTAGATGATATTGAACATTTACAACATGAAGTAATTACTTTTTTACTTTCTAAATTAGATAAGTTTGATCCTACTAGAGGAGCTAAAGCATATTCTTATTTTGGTACAATTGCAAAACGTTATTTAATATTATCAAACCAAAAAAACTACAAAAAACGTATAGATAAAGCACCAGTATCTGTTCTAGAAGAGGATGAAAATCACTCTTATGTAATAGATGGAGATAACGTACATGATAGATTATCTTTGTTTTTAGATGAATATGTAGAATACGTTACTGAAAACATATACACGTTATTTCCAAAGGGAAATGATGCTCAAATAGCTGACGCAATTTTAGAAATTTTCCGTAAACGAGAAGATATAGACGTGTTTAATAAAAAAGCTTTATACATCTATATTCGTGAAATGGTAGATGTAAAAACACCTAAAATTACCAAAATAGCAAATCGTTTATACGATATATTCAAAGATAGTTATATATTTTATATTGAAACGGGGTACATAAAGTTTTAGTTTTGATATTTATAATAAACTAGAATGTATGTATTATGTCACAATTGGATAGTATAGTATTTGGTAAGAAAAAATTTTCCGATATTCTCGAAGAAATTTACACAAACCAAACCGAGAAAAAAAGACAAGTAACAGCCTTAATTTCAGAATTAAAACCTTTAATTTCTGATATCGGTGATGCTACTCTTGTAGTTCCCTTAATTAAAGAATACATGGAAATTGGAGTTAAAAATGATGAGCAACTCATTAAAATGGCTACAATTGTCCAACGTGCCCTCCAAACAGAAACAGCTGAAGGTGATTTTTCTATCTCAGATGAAGAAAAAGAACAACTTTTGGCGGCTATGGAGGAATTACAAGATAACAGTAAAGAAGAAAAATAATGCAAATAGGATTAGCAGCACAATCTTTACTCAATGCCCCCACATTTAATTCTCCAGGTAAATTTACAATTCAACCTGTAAGGGTTAAATTTACTTTTTTAGATATAGAAAATATAAAAAATAATTATCCCAAATTATATGAACAATATGGAGGGTATGATGCTTTAAGTGGAATCATGTTTGAACCATTTACAAATCCAATCCCCCAATCTGAAGATAATTTTGAAGATAATATTTTAAAAAATTATAATTTTGCTAAACCTTTATTTCCTAATATGAGGCAAGTTCCTCTATTAAATGAAATAGCTTATATATTATCTTTCCCCTCAGTAAATGTCCAAGATCCTAGAAAAATTGATTTAAATCAAACTGAATATTATTATTTTCTCCCTATTAATTTATGGAATACAGCTCATCAAAATGCCCTTCCTGACCCTTTAGATGAATATAATGAAGAAAATAACTCTTCAAGAAAAAATACATCATATTCAAATGCTCAAGCTGGGGCTAGTAACAATACAATAGATGAAGACGATTCTGCAGATATTGATTTAGGTAATACTTTTGAAGATAAAAGTGATATACAAAATCTGCAACCCTATGAAGGAGATATAATATATGAAGGTAGATGGGGGCAAAGCATGAGGTTTGGCTCCACAGTATTAGGTCAAAACCCTTGGTCTAACACTGGTGCTAATGGTGATCCTATTTTTATTTTAAGAAATGGTCAAACCCCATCACAAGATAATCCATGGGTTCCTATAAATGAAAATATTAATAGTGATTTAGGTTCGGTATATATTACAAGTACCCAACAAATCCCCATTGAAGTAGCATCCTCAACTTATAATAGTTACCCATCAGACCCACCTCAAACTCCTAACCAATATGATAAAAATCAAATAATTCTAAACTCAGGAAGATTATTATTTAATTCTAATAATGACCATATATTACTAACATCAGGCAAATCAGTTAATATAAATGCATATACTAGTTTTAATGTAGATACGGATAATGTTTATATCCAATCTTCTAAAATTTATTTAGGAGACAAAGATGCGGATGAACCTTTATTATTAGGTAACCAAACTGTAGATGTATTAGATAGTCTTATTAATACTTTAAAATCATTTATGACTATATGTGAAAGTTTAATAGGAGTACCCCCAGGAGCTCCTGTTGTTCCAATAAATAGTATAGCAGTTACTGTTAAAAATAGTTTAACTACTATTCAACGTGATTTAGAAAATATTAAATCTAAAGATAATTTTACAATATAATGGCTATTCCCAATCCAAATAATTTAAAATTTAAAGATTTTAGAGCTCAGAAAAAAGCTGAACTAAAAAAAGCTAGGGAAGCAGCCTCTAAAAAAAGACAAGAGGCTAAAGATAAAAGGGAAGCTGCTAAAAATGCTCTTGAAGAACAAACTGACAACGTACAAAATAATTCAGAAAAAGGCAAAGGTTTAGCTAAACTTACCCCAGTCATATTAAAATATGGGACCCAAATAACAGTAGTTATGGCCCCCGCTATTATATCATTAATACAAGAAACTTTATCTGAAGCTTTAGGAGATGAATTAACCCAAGCTCAAAATAATTTAGCAGAATTAGCTTGTCCTTCACAAAAAGTTACCCAATCAACTATATTAAAATTAAATGGTATAATAGACAATTTAAATAATATTTCAGATTCTATTACTAAAATAGTAGACATAGCAGAAGCTACTAGTGATATATTACAAGTAACTCAAGCAATTTCAACAGTATTAAAGTATTCTATCCCCCCAGTTTCTATAGCAGCCAAATCTACACCTTTAATTCCCGGATTTGTAGTTTCAGTATTAGATGATTTAGATTGGATTAATAATAATTTATTATACACTGATGCAGGAGTACCTAGACTTCCTATAGCTATAGCAGGAATAAATGGAATATCTGCATCAACCGGAATTATATCTTTATCTATAAATAAAGTAGTAACTTTAATACAACCATTTATAGAATATCTAGAAAGATGCTCAGGTCCTGTTGATTATGGTTCTAATGATGAAAATAATAACTATACTTTAAATTCATTATCCCCAGATACATTAAATTTATCTAAATTAGGGAATAATAATTTCCAATCCCAAGACCCCGTATCATATAATGGATTCATTATAAAAGTAGAAGAAGTTCCATTTACCCCAACTGTGAATAGATATCAAGCTGTTGGGTATAATGTATATAATATACCTATGATTAAAGGAGAATTATCATTTTCTCCAAATGCTTTAATACTAGTAGAAGAATTAAAATTTTATATTGACCAAAATAATTTAAAAGCTTATTAATTTAATATTTATAACATATGAAAACCTCACAATTAAAAACTTTAGTTAAAGAAGCTGTAAAGGAAGCGATCCAAGAGGAGTTGCGTGAAATTTTATTAGAAGCAGTAAAATCACCAAAAGTGGTTACTGAATCTAAAGATACTTATGCTCAACCTCATGTATCAAACAAAAAACAATTAACATCCGAAGAACGTAGAAATATGTTCTCAGGTATTTTGGGTGAAATGCAACAAGGAGGAGCCGCAACAACCTCTTATAATGGAAAATTTGATCCTAAGGGCACAATGCCTGGAGGAGATTTACCTGCAGGAGAAGTAGGAATGGACCAAATAATGAATATGATTAAATAATGGCTATAATAGTTAGAAATAAATTTCCTTTAGATACCATTGCTAGAAAAGCAATAGGGGTAGATATACCTTTTAATGCACCTGCTGTATTTAAATCAAATTATCTAACTAGAGATGCTATTAAAAATAATTTAGTAAATTTTTTCTCAACTAAAAAAGGAGAAAGAGTATTTAACCCATTTTTTGGGAGTAACATTCATAATACTTTATTTGAAAATATAGACCCATCAACAGAGCAAATAATTTCAAAAACAATTAATGATGAATTAAAACAATATTTTCCTTTTGTAAGTGTTCAAAAAGTAAATATAAATTTTGAAGATACTACTAATTCTTTATTTATAGGAATATATTATGTTGCTGCTAACTTTGGAATTCAAGATGAAATTAATATAACAATATAACATGGCTGTTAATAGAGATATAAAATATGTAAATAGAGATTTTACCTCATTAAGGAATAGTTTAATAGATTATTCCAAAACATATTTTCCCAACACATATAATGATTTTACCCCATCTTCCCCAGGAATGATGTTTATTGAAATGGCGGCCTACGTAGGTGACGTTTTGTCATTTTATGTAGATAACCAATTTCAAGAGACTTTTTTACAATATGCTCGCCAAACTCAAAACTTATATGATTTGGCTTATATGATGGGTTATAAACCAAAAGCTACAACAGCAGCAACTACATTGTTAGATATTTACCAACAAGTTCCTGCAATTACTAGCGGAAGTGAAAAAGTTCCGGATTACACCTATGCATTAGAAATACCGGAAAATACTACAGTTACTTCAGCATTAAGTGGTTCTTTACAATTTCTCATTCAGGACAAAACAGATTTTTCATATAGTAGTTCTTTAGATCCAACTGAAGTCACCGTTTATCAAACAGCAGGTGGTGTGCCAACGTATTTTTTATTGAAAAAACAAAGACAAGCCATCTCTGCAACTATTAAACAAACATCATTTACATTCACTTCCCCAATTCCTTTTGATACTAAAACTATAAATGATAATAATATTGTAGAAATTTTAGATATCACAGATTCAAATGGAGATGAATGGTATGAAGTAGATTATTTAGCCCAAGATGCAGTATATGAAAATTTAAAAAATACCAACCCAAATGACCCTAATCTATCTTCAGATACAGATATAGCTTATTTATTAAAAATAAAACAAGTTGCTAAAAGATTTGCTACCCGATTTTTAAGTAAAACCTCACTCCAATTACAATTTGGCTCAGGAAACCCAGGAGATACTACTGAAGAGATAATCCCTAATCCTAATAATGTAGGTATAGGATTACCTAATGAACAAGATAAACTTACTACAGCATTTTCTCCAACTAATTTTATATTTACTAATAGTTATGGAATCGCTCCATCAAATACTACATTAACTGTAAGATATTTAACTGGAGGGGGGGTTCAATCTAATGTTGAATCAAATTCCTTAACTAATATAAGTACTAATAATATAACTTTTACTAATTCTACAATAGCCGATTCTAATTTAGCTAATCAAATATTTGGAACTTTATTAGTAACAAATCCTAATGCGGCTGCTGGAGGATCTGATGGTGATGATGTAAATGAAATTAGACAAAATTCTTTAGGAAATTTCCAAAATCAATTAAGAAACGTAACATTTAATGATTATGTAATTAGAGCGTTAAGTTTACCTTCTATTTATGGTACTATTTCTAAAGTATATGCTTCTAAACCAAAAGCATCATCTAATTCAACTAATATTTTAGATTTATATATTCTATCGTATAATAATGAAAACCAATTAACAACAGCAACCCCAGCATTAAAGCAAAATTTAGCTACTTATTTAGCAGAATATAAAATGATTAACGATTCTGTAGGAATAAAAGATGCTTTTATTATTAATATTGGGATTGATTTTGAAATCATTACCCTTCCATCATCCAACTCAGATGAAGTACTACTAAAATGTATAGAAGCCCTTCAGATTGCTTTTGATATAGATAAATGGCAAATTAATCAACCTATTTTATTAAGAGATTTAAATGTACTTTTAGATAATATTGATGGTGTACAAACAGTAAAAAAGATTGAAATTATAAATAAAACAGGATCTGATAGTGGGTATTCTGATTATTCATATGATATTAGAGGAGCATTAACAAATAATGTAATATATCCTTCAATTGATCCTATGATTTTTGAATTAAAATATCCAAACACAGACATTAAAGGTAAAGTAGTACCATTATAATATTATGGCAGTATATAAAATTTTTCCAACCAAAGACGCTACAATATATTCAATGTATCCTGTAATGAATACAGGACTTGATGAAATAATTGAAGCTACTTTAACATCTATTGCACCTACAAATCCTAACCCTCAAGTTAGTAGATTTTTAATTCAATTTGACCAAAATGAAATTGAAGATGTAATTAATAATAAAGTTAGTGGTTCTAATTGGCAATCAAATTTGAGATGCTTTATATCTCAGACTACAGGATTAAAATTAAATACTACCTTAGATATATTTGCAGTTTCAAGTTCTTGGGGAATGGGAACCGGTAAATATTTAGATTCACCCATAACAACTGATGGAGTTTCTTGGCAATTTATAGATGAATCAGGTAGTGCATCATGGCCAGTAACTACAGTAGACAACATCTCAGTATCACAATCATATAATACAACATATGCACCTTTAGGCGGGGGTACTTGGTTTAATCAAATTATATCTGGGTCAGGCATATGGCCTAATGCTTATTTATCTTCTTCACAAGTATACAACTATACACAAGATAAAGATTTAAATGTAGATGTAACAGATATTGTAAATGTTTGGTTAACAGGTTCATTTAATTATTATGCATCATCTGGAGATGCGGGGACAAATACCCAATCCACAATTTCATCTTCTAACTATGGATTTATTGTAAAACAAAGAGAAGAATGGGTATATGATAATAATTTCCAACCAGAAATTAAATTTTTCTCAATTGATACTAATACAATTTACCCACCCCAATTAGAGTTTAAATGGGATGATTTTAGTTATGAAACAGGTTCACTATCAGTACTTTCTGGTCAAGATAATACTATAACATTAGCAGAAAACCCAGGCATTTTCTACTCAGGCAGTGTAAATAGATTTAGAGTAAATGCTAGACCTACATACCCTGCTAGAGTATGGCAAACAGGTTCATATTATACTCAAAATTATGCATTACCCGAAAATTCATATTGGGCTTTAAAAGATTTAGATACAAATGAATATGTAATTGATTTTGACACAACTTATACAAAATTAAGCTGTGATGCTAGTGGTAGTTATATGGATGTTTATATGAATGGTTTAGAGCCTGAAAGGTATTATGCTTTAATTTTCCAAACTACTATTAGTGGTTCAACTTATGTATTTGATGATAATTACTATTTTAAAGTAACTAATGGATAATGAGTAATATTAATTTAAATAAACAAGTATTTGATAAAAGATCATTTGAAAATACAATCGATACATCTTTTAATGAACTCACATCATCAGTTGTAACTCCGGTAACTCAAAGTTTACCATCAATTAATGAATTTTTTCAATACTATAATGAGTTATTTTACGATATACCTAAATTTGGAGATGAAAATTCTCATGAGTATCTTATATTAACTAGTCAACAATATATAGGAAATATAAGTACAGACCAAGATTTAATAGATGCCCTAATTGATGAAGTAACAGAATTAAGAAGAGAAAATCTTGAATTAACTAGACAACTCTCTACCTCAGCTATAGATACTGCTGAAGAAGCATTAAATAGATTAAAAGAAATAAATGGTTAAAATTACTCCCATAATACCAAGTACATTAGCTCTTCAAACATTTGCTCCTGAGGATTTCTCTGTTATACCTAACACAATAATCTCATCAGAATTTAACCCAGGGAGTGACTATATTGAATATTTTGTATATGATTACAATAATATTTTACTTACTTCAGATACCCAACTAACATCGTTTACTCCATCTAGATTAGATAATAAAGGAAATGGAACTATAGTTGAAATTAATCTTAATCCTGAACAAGATGCTGTTAATGCTGGGTATGATAGTGGTATTGTAAAAACAATATATAACTTTGTAAAATACCATTTAGGATCTTCCCCAGGAGCTCAATTTTATATTAGTGAGATATCTCCTTCTAGAACAGAAATTAGATTAAATACAAATCAAATTACTAATTTTGATATTACTGATTTTTCATATGATCAATACCCATCAACTTCAGAAATAGAAGCATATAAAAATCAAATTTCTTTATTCTTTACAGAGTTCAAACAACAATTATTAGAAGATAGTACTTATTTTGATGAATTTTATCTTAATTTAGGGGATAATTTATATCTTTTAGCAATAAATGCGGTATTAGATATTGATTTAGATAATAAATTAATGTCTTTACTTATTAAATTATATGAACCTCTACCTTCAAATATAAATCTCAAAAGTGAATTATATATTGTAACTAAACCTGCTGAATCAGTAGGATACCAATTAGAATTTGAACAAGTTGTAGAAGTAGATAGTAATATAATTCAATTATCAGGGCCTAATTATAATATTGATGTTAAAGATCAAACAGGTCCTACTACAATATATAAAACTTATACGGATATTACACAAACTACCCTATCTGGCTCATTTTCTGAGTTAATGGGTAATATATCCCAATCATCAATAACGTTAAATACTGACTACACAGAATACGATAATTTTATTTTCTTCTCCTCAGCTAAGGAAAGATTACAAAACTTTAAAAGTAAATTAATATCAATTTCAGCATCACAATCTGATTTAGATAATTTATATTCAATTACAGGTCCAACTTCTGGATCTACTGTAGTATCATCTAGTAAAAATTTAATAGAACAAGATATACAAACAACCATCACCAGTTTTGATGGATATGAAAAATATCTTTACTATAGTTCAGGATCAAAATCATGGCCTAAAACAAATAGTACTAAACCTTATATTTTAGCTGATCCTTATAGTACATCCGCAGTTAATTGGTATAATACCCAATCAATCTCTGCTTCAAATTATGATAACCAAAACCAAAATAATTTAGAATATGTAGTTCCAAGTTATATTAGAGATAATAGTTCTAATGAAAATTATCTACTATATACTAATATGATTGGTCAATTTTTCGATGAAGTTTGGTTATACACTAAAGCAATTACAAGTAAATTAGATGCTAATTCAAATCTATATCAAGGTATTTCTAAAGAATTAGCAGGACAAGTATTAGAATCTTTAGGAACTAAAATATATGATAGTTCATATACCCTAGAAAACATCTATAGTTCATTAATTGGACTTTCAGCTGATGGATCTACTTTACCTTCTACTGGAAGTGAATATATTACAAATTATGTAACTTCTTCTATTAATGAGGATCAAGTACCCACAATTGATGATTTTGTAAAACTTTCATATAAGAAAATTTATCATAGTTTACCTTATTTGTTAAAGAAAAAAGGAACAAACCAAGGATTAAGAGCATTAATAAATTTATTTGGTGTTCCTGATACTATTTTACGCATTAGTGAGTTTGGAGGTAAAGATAAAATTAATGTAAACGATTGGGATCATTGGCAAAATACATTTAATTACAAATACGATACTGTAGCTGATGGTACTATTGAAACAGAATGGTCATTAAATACAGATTGGAATTCTAGAGATAATATCCCTCATACAGTACAATTTAGATTCCAAATGCCTCCTTCTTCATCTAATTCACTAATCTCACAATCTTTGTGGAGTTTAGATGATGGTAGTGAAGTAAAAATGGTATTAGAATATGATAGGGACTTTACTTCAGGGTCTTATAGTGGTTCAATTATAGATCCTGAAAACCAATATGCTAATCTTTGGTTATATACAAATGCTGATTCTTCAGGAAGTATCCGTTTACCTTTCTTTGATGGTGGATGGTGGTCAGTAATGATAGTACAACAAGACCAACAAGATTTTTTTGATTTTTATGCGGCCAATAAAATATATAATGGTAAAGATGGTCACCAAATTGGATTTATCGCTTCTTCATCTGTAACTGCATCATCAACATCTCCATGGACTAATGCTGCTAATTCATATTTCCCATCTCAAGCTCCAATAGGTAGTTATACTAATTTTAGTGGTTCATATCAAGAAATCAGATATTTTACTTCAATTATAACTGATAGTAATTTTAGGGATTATGTAATGAATCCAAATTCAATTGAAGGAAATACCATTAATTCAGCTCCTAATCAACTTGCTTTTAGAGCATCTTTAGGTACTGATTTATATACAGGTTCAATTTCCCTCCACCCTAAAGTAACTGGTTCATGGAATACTATAAATTCATTCCCTGCTGATAGTAATTTTACTATTAATAATGGGGAATTCACACCTAACACTGAAACTGTATTCTATGATCAAATCCCTGCAGGGATGAAAAATATAGTTTCGGATAAAGTTAGACAATTAAATATTGATCTCCCATATACTGGAGCTTTATCAAATACTACTCCTAATACTGTACTTTCTTCTCAGATTGAAGTACAACAAAATGTTAAACCTAGTTCAAGTTATATTGAAGATATTAACTATTTAGAAGTAGCATTTTCTCCACAAAATGAAATAAATGAAGATATTAATTCTTCTATTGGGTATTTTAATATAGGAGAATATATAGGAGACCCTAGACAAATATCATCTTCATCAGAATCATATCCCGATTTAGATGATTTGCGAAATCAATATTTTGAAAAATATACCCACAATTATAATTTATGGGATTATATAAGATTAATTAATTACTATGATAATGCTTTATTTAAAATGGTTAAGGATTACATTCCAGCTAGAACATCATTATCAACAGGTATTGTAATTAAACAACATATCTTAGAAAGAAATAAATATCCTACTCCACAATTAAATACACATACTACAACTTCATTTTACGGAAGTGGATCCGAACCTGATCCTATAGCTTGGAATGCTCCTTTTGTTTTCCAAAACCTAGAAATAACAGGATCTTCTATTATAACAAATACAGTAACCGGATCAAACGGGGGTACAATGCCTGATTTAGGAGGACAAACAGAATCTTTAGCCCCTGGATTTAATATAGTCCCAATTACCCAAAGTTGGTCAGGAGTAAACGATACCATTACAGGACCCGTAGATTACATTGCATCTTCACAACATGAATTTTTTGACGGTGAATTAAGTGGTTCGGTATTAATAACAACAACTCAAAGTTTAAATTCAAATAACCCATTTCTAGAAGTATCTACTATTTTAGTAAACTACTCAGCGAGTATTTCATCGTCTGAATATTTTAGTTTTTCAAATTTTATAGGAAGTACTTTAGGTAATGGTAAAATTCAATTATGGTTTGACTCAAGTTCTTTAGAATTATAATATGGCAAGCACAGAAAAAACAACAGTAGGAGTAAAAGCAATTAAAATATCTAAAGTAGATGCTGATGGTATTAACCAAAATGATCAACTTCAAGAAGGTGATTTATTATCTTTAGTTTTTAGTGATTTAGGAATACAAAAATTTGTTATTAATTCCATATCTGAATTCCCAGACTATTATTTATATTATGTAGATCCTAAAAATTTAGGTACAAATAATAGTAATTTTGATGAACCTACAACAGTTTCAGGAACTGGTACTGGTGTAATAAATGCTGGTAATTATGAACTTCAAGGTACAGGGGGTGGTCTTGTATATGGTAAAAGTTTTTCTGGGTATAATACTGTTAACAATTTAACAAGTTGGACCTATAACAGTACAACAGGTCAATTATTATCATCCCTTGGAGTAGGTGGAGGAAGATTTGCTTTAGTAGTTCAATATCAAGTTGAAGTTTACACAAATGCTACAAGTCCTAATAGTTTTTCCTTTGCTATTGAACCTGAAGGATCTTCTTGGGGAGTTACATATAATAATGATGTAGTATCCTCAAACTCCAATGATATAATTAATGGTAATATTATAACTCTTGTAGCCCCTACTAACGGAACAGGAAATGCTCGTAGTATTACTGGATCTTTTAATATAGTAGCAGATATTGGATCTATAGCTGCTTTAAGAATTAGACCTGTAAGTTATTATGGTGCTGCTAAATTCTTTTTTCCTACTTCAAGTATTTCTATTGATATAGACACCCCAGTATCTTCTTCTACTGATAATGATGGGTTAAACACAGTAATAGAACCTTACACATCAGAAAATGTAGCCATAAATGATTATAATGTTTTAATAAATAACGCTACTAGTAGCCGTATAAATGAGTTTTATATGGATGTAGATTATTCTTCAGATGCTATAGTGGCTGTAAATTCTGATACTATTTTAAACGGAAGTGCTACACGAGCAACAGTACAATATTCAAATTATACAACTGCTAGAATAGTAAATCCTAGATATGATGGGAGTAAAAATACTTCTCCTGATATAAATCAAGGAGAAAATAGTTCTTTACCTACAATTGAACAAACAACAGGATATTTCTTATATAGTAGAGGAGGTAATTTTAATACTATAGCCGATAGATCAGGTAGTGCTTTATATAATATTGGATTTATGATTGATGATCAAGGTAATACTTATGAACCTCAAGCATCTGAATCCTCTTACCTTCCTAATTTACTTTCTGGGTTCGGACAAGGTTCTAAAGTAACATTTGTTCCTACAGATACAGGCTCTCAAGTAGCGGGAACTTACGACGTACATTTTCCTGCTAGAAAAATTAAACCAATCATTTACTCAGATACCGGATCTTTAGGTAATAATTATTTGGTATCAGGAAGTTATTCAACTATTGAGTTTGTACCTGATCCTTCACAATATGATCAATTTAATACTTATGTAGCTAACTACAATAACATTATAGTATCTTCTAATTCTTCAAAAAGATATGAGCCCGATGATGTTCTTAATGATCAAGCCTCAGGATGGGGATATAATCAATTCGGACAACGACAATATAATGTAAGTCAATCTTCAAATGTATTAGCGGAAATTAATGTTGCTTTAACATGTTCAAATGCTGCATCAACAGGTACTTTTGCTGCAAAACTTTATAAAAGTGGTTCTGCTACCCCTATATTTACATCATCAGTCCCAAGATCATTTGCTGGAGATTTTAATTTAGGGGGCAAGAAAATAGTTAAATTACAAGAGGGAGACTCTTATTATGTTGAAGTAGAAAATACAAGCTCAGCAAATTTAACTATTAAAAATTTTGATGCTTTTTTTGATCAAACTTCATTTAGAATAGCTCCTTTAACATCAGCCATTTCAGTAACTACATCAGATTCTTGGCTAACTGGTTCAAGTAATATTACCTCTGTTATTACTGCTTCTCAAGATCTAGCTAAAGCATATAACTATGTTCAAGCTAATATTCCTGGTAGTGGATTCCAATTTCCCATTTTATTTAATCTTCAACAATATGATGAAATTAGATACGATGGAAATGAGGAAAAAGTCAAATTAATTGATAGAGTAGATTATGAAGTAGATGTAACAGCAAACCCTACAGAATATAATCTTCATGTTTATTTTACAGAACCTGTAGATATGACTACCATAGATAAAGATTATTATGTATTTAGAAGAAATGAATTCCAAAAAGATACAATAATTGTCGACACCCCAGGAGAAGTAATCGAACATGGATTTATTCTCCCTGAATATCAAACCCCTGAATTAAAAGCTAATCTTTCAAATATTATACAAGACCTCACAGATAAAGGTTTAATTTCAACGACTTAATATATTTATAACAAAATAAAATTAATACAAATGGGATATTTAAATAACTCAGTAGTAACAGTAGATGCTATTTTAACTACAAAAGGTAGAGAGCTATTAGCTAGAGGTGATGGTTCTTTTTCTATTACACAATTTGCCCTAGCAGACGATGAAATAGATTATACATTATATAATCCAAATCATCCCTCAGGTTCTGCTTATTATGGTGAGGCATTACAAAATATGCCTTTACTTGAAGCCTTCCCTCAAGAAACTCAAGTAATGAAGTATAAACTTACGACATTACCTAGAGGAACTGCTAAAATGCCTATTTTGGATTTAGGAACAGAACAAATTACCCTAAAACAAGGTGCTTCTTTAGCAATTACTCCTCAAACTTTAAACTATTTAGGTGGAAACACAGCAGAAACTAGTGGATATACAGCTACTATTTCAGATGTTAGATTAATGTCTACATTTGAAGGTGTAGGTATTAACACCCCAGCTGCTGCTGAATTAAACCAATCAACAACAATTGGTACTAGTGTATCTAAAACAGTTGTAGGTACTACAATTAATCTTAGAGCAACAACCGTTAATACATTGTTTGGTTCTAATACAGTATTAAGAGCAACTATTACAATAGTAGGTAGAGATTCAGGTGCACGTTTAACAATCCCAGTTCAAATAACTAAAGTATCCTAATTATGTCATTTAAACAATTAGAAGCCGACGATTTCGTAGTATCAGCAGATAGTATTTCTGCAACCCTATTCTCAGGCGGGGTACCAACGTTAACTACATTTTTTACATCCTCTACTCAAGAAGCAGGTTCCTCAGGTGATTATTACTTAAATGTATACCAAACAGGTTCTACTGAAGATACAGCTGCTGTTCAATTTGCAATTACTTATGGTAATAGTGTAGGTAGTGGTAGTTTAGTATATAATACAGCAGTAGATGGTAAATCACCAACATCAACAATCTATGGTCAATATCAAAACCTTGTATTAGGTGATGAAAATACGGATTTTGTATTTGGTAATATTACTGCTTCTGAATTTTTTGCTCTTTCAGTTGACAGAGCAAGATATAAAGAAAAATTATTTTTAGAATCATTAACTCTAGAAATTTCAGGTTCTTCAGGTTCAATTTCATTAACTGATAATAGTGCTTATGTAACATCAGTTCAATTTAACGAAGCTGGTAGAGTATTCCAATTAATCTCAGGTTCTCAAGGTGTTAAAGATACATCATTTAACACAGATGGATACTCAGCAAATTCTGGTTCTTACGGATGGTTACTCCCAGATATTGGAACTATCTTACTAAATCCTTTAGCATTAGCTGATTTTGCAGTTAGTGGTGGAATTGGTTTACAATACAGTGGATCATCTACCGGTAGTGCAGCTCCTGTAAAATCATCTTTAGTTTCATTATATCAAGCAATTAGTGGTTCATCTTCATTTAGATTAAACTCAGAAGAAACTATCACTTCAGATTTTATATTTGTAAGACCTAGAAGTTCAGAATTTAACTACTCAGAAAATCCATCATTTATTTCGGGTTCAACTGGTGAAGTTATTTATCCTGATTTTATTAATAATCCACAAGTATATGTTACTACTGTAGGTTTATATAATGATTCAAATGAATTATTAGCAGTTGCTAAATTATCAAGACCTTTATTGAAAGATTTTACAAAAGAAGCCCTCGTTAGAGTGAAACTAGATTTCTAAAATGAATGAGCGCATACAAACAATTTTTAGCATCCGATATAATTGTAGCCCCATTTGAGGTTAATAAAGCTTTCTATTTTGAAGGAGGGAATGCTTTAACTGGCTCTAATGTTTCTATTGATAGATTTTTAGGAAAAAATATTCAATCAAATCCATTTATTTCTGGATCAAACCCTAATACAGGGTATATTTCTATCCAAGACCAAGAATTAGTATATGAATCTATAAAAGAATTATATTATTCAAATTATATAAGTTCTTCTTATGGCTCCCCAGTTCAAACACAATCATTAGTTCCCGGAGAAGATGAAGCAGGTAATAGATTTATAGGTCCTACCCAATCAGATGGTAGATATTTTAATTATATCCAAACAGATTTAACTTTTAAACGTTATTTCCCCACAGGATCTAATGATACTATTGGTGTTATTTCTATCCCCTCAAGATTATTTGGAGACTATATCCATCCTAATTCATTTGAATTTATAGCTCCTAGTGGTACTCTTATTGATGATGGTGAAGGTAATATTTTATTATCATCATCAAATGAAATTATAGGAAATATTTTTTATTATCATGGAATCATTACTATAACTAGTGGTAGTGGTGCTTCTGGTGGAGGTGGATATGGAATTGGTACTTATGGGTCTGCTCTATATGGAGGTGGAGGAGAAAATATTACATCAAATATAATTAACTCCTCAGACATAACTTGTTCATTTTCATCCTCATATACTATATATGAAACCCAATATAAATGTACTGCTAGAGATAATGAATTTAATTTTAGTTTAAATCCTTCATTAATTGAAAGTAACACAACAGCATCACTTTTAGGATTCGTTACTGAATCTTATTTTGCTCCTTATGTAACCACTGTTGGGTTATATAATGATGCTCAAGAACTTTTAGCGGTGGGTAAATTATCTCAACCGTTACCTTTATCGATTACAACAGATACAACAATACTTATAAACATAGATAGATAATTATGGCTAATTTAGATAAATCAAATGTAGTAAATGGAAACACCATCTCAGCTAGTGATATTACTGCTTTGTATGATACTTTTACTGGAGCTAACACTGCAAATAATATTAATATTTTAGGCGGAAGTAATAATTTCGCTGGGACTGCTTCAAGAGCAAGTACTTTATTATCAACAGGAGTTGGAGCAAATACTAATTATGCTGTTCCGTTCATTAACACAGCATCTTCAGACTATAGTTCTTTTCTATATGATACTAATGATCAAATATTATATAATCCTTCAACTAATTTACTTACGGTTACTGCTTCATTAGCTGTAACTTCTTCATTTGCTCTTGACTCAGGAGCTCCTACTCAAGTATTAATTGCCGTCTCCCCAGATAGTGCAAACCCAGCAGGTGCAGCAGCACCTTGGACTCCTTTTGGAGGGGTATTAGATACAACACAAGCATCTTTTGTTGATCTTCAACAAATATTTGGTTTCATACCTATTGCTGGATTTGGTATAGATATTATAGTAACAGCTAATGAAATAGCCCCCACTTCAGGTTCCCCAGGAGTTGCTGTATCTCCTTTTATCGATTTTGCAGGACTATCAAATCACCTATATTTTGCGGGAAACTCAGGAGCAGGAGCTAATGCATTAGTAGTATACCAAGGTTGGTATAGAGTATAAAAATTAAAAAATTATGTGGTTATATAAAAACGAAGAGATTACTTCTCTAGAGGATTTTCCTCCTCAAACTTTCGGATTTATCTACAGGGTTTACCATGAACCTACAGGTAAAGCGTATATTGGAAAAAAAGTATTACAATTTAATCGTAAAGCTAAATTATCTAAAAAGGATTTAGCA